>OKRR01002436.1_pt1 | contig 13596 bp, 10 predicted proteins | sample 1601211 | NCBI WGS metagenome assembly OKRR01 (sample SAMEA3541525, study PRJEB24748) | human gut metagenome | biome: human gut; feature: human-associated habitat; material: faeces | place: China | collected 2012
GTAAAACTTCTGGCAAGCTGGGCACGCCAGCGTGGAGAGCAGGTGCGATAATTTCTCTTTTGGTTATTGCTGCATCATGGTATAATATAGGTGTTTCCCAGAATGTTGCATGAAAGAATGGTGACGGTGATGACGCGGAAGGAAGAAATTTTGTATATGCAAACGCGGCTCCTGCGTTTGGCTGCAAGCCACTGGAGCCATTCAGATGATGAAATACAATCGATTTTTGTAAAATACGGTGTGTATGAATATATAGAGGATGGATACGAGCTGTTTCATTTGGAGGGCGACGAAGCAGTGCTGCAGGAAATTGCAGAGATGCTGAAAAGAAAAGGTGTGGATTTGAAATGATCTTACATTCCGGAATAACACTTTATCATGGGAGCTATGTGGCAGTTGAAAAACCAGAGCTGGAGAGGTGTTATCCATATAAAGATTTTGGGCGTGGCTTCTATTTAACGACATCACAGGAGCAGGCGGTATCGTTTGTCCGCAGTTCTGTTGCAAAAGCAGCAGGTCGGGGAGATGTGCAGCCGAATACAAAATGGGGTTTTGTGTCCAAGTATATATTTCAGGCAGATATCAATATTAAAATTCATGAATTCCCAAATGCGGATGCGGCCTGGCTGCATTGCGTTGCTTCACACCGCCGTCCCACGTTATCTGTTGACTGGGCGGCTGAGTGGCAGGATTACGACATTTTGGCTGGAAAGGTGGCCAATGACAGAACAAACCCGACGATTACAGCATATTTGGCAGGGTTGTTTGGAGAAGTCGGCTCAATGCGTGCGGACGAACAATGTGTGTCGATGCTCATGCCGGAAAATCTGGAAAATCAAATCTGTCTGCGGACATCTGCCGCGTTGGCCTGCATTTCTTTTGAGGGGAGCGAAAAAGTAGTATGCAGATAAAGAAAGAGGCTCCATCGGCGGTAGAAGCAGCGATGGAGCTTACTGCGGTAATGGCCGTAAGTCAAATTGCGCAACAGGAAAAGAAGCCCGAAACAGAAGTGCTGAAAAGCTTTATGAATTCAAACACAGCGAAAATGCTTTTCGATGACGAAACGAAGCTCTGGCACAACGGTCCTGCATATGTTGCATATGAATATCTGAAAGAATGCGAAAGAAGAAGCGGTCATTTCAAAACATCTGAAAAATATTTTTGAATCTGGCGAACTGACCGAGGATGCAGTTGTTTCCATTTTGGAAACAACTGCGGCAGACGGCACACGGTATAAGACCAACTACTATAATTTAGATGTAATTATCGCTATGGGATATCGTGTGGACTCCCAAAAAGCAATGAGTTTCATATGTTGCCGTTGTTGCAGTTTTAATTGGCCGCGCAAGCTTGGTCTAGAGAGAATCGAAGAAACTATTAAAAGGACCGAAAGGTCCTTTTTCTGTTTGCTTGAAACGAGGTGAAGCGAATTTGAAAGTTTTGATCGTAGAGCCGGGGTATTCGCCCTATGAGGCGGACATAGAGAATACACCCGCATCCCTTACGGCGGTTTTGGAGTCGGAACAGTATACCGCAGCGTTCCCCTTTGACAATACGGTGATCGCCGCCGTGTACGGAGGGGATGCAGAAAAGCCGTACAACCGGACGCTGGGCAGCATCGGCCTTGTACAGGGGCGGTTCATCGTGTGCGGCAGCAGAAGGGGCTGGTTTGTGGGGCTGACGCGGGAGCAGGCGCAGCGGTATTCGCGGCGTCTGCACTTTCCGGAAAAATTTGAAGAAAGGGACGGGCGGCTGTACTCGCTGCCCTGCGACCCGAAAATAAAACCAAAGGACGAGCGGCTGGGTGATCCCGGCCGCTTTTCCTTTTTTGAGAGGTAAAGGAAAATGGAACAGGAAGAATACATCGTGGACGGGCACAAGGTGACGCACAGCGTGCATCTTGGCGACAGGGAAATATTCCTTGCGGTGCAGCAGGATGCGCCGCTTCCGTTCTATGTGGGGTACATGGAGGTGAGCTACGAGCTGGGCCTTGCCCGGTTCAGCGGAATAGAAGGCACAACGGAATATACAGAAGCCTGGGAGATGTTCATCCAGCGCCTGCAAAAGCAGATCGAACAGGTCCGCGCGCAGCGCCAGGAACACCATGCGCCGCAGCTCCTGACGGAGGCTGACTGCATCCGGGACAGCCGCGCGGGTGATTACGAGGGCAAGGTGCTTGTAATGCGCCCCGGCGTTCTGCGCCCGGAATACTGGAACGCGGCCCACCAGCTGTATTTTGCAGTGGGCGGCAACGGCGCGCGTGCCGGCGGCCACGGCACAAAGGTGTTCTGCATCAACATATATACCGGGGAGCATACATATATCCGCCGCACGGACGTAATGGGGGCCATCGAGCCGGACCGTCTGCCCGGCTGGGCAAAGGAAAAGGCCGTCGCGCTGCGGCAGGACTACCAGCGTGAAAAGACCGCTGAAAAACAGCGGTTGGAGGAATTTTTGACGGCACGCAGGGAAAAGGAAACAGGCGAAACCCTGCGCCGCCCACGGGCGGCGCAGACACGCGGAAAGGAAAAAGGCGGGGAGCGATGATGGAGCTGGAAATCCAAACGATGCAGCCGGGGGAACGGCTGTACGCATACAGGCAGAGCACGCAGCTTGAGGGCCAGACAGGCGGCATCGGACGTCTGCGCGGAGACTTTGGCAGGAATGGCCGGGAATTTTTCACCACCTGGGAGGACGGACATGGCCGGTACAAAACAGATGCGTTCAGACAGTAGTTCGTCCGGGTGGTCAATACCCTGCGGCAGCCCGGCGGCCTGTTTTCCGGCAGAAGTGAAATGGCGCGCTTCTGCCACGACCACGCAGACGCAGGCTTTGACGGGAACTACTGCAGGGAATACGGATTTCGGATCAACACACAGCAGTACAGCTATCTGCTGCGCTGCCATGCCAATCCGGGCGACTACAATTTCTATTTGTTCGCGTATATGACGGAGCATCTGGACCGGCACATGGAGAATGCCGGGCGCGGTATCCGCTTCATCACGCCGGACTACAAAGAGTTGTTCCGAATCCCGGACGGCGATAAGGTCCGGATCACATGGAGCGACGGGGAACGGATCGAGCATACCTGCAGATATATTGACGACTGCCATCTGGAGCTGGGCCGGGGCATGGACGGCATCCGGCACATCTGCCAGCTTGCGGAGCAGCTCCGGCAAAACGGCGGCACGGTCATCCCGCTGCGCTCGTCCCTGCCGGAGCAGTGCTACAACCTCCTGCCCAGCACGGGCGGGATCATCCTTGTTAAAAAGGGAGAAACCGGCTTTTTCAAAACCGATATTCCAGACATGGGACGGGAGGAGAACCGCGCGTTCGTTTTGGAGACAAACGAAAAGCTGGGTGTGAGCCGCGCCCAGGCCGAGGCGATGTTGGCAGGCTCGATGTTCGGCTGGCAGACACAGGCCGCAGACCCGTGCAGCTATGACGAACAGGGGCGCATTCTGACCCCGAAGCAGAGATTCCAAAAAGAACGGGGCGAAGCCCGGTAAAAAATGAAAGCAGGAGATGAGCGGCGATGCCGGTGAACAGGCAGACCGTCCGGGAGCTGTCCCGGACAACGCTGTACAACATTACGAGCAGCGGGCAGGCGTGGCGGGCGTTCCTGGACGCCGCGGCGCGTCTGTACAAATACAGCTTTCCGGAGCAGGTGTTGATCTACGCGCAGGAGCCGGAGGCGACGGCGTGCGCGGCGAAGGAGGTGTGGTATACGCGGATGAAGCGGAGCCTGCGTCCGGACGCGCAGGCCATCGCGCTGCCGGACCCGCACAGCCATTTCGGGCGTCTCAAATACGTGTTTGACGTCAGGGAAACGCAGCCGCTGCCGGGCGCGCCGGAGTTCCGGCAATGGAGCCTGCCGTTTGAAGCGCTGGAGCGTGTGACGGACAGGCTGGGACAGGAATATGGGATTTCCCGGGAACCCGTGGTGGCGGACCGCGTTTACGCGCTTGTGATGAACGCGCCGCGGGAGCTGTATCCGATGCAGCTGACGGCGATGCTGCGTGCGGCGGACGCAGAAGGCCGATGGTCCGGGCAGGACGACGCCGCGCTGGCCCGGCAGTTCCACCAGCTCGTGGCGGACAGCGCGGCATACATGGTGGGCGTCCGTGTTGGCATTGGAACGGGTGCGGTCACGTCGGACGCGCTGGAAAGCATCACGCGCTTCAACAGCTCCGGATTGGCCGCACTCGCGGGCACTTATGCCAGCCGTCTGGCCGCGTCGGTGCTGCGGGATGTCGAACGCGCGGCCAGGGAAAACGACAGGCTTGCATTTCCGGCCCGCGGCGTGCAGAATGAAGGCAGAGAGGAATTTTCACATGCGGCTGAAGCTGCAAAGGAGGTACAGGACAATGACATATACAACACGGAACGGAGTGCGCTACCCGGACCTGATGCTGGAGGAACCGGAGACAGCACCGGGCAAATACGGCCTGCTGCGCCTCAGATATCTGGAGAAAAGCGACCCCGGTCAGCTGAACATCCTGCTGCTGGAGGGCGCGCTGAACAGCCATCTGGCACAGATCGACCGTCAGGTGCGCGGGCAGGTGGAGCAGACGATGGAGCGTCTGGTACAGCGCACGAAGCTGCCGGACAAACAGACGGACCCGCTTGGCTGGGCCGGGACGATGAACAGCCTGCGCCAGCAGGCGGAGGAAACGGCGATGGAACTGATCTACGGCAGCTGAGCCTGTTCCCGGCAGAAGAAGAGATACAGGAAACAGGGCGTTCCGGCACGGAGCGTCCTGTTTCTTTGTCTCCGGATGAAATAGACGATATCCTGCGCTGTGACAGGGAATACAAAAAAGGCTGCAAAAAACAGGATATCGAATCCTTTTTCAGCACCACCATGGATATGCAGGAGCGCAAAGCCTTTCTGGCGGACGCCATGGGACATATATATACGGAGCTGTTCATCGGAAACCACCGTTACGGATACTGCAACCGGGGCAACGGCACAGTGGAATTCTGGCGCGGCGGTTATCTGTCCGCGCGGGCGAAAACAACGCTCACGCTGTTGGAAGTGGCGGAGCGCGCGGCGCAGCTCGTTGAACAGGGAACATACCGGCGCGAGGCCCCGCCCGCCGCATTTCCCATCGTGGAGGACGCGAGGGAGGAGCAAGCGGATGGAACGGAGGCTCCGAAAACGGCGCGGGCCGGGTTCAGCGAAGCTGAGATCAACGCGGTGCTCTGCCATGGCTCCGGTTTTTCGAAGGGGAAATTCCGCATTGCCGAATGGTATGGGGGAAAGCACACGGAAAAGGAGACCGCGGATTTTTTGAAGCACGAATACGGCGTCGGCGGGATGACATGGACATTTCTGGACGGCACACACGGCAGTGTGGACTACAACATGTACGGCAGGCCGGGCATTTCCGTGATACGCGGCACGGGTATGGACGCACCGTACCAGCTTTTGAAATGGCCGGAGGCGGCCCGGCGCATCGGACGGCTTGTGAAAGACGGCCTGTACCTGACGGACGAGGAAGAACAGCAATATCCAGAATGGAAGCGGGAAAAACAGGCGCAAAAGTTGAAAGCCGTGCGGCGGGATGCTGCCCGCGAGCCGCCCGCCCCGCAGCGTCCCTGTGCTGTGGACGACACCGTATACCTGGAGGACGGCAAGGCGTTCCACATCGTGGAGATCAGCGGGGACGGCGTCCGCCTGGAGGACGCGGATTTTCCGCTGCTCATGCGGAAGGAAAGCATGGAAGCCTTTGCAGCGCTGCTCCGGGCGGACACGCGCAACGCGCAGCTTTTGCCGCCCGGTCCGGCGAGCGGGCAGGCTGTGTACACAGAAGCCCCGCGGGACCTTTCGCTGCCTTTCAGCGGGGACCGTTATCTGGACCTGAAGGATCAATACAACCGTTACGCGCTGGGCTGCGGAAACGATGCGTATTTTTTGTTTTACGACGAGGACGCGCGCGTTGTATCGGGAGCGCTGCACACAAAGGTGCTGCATGCCGATGTGCCGCCGCTGGGCGAAGTGGATGTTACGGGCTTCCTTAAAGAGCAATGGCCCGCATATTTGAAAAAGCTGCTGTGCGCGGGCGTGGATACGGCGCTGTTTGAGCCGGGCGCGGGCCAGCCGGAGCCGGTCAGGCTGTGCCGTGCGGCAGAGGCGCTGCCGCGGGGCGGCATCATCGAGATCGAGGGCCGGGAGCACAGCATCACGGAAGTCAATTTCAAGTCGCGGACGGTCATTCTCAAGGACATGGAGCCGGAGCTGGGCCAGCCGCGGTATACGACGATGGACGTGTCCAGCGCCTATGACGCATTTCAGGAGGACGGCCAGCGGATGGCGGAGCTGCCGCAGGCGGCACAGGTACAGAAGGATACCCTGCCTGTGCCAAAGCTGGATTACCGCTATCCCACGGAAAATGCATCTCCGGGCGGCCCCAAGGCGCGGTTTGCGCTGAATGCCGCGGCCATCGGGACCCTGCGCCGTATCGAGGACGAGGGCCGTATGGCCACGGCGGAGGAACAGGGCATATTAGCGCGGTATGTGGGATGGGGCGGCCTTGCGGACGCCTTTGACAGAGAAAAAACCGAATGGGCGCAGGAGTACGCGCAATTAAAATCCCTGTTGGATGAATCGGAATACATGGCGGCGCGCGCATCCACACTGACGGCATTCTACACGCCGCCCACGGTGATACGGGCCATGTACAGCGCGCTGGAACGCTGGGGCGTGACGGGCGGAAACATTCTGGAGCCGTCCATGGGTGTGGGCGCGTTTTTCGGCTGCCGCCCGGAGCAGTTTGATACAAACCCCACCGGGCTTTACGGCGTGGAACTGGACCATATTTCCGCGCGCATTGCAGGACAGCTCTACCAGTCGGCGCACATCTATGCCTGCGGCTATGAGAAAACGGCACTGCCGGACAGCTTCTTTGACTGCGCCGTGGGCAATGTTCCGTTCGGCAGCTTCGGCGTACATGACACGCGGTACGACCGGGAGCATTGGCTCATCCATGATTACTTTTTCGGCAAGACCATCGACAAGGTGCGCACGGGCGGTATCATCGCGTTCATCACCTCAAGCGGCACGCTGGACAAGGCGTCAGGCAATGTGCGGCGGTACATCGCCCAGCGGTGCGAATTGATCGGCGCGGTGCGCCTGCCCAGCGACACGTTCCGCCAGAGCGCGGGCACAGAGGTGACGTCGGATATCCTGTTCCTGCAAAAGCGCGAACGCATGGCGGACCGGGATGAACCGTGGCTGCATGTGGGAAAGACCGGGGACGGCGTGCCCATCAACCAGTATTTTGCGGAGCATCCGGAAATGGTGCTGGGCGATATGGTGATGGAAAGCGGCCCGTTCGGTCCCCGCTCCGTTTGCCGCCCGCGTCCGGGACAGGACCTGGGCGCGGCGCTGCACGCCGCACTGGAAGGGCTGGACGCACGGCTCCCGTCGGCGCTGCCGCTGGAACAGGCGGAACAGGAGATCGAGGTGCTGCCCGCGGACCCGGATGTGCGCAATTACAGCTTCACGGAGGTGGACGGGAGGCTGTACTTCCGGGAAAACTCCGTCATGCGCGCGGTGAAGCTGGACGGGGCGAATACGCGCCGTGTGCGGGAGCTGATCGCGCTGCGCGGCCAGACGCGCAGGCTCATGCAGGTACAGCTTGACGGGTGCGGAGACGCGGCGGTACAGCTGGAGCAGGACAGGCTGAACCGGCTGTACGACAATTTTGTGCGGCGGTATGGCCGCATCAACAGCCGTGGGAACGCGGGCGTATTCCGGGACGACAGCGGATATTTCCTTCTGTGCGCGCTGGAGGTGTTCGATGACGAAGGGAACTTCAAGTGCAAATCGGACATGTTCACAAAGCGCACCATCCAGGCGCGTAGGCCTGCGACCGAGGTGGGGACAGCCAGCGAAGCGCTGGCTGTTTCCATTTCCGAACGCGCGTGCGTGGACCTTCCATATATGGCGCAGCTCCTGCGCACGGAGGACCAGGACGGGATCGTCCGTGCATTGCAGGGCGCTATTTTTCGAGACCCGTCGCGCGTGCGGGAGGGTATCCCGGAAAGCGGCTGGGTGACGGCGGACGAATACCTGTCCGGGAATGTGCGGGAAAAGCTGCACACGGCACAAAAAGCGGCGGAAGCGGATGAGGCGTATGCTGTCAATGTATCCGCTCTGGAGCAGGTGCAGCCCGCGCCCGTTGAAGCCGGGGACATCGAGGTGCATCTGGGCGCTACATGGATACCGGTGGATGTTGTGAAGGATTTCATGGTGGAGCTGCTGGAGCCGTCCTGGAATGCCGCAGCGGTGATGGAAGTGATATATGTCTCATACACAGGCCAGTGGAACATCACAAACAAGGCAAAGGGCGCGGCGGCCAATGTGAAAGCAAACGAGACATATGGTACAGAGCGCATCAACGGATTTCACATTCTGGAAGCGTCGCTGAATATGCGCACGGTAAAGGTGTACGACACAAGATACGACGCCGTGTCCTGCCGGGAAATACGGGTTCTGAACAAAAACGAAACGATACTGGCGCAGCAGAAGCAGGACGCCATCAGGCAGGCGTTCCGCGACTGGCTCTTTAAAGACCCGGCCCGCCGTGAACGCCTTGTGAAGCTGTACAACGAAAAATTCAATTGCCTGCGCGGGCGGGCGTATGACGGCAGCCATATTTCCTTTCACGGCATGTCGCCGGAGATCGTGCTGCGGGAGCACCAGCGCAACGCCGTGGCGCGCATCCTTTACGGCGGCAACACGCTGCTTGCACACGTTGTCGGGGCCGGGAAGACCTACACGATGGCAGCGGCGGCGATGGAGGCCAAACGCCTGGGGCTATGCAGCAAAAGCCTGGTCGTTGTGCCAAACCACCTGACGGAGCAATGGGGTGCGGAATGGCTCCAGCTGTATCCCGGCGCGAATATCCTTGTGGCCACGAAAGTGGATTTTGAAACCGCGAACCGGAAAAAATTCTGCGGGCGCATTGCCACGGGAGATTACGACGCGGTGATCATCGGGCATTCCCAGCTTGAGAAGATCCCGCTGTCGGCGGAGCGGCAGGCGGCCATGCTCCAGCGCCAGATCGACGAGATCACCACGCAGCTTGGCCTTATGGACAGGGATACGCCGCGCTTTACGGTCAAGCAGATGGAACGGACGCGCAAGGGGCTGGAAACACGGCTGGAGCGTCTTAACGACGACAGCCGCAAGGATGATGTTGTGACCTTTGAAGAATTGGGCATTGACCGCCTTTTCATTGACGAGGCGCACAACTTTAAGAACCTTTTTTTGTACACAAAGCTGAGAAATGTGGCGGGTGTTGCGCAGACGGAAGCGAAGAAATCCAGCGACCTGTTTGCCAAATGCCAATATCTTGACGAGTTGACGGGCGGGCGCGGCGTGGTGTTTGCCACAGGCACGCCGATCTCCAACAGCATGGCGGAATTGTATACGATGATGCGGTATCTGCAATACGGTATGCTGCAGGACCGGGGCCTGACGCTGTTCGACGAATGGGCGTCCACGTTCGGGGAAGTGACTACATCGGTGGAGCTGAAGCCGGAGGGGACGGGATACCGGATGCGCACGCGGTTTTCCCGGTTCTACAATTTGCCGGAGCTGATGGCGCTGTGGCGCGAGGCGGCGGACATCCAGACAGCGGATATGCTGAATTTGCCTGTGCCGGAGGTGGAGCGGAAAAATGTTGTGGTAAAGCCCACAGACATCCAGCGGGAAATGGTGGCTGAACTGGGCGAACGCGCCGAGGCGGTGCGGAACGGGAATGTAGACCCCAGCGAGGACAATATGCTGAAAATTACAAACGATGGCCGCAAGCTGGCGCTGGACCAGCGGCTCATCGATCCGCTTCTGCCGGATGAGGCGGGCAGCAAGGTCAATGCCTCTGTGGAGGAGGTGTTCCGGCTCTGGCAGGAATTTGCATCCACCAAAGGGACACAGCTTGTATTCTGCGACCTGTCCACGCCAAAGGCTGAGAAGAAGATCAAATGCATGACGGACGGCGTGGCGGCGGTACAGGCGGCAGCGTTCAGCGTGTATGCCGATGTACGGGACAAGCTGATCGGGCACGGCGTGCCGCCCGGCGAGATCGCGTTCATTCATGACGCGGACAACGAAAAGAAAAAGGCGGAGCTGTTCGCAAGGGTGCGCTCGGGTAAGGTGCGCATCCTGCTGGGCAGCACGCAGAAAATGGGAGCGGGCACGAACGTGCAGACGCTGCTTGCAGCGGAGCATCATCTGGATGTGCCGTGGCGGCCAAGCGACATAGAGCAGCGTGAGGGCAGGGCCATCCGGCAGGGAAATACCAACAAAAAGGTGTTCATCCACCGCTATGTGACGGAAGGGACGTTTGACGCTTATTCGTGGCAGCTCATTGAGACAAAGCAGCGGTTCATATCCCAGGTGATGAGCGGAAAAGCGCCGTCCCGTTCCTGCGAGGACCTGGATGAAGCGGTGCTGTCCTATGGTGAGATCAAGGCGCTGTCCACAGGCAATCCGCATATTTTGGAGAAGGTACAGCTTGAAACGGACGTGACAAAGCTGCGGCTTTTGAAATCAAGCCATGTGTCCCAGCGGTACAGGCTGGAGGATATGCTGCTGCTGGAATATCCGCAGCAGCTTTTGGAGCGGCGGCAGAAGATCGGGGCCATTGAAAGGGACATCCCCCGGCGCGACGCGAACACACCGGAGGACAGGGAACAGTTTTTCATGACGGTCATGGGCCGGGAGTACACGGACAAGGCCGCGGCGGGCGCTGAGCTGTTGGCTTTGTGCCAGACGGTGGTGCAGCGCGGCGAAGCGATGGAAATAGGCTCATACCGCGGGTTTGCGATGCGGCTTGAATACCGTGCGATGGAACAGGCGTTTGTCGTGGGCCTGCGCGGCGCGGCGGTGTATTTCGCGGAGCTGGGCACGGATGTACAGGGCAACCTTGCCCGTCTCAACAATGCGCTGAACGGGATGGAAGCCCATTTGAAAAAGCTGACGCAGGAAATATCGGAAATCGAAAAGCAGCAGGAAAATACCCGGCAGGAGCTGGAGAAGCCGTTTGCACAGGAGCAGGAGCTGGCTGAAAAGGAAGCGCGGCTCTCGGCGGTGAACGCACTGCTGAACATCGACGGGAAGAACAGCATCCCGGATTTGATGGACGATACGCTGGATATTGAGCCGCCGCAGCGGGCGGCGAAGGACTATGAGAGATAACGGAGGGAGCTTTATGAACAATACGGAACGATTGATCGGAAAAATGAATGATGAGCTGGCGGCTTTTGTGGCCGGGCTGGAGCGTCTGCCCGTACAGGATGTGATCGAAAAGGCTGGCGAAATTGCGGTGAAAACAGATATGGCGCTGCTGGTGGAAGAAGCGTTCCTTGGCCCAAAGGAAACAAAGGCGCTTTTGGGCATGCGCATGCCGCTGGAATATCTGTATCAGGAGTATCTGAAAAAGGACACGGGCCTTTCCAATGTTCTGATCGACCATATGCAGGATGCGGCGGCAGATGAAGCCGGACGGCAGCGAAAAAGAAACCGGGAAAGAATTGCGGGCGAAGCCCGATAGAAAAAACGGAGGATACAGAACATGACAAAACAGCAGATGAAAGTGATTGCGCAGGCGGAGCATGAGATGTTTTGCCTGCGGGACCTTTTGGAGGGCAGCGTGCCCGCAAAGGTGATGAACAGGGCATATGAATATGTCATCAAGCAGGACCTGCTTTCCGTTTTACGGGAAACGCCGCTTACCCACCAGCAGCTTTCTGTTTTGACGCCGCAGCGCAGGCCGCTGGATTTCCTTTACCGCCTGTGGCTGAAAACAGAATATTCGCACATCGACGCGCTGCGCAGGGCTGTGCGTCGCGAGACGCGGCGCATCTATCTCAAGCGCCAGACCGAGGCGTTCCGAAAAGAACATCCGATGGGATGAAAAAAGTGGAGGACAGGTAAGAGAGTGCATTTGTACATACACGCCAATGACGCCGACAGGCTTCGCATTGTGGTTTTTTCGTATTTGTGGTATATTTTTGTATATACAGTGAGGGGGCGAGAGTATGGATTTATCCTACCGTGCACAGATCATGAGCAAGGATGTTGCAGTAGCGACCGTCGCGGGCAATGCTGTTACACCTGTGCGTGAAGATCTGCTCCCTTTGTTTTTTAAGCGCAGTTCATCCTTTGAAGATTGGCTGCGCACACGCGCCATTGATATTCACCGGACAAATTCGCGTTTGCTTAAAAAGGCTCTGCGGTTGGCAGAACGGGATGAAACAGAGCTTGTTTTATCCGTCTATGCCGCGACAATCACGGATGCCTATTGGGTAAAGCCGGAGGGCAGCAGCCTCGCCTACTCTGATGTAAAGTTCACTGAAAACTATTTTGACGATGTTGCGTTGACAGGCGGCGGAGTTTCAGAGATCGCCCTGTTGTACCGTAATTCTGAGGACAAGGCGTCGATGGCACATACGCCGGAGCTGACGAATACCGGAAGCTTTGAAAAGTGCTGGCGTTTGATCGGCGGAGAATGGTGGATGTACAAACGTGCCGACCGCCTTGCGCTGTTTTCCGAGTTGTTCGTCTACGAGCTGGGCACGGCGCTGGGATTTCCAATGGCATATTACGAGCGTGTAGACGGATCTACCATACGTTCGCGGGACTTTACCGGAGGCGCAGGTGTGAATTTTGAGCCTGCGGCTTCTATTGTCGGTGACGATGATGACTACGGTGTGAGCTATGCCGCGTTCCGCAAGCTTGGAACAGAGTTTTCCGACGCCTATCTGGAGATTATTTTTCTGGATGCGGTTTGTGAGAACGTGGACAGACATACCAACAACTATGGCGTGCTGCGGGATGTGGTCAGCGGCAAAATATTGTCTCTCGCCCCGAACTACGACAACAACCTTGCGCTCGTGTCACGCGGATATCCGAACCGGGCGGATCGGGCTGGACTGCTGCAGGTGCTGCTGACAGAGTTTGAACAGGAGACGGGCGCGTTTGCGGACTATACGTCAAGGCACAGGCTGCCTGTCATTACGCCGGAGTTGCTCCAGGCTTGCATTGAAAAGACGGGTGTTCCGGTCCAGACAAAGTTCGTAACGGATTTTGTGATGCACCGTTACAGGCAGTCCCCTGTATATGCACAGATACAAAAACAGAAAAACAGAAGAAAAGAAATGGACGCAAGATAGCCTTGCGCGAAACGAAAGCAGCACCTGTCTGAAAAGACAGGTGCTGTTTTTTATGTAGGAGATGACACAATGGGTTATCAGGAAAGCCTTATATACATCCAGCCGCAGGAGCAGGTTGGGCAGATCGTAAAAGAGTATCTTATGGCGCGGCAGCAGGACCCCAGCGGGCGTTTCTTAGCGGACATTCCCGCCGCAGTCAGGCTGCAGGCCCCGCTGAAAGGCTGCCCGGTGGGTTCCGTGCTGCTTTGGGCAGCGGACGAGCGCAGCAGTGACATGCTGCAGGCGGCAATGCCGGACGATTGGAGGCTGCCCGGATTTTGCACGGTACGCACGATCCCGGTGGAGGATATACAGCATTTGCTTGACCATGCGGTCCGGGACGGGATCGAAAATGAGCACCTTGCATACAAC
>OKRR01002447.1_pt1 | contig 13546 bp, 9 predicted proteins | sample 1601211 | NCBI WGS metagenome assembly OKRR01 (sample SAMEA3541525, study PRJEB24748) | human gut metagenome | biome: human gut; feature: human-associated habitat; material: faeces | place: China | collected 2012
AGGGGATCCTTGTCCATGACCATGATATTACCTTTTATAATTATGGAGCAGATCACCAGGAATGCCTTGCCCATGTGCTGCGTTACCTGAAAGACAGCATGGATAATGAACCAGACCGCACCTGGAACAAAGAGATGCGTTCACTGGTACAGGAGATGATCCATTTCCGAAACGAATGCCAGCCATTTCAGGAACCGGATCCGGTAAAGGTATCTGAATTCGAAAAAAGATACCGTGAGATACTGGAAATAGCCAGGGCGGAATACGGAAATGTTCCGGCAAACAATTATTACAGAGACGGGTATAATTTATTCCTGAGAATGGAGAAATATATGCAGAACCATTTGCTGTTCCTGCATGATTCCCGGATACCTGCCACTAATAATGAAGCCGAAAGGCTTCTAAGAAACTATAAGCGGAAACAGGCGCAGGCTGTGACATTTAGGAGTTTCGAAAGTATCGATTATCTCTGCCAATGCATGAGCATGCTTGTTTTGGTGCGGCTAGAAGAACCAGCGAATATATTTGACAGAGTATCCAGAATATTTGGATAAGAAAACCGATGGCTTTGACTGTTATTAGTCTACACCATCGGTTTTCTCATGTCCAGCTAACCTCTGAACAGTAACGAGGCGATTTATCCTCCGATGCAGGACTTCTCCTGTTTAAGGAATTCCTGTTCAAGATTGGAGCTGTGAAACTCATTAATCGCATATTTAAAACCAACGATACAGCATGGTTTCGTATCCACAAGGACGATGCCAATCTGATGCAGGTTATCTACCAGATTATCAGCGCCTGCTTTGAAGATGACTGTGCAGATGAACTAACGAATGAACCTGTCATGACAGCTATATTAGATAAGGCTGCTCTTGCATTACAGCCTACGCTGTCACGCTTCTTCAATCGTATGGATAAGGATACACTGGAGCAACTCAATCGAATCATTCGTAAACTCCGAAAAATTGTTTATTCCATCAAAAAACCTGATTTTATGCTTTTTGATATTGATTCCACACTTCTTGATACCTATGGGCATCAGGAAGGAGAAGGATTCAACTTCCATTATCAGGCACATGGATATCATCCGCTGCTTTGTTATGACGGACTGACCGGAGATCTGCTAAAAGCTGAACTTCGCGATGGCACCATGTATTGCAGCAAAGAGGCCGATGATTTCATGCGATCCCTTCTGGATGAGTTCATTACCGATTATCCGGGTATGCCACTGTATCTTCGTGGTGATAGTGGTTTTGCATCACCCAACCTGTATGAAGTGCTTGAAGCCAAAGACTGCAAATATGCTATCCGGTTAAAAGAGAATGCAAAACTCCGTGAATTAGCCGAGAATGAAGATCAGGCCCTGTATCGTGCCACCAGATTCAATCAGGTAGATTATGCTGTGGAGTTCGGCGAGTTCTTGTATCAGGCTGGCTCATGGAGTCATCCACGCAGAGTGGTTTTCAAAATCGAAAAGCCTTATGGTCAGATGGTTCATATGTATACGTTTATTGTTACAACAATGGAAATGGAGCCTTATCAGGTGATCCAGTTTTATTGCGGAAGAGGCAGGATGGAAAACTTCATCAAAGAGAGCAAAAGCGGATTTGATTTTGCTTCTGTAAGCAGCTCATCCAAACTGGTAAATGCAAACCGTCTGTTAGTTCATGCGCTGGCATACAACTTATTCAATTGGTTTAAACGGATGGCTCTTCCTGTAAGTATGAGAAAACAGTGTATTGATACCATTCGCTTAAAATTGCTGAAGATTGCTGCAAGGGTAGTCAAATCAGCAAGATATAAATATTTCAAACTATGTAGCAGTTTCCCATATAAAAAAGAATTCTATGAGACACTGGAAAATATCCGAAATCTGCACCCACAGTTTGAATGACAACGATCAACGAACCTTGATATCCTCACAAATGACCTCTTATCAATGTAACAGGGATAGTTTGCCCTTTTTTAGACAGTTCTCTGGCCGAGTGAGGTACTATGAGCGGATTCAGGACTACGGTCACGTGTTAAATAGCAAAATCACAGTGCCGTGAATAATTCAGGCTAAAATTTGTTTAGGGGAGATTTTTTCGGAAATTCACATTCCTATTCGGAGGCTGTTGTAAGCGTAGGATACAATGAACCCCTGTGTGTTAGGATAGTTGTCAGCGAACTGGCAAATCATCATAATTAAATTGTTTCATCATCTCTATTTCCATCCCTTTTCCCAATACTAAGTTTGGTTACATAGAATACTTATTTGGATTTAATAACCTTATTTTCTGAATCACAAAATCAATCATCTCTTCTCTAATGTCATACATTAATTTGACTCCATTCCCCTCAAATTCCTGGTTATTAATCCGCTTTTCTATACTTTGATACATGGTACGAAAATACTCTGTCGCAATATTAAATTTGCTCATTCCTAAATTTACAGCTTCTTTTATCTGTTCTTCTGGAATATCAGAACATCCATGTAGTACCAAAGGAATATTTACCTTTTTTCGTATAGCATAAATTCTTTCTAAATCTAAATTCGGTGTTTTCACATACGGACCATGAGCATTTCCAACAGCAATAGCAAGTGAATCACAACCCGTCTGTTCCACAAATCTTACTGCATCTTCTACTTTAGTATAATAGTTCGTATTATCAATTGCGTCAATGTTATCTCCATTTCCAACATGCCCTAGCTCTGCTTCAACGTCAATTCCAAACACCTTAGCCACACGCACCACATTTTTAGTTAGTTCTACATTTTCTTGGAAAGGTTTCGTTGAACCATCTATCATAACTGAAGGAAATCCATCCCGAATCCCTCCTACTGCAATTTCATATGTTACAGAATGATCCAGATGTACTCCAACAGGAATAGATGCTTTTTCTGCCATATCGCAGGCTGCAAAAGCCAAATACTTTAAATCTGTGTAGTCTGAAAATCCGGGATAAAACTGAACAATTATGGGAACTCTTTCTCTTTCTGCTGCTTCTATAACATATTTAACAGTTTCAATATTTAAAGTATTAATTGCAGCAACACCAAACCTATTTTCTGTTGCATATGTTAAAATATCTTTTACTTTTGCTTTAGGCATATTCTTCCCTCCTACAATGCACACTCTTCAATTTTACTATCTAAAATTTTCATTTCCTCTTCTGTTAATTTCCAGTCGAATGTCTTACAGTTTTCATCAGCATGCTCAATACTTCTAACGCCTACTAAAGCTGTACCTACATATTCTTTCTGGGTACTCCAATTTAATGCAACCTGTCCCACTGGTACATTATGAACATCTGCAATACTATCCATTACTTTTAGCAATTCCATAATTTTTGAAAATTTGGGTTCTTTATAAACATCATAAAAGTTTAAACGTAAATCATTTTTTTCAAAAGAAGGCATACTTCTTATTTTTCCAGAAAGAATGCCCGCTCCCATAGAACCATATGTCATAGAATCAATTCCTCTATCATATCCCCAAGACATCAAATCTTCAAACCCTCTATCGACCATAGAATATAATGGCTGCTGTACATCAATCTGAATATATTGTTCTGCTTCTTTTATCTGTTCTGCCGTAAAATTAGATACACCAACATAACGTATATAGCCTTTACGCTTCATTTCCTCCAACGCAGCCATAGTTTCATCTATAGGCGTATTTACATCTGGCCAATGAACAAAATAAAAATCTATATAGTCTGTTTCCAAATTCATCAAAGAACTTTGAATTTCTCTCATAGCATTTTTATAACTCGTATCTTTTTTATATCCATGTGTATAGATATCCGGAATCAAGCCAAACTTTGTGGAAATTAACACCTGTTCCCTTGGAATTTCTTTCAAAACTTCTCCTACAATTTTTTCTGAAGTTCCATTTCCGTAGCAGGGAGCTGTATCAATAAGATTTACTCCCTTTTCTATCATTCTTCGAATTGCATAAATAGCTTCGTTTTTATCCACTTTTCCATAGTTTTGACCTCCGATTGCCCAAGTCCCTACCGCTAGCTGTGATACTTCGATCTCTGCATTTTTAAATTTTTTATATCTCATTTTTTACACTCCCCTTGTAATCCTTATCTGCTCTCCTGTTTCCAACCTTCTACTCAACATATCATTCTTAAAAGTTCTTCCAGGTAGTATACAAACAATATGAACATCTTCTTTATCTACTGGATACTGTGTTCCATGAACAATCAGCGGATTCAATTTTACGAATGTTCCCTTTGGAACATAAAAAGCTTCTATACTTTCGGTTCTAAAATCTCTATCCATAATTCCTGCAAAAATAATAACATCTCCATCTAGTGGAAGAAGTCCTTCACATGCATATTGATGTGCTTCGAGAAAAGAAATAATATTGTCGCTTTGTTTTTTAACATGGCACACAGAAATTGTAGGTTGATTACCCTGGTTAAATTCTAACGCTACCACATCTGCAAAAAAACCCTCCTGAAAAATAGACTTCTTTTTCAGTTCACTCTCATCTAGTAAATCTAAAAATTCCCCATATTTTCCAAAATTATCTTTTGTTAATTTTTGTACCTGAATCTCTCTCATAATACCTACTCCTATAAACTATAAATTCCTTGCTCATGAGCATTATCAAAATGAATTCCCAAATATCTAGATACCTCTCTCAAAACAGGTAAGTAGTGACCATAAACACAGCCTAAATGATGTATGTATGGGCCAAACATTAACTTTTCTTCCCAACGTTTCCAGTTATCAGTTTCCATCCATACATAAGTACCATTCGTCTTCGGTCCTGTTGTAGTTTTGGCTTCCCCCGCAAATAAATAATATTCTCCATCTATATCATCGAACCTACAAACTGTTAAATCACCTTGTTTTAATTCAAAGCGTTCTTGTCCATCTACTAATTTTGCCTCTACCCCATCTTTTTTCAAAGAATAAGGAAATGGACCGCAATGCCATAAAAGTTCTGCATTATCATTTTGAGGATGACGAATAGTCAAATCTGCTAAAAATTCTGATTCTTCAAATAAATTGCAAGCTCTTAAGATTGCCAGAGTAATGGCTCCATTTATATCTGTTTCACAGGAAAGAGGCATTCCATTATCTGCCATTTCTCCCAAAACAACGCAAGGGCACAACCCCATTAAAGTTGGAAAAGCAGACCAGCACTCAAATGCTGCCACAGAACAATTGTTTTCTTCCATTAATTCCTGAATTGCTAATTTTGTCGCACATATTTGTTGGAAATTTTCTCCATCAGGGAATTTTCTCACAAATTCCTCCTCATACTTAATATATTCTTTTCCTTTCTCCTCTAGAATTTTCCTAGCTCTGTTACAAATTTTTACTGGTGAAATAGGGACAGTTGTAATGCCGAACCTCTTAATCAAATTTGCTTCGTTAGTCATAACACTCATAAAAGGCACTGGACGTTCTCCTATTTTAGCAATTCGCAAAGTACGAAGAGATTTTAAAACTGCTGCTGTTCTAATAAATGTTTCATACCCTTTTAAAAATTCTTCACTTTTCGTAGTACAATTATAAATGTAACTGTATTTCAAACCATAGCGCTGTAAAACCTTTGTAGCTGCAAACATACCGCACTGTGTATCTCTTCCCCTAGCCTCATCAGTATTCGGCCTTTCATCTCTTGGTCCCCATATCAAAATAGGTACTGTAAATTTAGAAGCAATCGTTGCCACTACTTGTTCTTCTCCAAAATCACAGAAAGGGAAAAATAATGCATCAATTTTTCTATTTTTCATTTTATCCACAATTGCGTTTACTTTGTCCATTTCGCAAACAATTCCATTCTCGCATATATCATCTATATCCACGATTTCTACTATAGAAGCTTTAATCTTCCGAATTTCTTCCATAAAACAATCCTTCTGACGTTTTGCTTCCACCATACTCAAAAAGCTTCTTTTATTTGGTACTACACCCAAAGTTAAAGTTTCCCTATACATACTCTAGCCCCCTACCATACTTTTTTACTCTTTCATCAATTTCTCTGTAATCAATCTCACCTGTTTCTAAAAAGTTATCTGTTACTTCCCAATTAGGAATTCCTGCTCTCCCCCCAATTCTGGTACATTTGATGGCAGCTACTCCACTTGCGAATCTTGCAGCATCTTTAGGAGACAGACCTTTAACTATTGCTGCTAAAAAAGCACCATGAAAAACATCCCCTGCTCCCACCGTATCCTTTACATCTACATCAAAAGCAGGAATTTCAAAAAATCCTTCTTTGCTGATACCCGCACAGCCCTTTTCTCCAAATGTAAAAATCACAATTTCTGGTCCCTTATTATATAAATATTCGCAATTTTCTTTTACACTTTTTCCAACTTCTAACATCTTTTCGTAAACAAATTCTGAGCCAATAAATACATCTATCCAAGAAATAGCATCCAACAATTCATCTGTATAAGAGTCAGCATCCATAAAAATTTTGCTTCCTTTTTGTTTTGCCATTTGAGCTGCTTTTTTCGTCACCGAATCTAAGTTGGCCATATAAAAATAACTAGAATTTGAAATATATTCTATATTCAATTCTTCCTCTGTCATACATTCTGCGTTTCCTGGATAAAAAACAAAACTTCGTCCCATAGAACCTTCGTCACTAATTACAATATCAAAATTAGTTGTTCTATTTTTTCTCACACACATTTGTTCTGTATCAATTCCATGGTCTTGAAAATCTCTGAGACAAAAAGTTCCATATTTATCATCTCCAACATTTCCCATTATTCCACAGCAAAGCCCCAATCTTGCCGCTGCTACCATACCGGAAGCTACTTTTCCTCCTCCTTGCCAACTCAAATTCTGTATCCTCTCTGCTCCATTAGGTTTTGGAAAGCACCTAACATTTACTGCAAGATCTACGCAAGGGCTATCCAATCCAATCACATCAAATTTCACACACATCCCCTCCATTTCTTTGCTCTCGATTTTTCCAGAAATATACAATCAAAGCACATATCGTCATTAAAGTAATAATTCCTGCCATAAGTAAATACCCTTTTTCATATCCTAGTATGTGAATTAACTTTCCTCCTACTAAATTTCCAACAATGGCTCCTAATCCAAGCTGTACAACATTTAGTATACTTTGTCCTTTTGTTTGATATTTTTCACACACACAAGTACTAATATATACCGCACAACTATAATACATAGTCATATATGTAACTCCTTGTAACAGTTGAGCCAAAACTATTCCAATAATTCCACTTCTTATTGGAAGAAGAATTCTAATTCCCATAAGAAAACAAGATAAAAATAAAATCTTTATTGTTCCATACTTTCTAAGCATTCTGTTTATATAAAATAACACTGGAACTTCGCTTAATGCTGAAATGCTATTTATAACCCCAATGGTTGACTGTGTGTAACCTTTTTCAAGAATATACGGTCCAATAAAACCCGTATAAAAACTCAAGCCCATCTGACTTATAAACGCTAACCCCAAAACTATATACACATCTCGATTTTTAAATATCCTGTTTTGCTCATTTTCTTGAACAACTTCATTTATTACTATCTGCCCATTTCTTTCTTCTTTTAATCCTATACAAAAACAAAACAAAATCATATAGGCGAAAAATGCAAATACAAATTGCATCTGTGGTCTTGTCTTTAAGTACATTCCTGCACAAATTGTCATAACAGCATATCCTAGAGTTCCTCCAAGACGAATAACTGAATAGGAATATCCTTCTTTTAAAGAGCGAGCAATCAAAATTGCGTCACTTAAGGGAATTACGGCTGTGGTAAAGGAAGTTACCACAACCGTTGCAAAAAACATACAAAGAAAACTATTTCCCAGATAGTATAAAAGCATGCTAAATCCACTTCCCACTATTGCAACCAGAAGAACCTCTTTTCTTTTACCCGTCCTATCACTAATTTTTGCCCAAAACCTCTGTATTAACAAAACAACACACGGACCAATCATCAAAAGAATTCCTATCTTCTCAGCATCAATTCCTTTCTGTGCATAATAAGCAGATAAAAAAGGGGTATAAAAACCGCTGGCAATATAAATAATTGCATTTATGCTGAACAGATATAAAATGGTTCTTTCTTTATTCAAATTTTGTCTTAACTCCTTTTTATTTTTCTAAAGCAATCTTATAGTATCCTTCTTTTTCCTTTTTGATTTCCCAGTTCTGTCCATTTACCACAGCGTTGTCCAAACATTTTTCTGCGTATACAGTAAAATAGCTGGCATTCATATCCGTGTTTATAAACAAGGTTCCCTCTTCTATCTTTGCTTTCAAATTCTGTACGTTACCATCATCAATATACGTGTCTCTAATTTCATCTTCACAAAATAATATGACATCTAAATTTTCGTACTTTTCTTCAATATTCTCTGGAATCTTGGTTAACATTGGAATCATTTTATTTTGACGAATAAACACTGGAATCTTATCTACTTCGATTTTTCTTTTAACCCATCTACCGCCTTTTATTCTTTCATGCGTAAACAAATCAATCCATTGTCCATTTGGCAAATATACATCTATTTCATCCTCATCCTGATCAAATACTGGTACAACCAAAAGAGAATCTCCTAGAAAATATTCCAACTCTACATTACGGGCACTTCTATCCTCTGGATATTCCATTACTACTGGCCTAATTACAGGAATATCTGAGAGGTGTGTTTTATAAGTTGTACTGTACAGATACGGTAATAATAAATGTCTTATATCATTAAATTCCTTAAAAATCTTTTCTGCTTTTTCTCCAAAATTCCAGGGTTCTCTTGGTGTTTTCCCATGACATCGGCTAAGTGAATTAAAAAATCCAAACTGACAACTTCTAATATACTCCTCATCTGTAGGAACACATTCATACCCTTCATGATCTGTATTATAGAATCCCCCCATATCAAATCCCCAAAAAGGAATTCCACTCATAGAAGCACTTAAGCCTCCTCTAAGAATACATGCATGATTATTTAAATGGGTAGATGAATCTCCTGCCCACGCTGCTGGAATAGTATGAGAGCCTGCATATCCACTTCTTCCCCAAAGCATTGGAAGTTCTCCTAAAGGGATTTTCACTTCTGCCATAACATCATAAATTGTTTTGGCATATAAAAATGTTAGTTTATTATGTCCCTGAATTCCTGTAGAACCATCAAAATAAACCGCATCTTCTGGAACAGCTTCTGAAAAATCAGTTTTTACTGCTCCAATGCCCATACTAACAACTGACCTTACTTTAGGCTTGTACCACTCTAAAAAATGTGGGTTTGTAAAGTCAAAGCATCCTACCTTTGAGGTACTTGTTGCCGTAGAATAAAATTTGCTTGTAACACCTTTTGTATTTTTTACTAAAAATCCCTTTTCTTCTGCTTCTTTAAAATATTTTGAATTCTCATCAATATAGGGGAAAATCCAAAGACAAAGGTGGATTCCCTCCTTTTTTAACTTGTAAATCATTTCTTCTGGATTAGGAAATCTTTCATAGTCCCAGACCCAAGCGCCTGCATCACCTTGTTTCTGCCATCCATCGATATGTATTACATCAATCTTAATATCCCTTTCTTTAGAAATCTTTACTACTTCATAAATTTCATCTTGAGTTTGATAAGAACATTTTGACATCCAAAGTCCCAGAGCCCACTTGGGAATCATAGGAATTTTTCCAGTTTGATTTATATAAGACTTTAAAAGTGCCTTATAATCATTTCCCATCCAAATGACGTAGTCTAAGACTTTATCTTCTACGCTCATGTTATATGCCACATTTGAAAAACTACCCATCTCAAATTTCGACCTTGTATAAGTATTTAACAGAATAGCATATCCCCTACTACTCATGAAGAAAGGATGATTTTTATAAGATTTTTCCGTATTCGTGCTTAGAGCATCTGTTTGCCAACAATTAATAGTCTGTCCTCTCTTACAAAAATTCGTAAATTTTTCTCCGAAACCGTAGAATTCTTCATCTGCATATAAATACATTGTTTCATTAACGCCAATAATCTCTTTATTTTCATCATAAGTGAATCCTACGGGCAAATTTTTACACATATTATCCACATTGGAATCTTTAATCTGCTCTTTTGTTTTTAACTTTCCATCAAGATAATAGCTAACTTCCCACGGATATTTCCTAACCCTAGCTTCTATCTTCCCTTTAGATATAGAAATAAATTCTTCGTTTTCCGTTATATTTACGCCATTCTGTCCTTCTAACTGATATATACTATTATCAAAAGGCTGCTCATTTCCAGGCGTATACATACGAAAACGAAATGCGGTTTCCCCAACACATTGAATGAACACTTTTACTGTGTTCTCTTTGTAAGTATCTACTACAAATTCTACTCCATCTGTTCTCTCTGTATAACTCTTTATACCTGTTAAAAAATCAAAATTGTGATGGAATATTGTTTGTAAATACCCCAACTGTGGATTATAGCTTACTTCTACTTTTCTACCCATATGTTACCTCCTAATTGCCTTTCTTGAATTTGATTTTAGCATAATAACGGACGCAACTTTATGAATATTTTTACTTGCAGAATATAACTTTTTTTCCTTATTTTCACTCGATTTTTTTCCTCGCTCGATATTCTTCTGGCGTTAATCCATAACTTTTTTTGAATGATTGAATGAAATGAGAAACGTCATTATATCCCACTTCAAATGCTATAAAACTAATCTTCATATCTTTATTTTCTAACAATGTTTTTGCCTTTTTTAAACGATATTGAATTAAATATTTCGAAAAAGTCATTCCTGTTTCTTGGCTAAATAATCTACTACAATAAGAATAATTCATAAAATATTTATTTTCAGCTAACTCTCTTAAAGAAATATTTTTATAATAATTATCTTCTACATAATGAACAATTTCTTCAACAATTTTACTTTTTTTCTTTGTATTTTCTTTTCCGCTACATATCACTATTACCATTTCTTTCAGATAGTTTTCCAGCTCCTCAATATGTTTAAATTTGTACAAATCATAACGTCTGGAAAACATAACTTTTATATCTTTTAATTCTTCAATATCCTCATTTTGATATAATTCTGCATAATAATTCCCTAAAATTTTCAATATTTCTACAACTGCCATGTACAGTTTCTGTGCACTTTCTTCTTTAATGATTATGTCCTCTAAAATACTGTGAATTACTTGATTAATTTCTTTTTCTTTTCTAGTTCTTACTATAGATTCTAGCTTAATTTCTTCTTCTTTTCCAATTCTTGCTTCATATCCGTCCATATTTTTATAAAAATATGCTCTATTCCATCCTTGTATCAATCTCTGATTTAAAGCATATAACGCCTCATTGTAAGACTGATGTACCTTCTCTTTAGATGAATATACTAGTCCTACACCCATAGTGATATTCATATGTTTACATATACAAAAATACGATAACATACTTTTTACTTTCTCCTGAACAATCAGTTCATTATCCATACATTCTATTCCACTCAAAAGCATTACATATTCCTCATTAATTTTAGAAAAAAAGAAATCCTTTATGAACCCTCTATATTTTTCCTTAATGATTCTATTCACTAATTCTACATCTGTCACCAGTTCTTCTTCTTGCATCACAACTATGCAGAATTTTTCTTCTTGATGTATTGCATTATAACTAAAAAATTCTTTATACAATTCTTCGTGAGCCACGATTGTCTTCACAGGGAAATAATTTTTGGTTGCCTCCCATTGATAATAATTCTTAATTTTTTCTTGATTTCGACTCTTCTCTTCCTGTTTCTCTAAAACCTTTTTTACTGGTGGCAAAAGATTTTCTTTATAAATGGGTTTTACGATATAATCTTTTACATTATAGCGAAGTGCCTCTCTTGCATAATCAAAATTTTCAAAGGCAGTCAGAATAAGAATATCTATTTCAGGTCTATGTTTATGTAAATATGAGGCCAGTTCCAATCCTCCCATTTTTTTCATTTGTATATCTGTTATAACCAATGCAATATCTTTATATTCTTCTAGTAATTCTATGGCCTTCATTCCATTTACTGCTTCTCCACATACCTGAATGTCCAAATCGCTTTCTTGTAAGATTTTGACAATACTTTTTCTTGCATAATACTCATCTTCTACTACTAATATTTTTTTCATTTATCTTTATTCTCCTCTTCCAGATTTTCAATTCCAAGTAATAGTTGTATCTCCGTTCCTTTATCTGCCTTATCAACTTTCACTCCATATTTTTCTCCATAGTAATTTTTAATTCTAGTATTTACATTATTTATTCCAATACTTTTTTCTTCCTCATCAATATAAGAAATTCTTCTTGTTCTCTCGCAAAGAATTCTATTTAATTCTTCTCTTTTTTCACTATCAATCCCACAGCCATTATCTTTTACAAGTATTACAATACCATCTTCACATTTGAACGCCTTAATCCAAATTTTATTGTCATTTTCATCCATCGTAAATCCATGTTCAAAAATATTCTCAACAATAGGCTGTAAAATAAATTTCACAATTCTTACTTGCTCAATCTGTCTTTCTATCTCATATTCTACGCTAAAACAATCATGAAAACGTATTCTCTGAATTTCTAGATAAGCCTTTACCATTTCCACTTCCGTCTTTAAGGAAACAAAACGACTACCTTTTACATTGTATTGCATAATACAAGAAAGATTTTTTGTAATTTCCACAATCTCTGGAAAATCGCTAAGTTCCCCCATAGAAGCAATTAAATTTAATGTATTATATAAAAAGTGCGGATTGATTTGATATCGCAGCATTTTAGACTGAATTTTTCTTTGATTTTTTTCATAAATAATTTCTCTTACCAGATATTCATTCATTTTATTTGCAATTTCATTGTAGTTTTCTATCACATTGGTAATTTCTCTTGTTAATTTCATATGTTCTAAATTTATAATTTGAAGTTGATTTCCTTTAGTATGGCTTATTTTTTTACAAAATTCTTCTAATGGTTCAATAATTTTTTTTGTATAATAAACAGAAAAAGAAACCACTAATATCAATGCTCCTAAGAGAAATATACTATTCCACTTTATCTTTTGATTAACCTCTTCAAACATCCTTTCTTCTGGTATTACTTGAATAATTTTCCATCCGGAAAGCATGTTCTGTCTGGAACTTATATAAAAAATTTTTCCTTTACTCTGAAATGTATCTACTATTAGATTTTCTTTCATCATTTTTTGACTTTTATCAAAAATATATCCTTTTTCTTCTTTCTGATATAAATCTTCTCCGATATGAAACAGTTCCTGTTCCCCCGTCAAAATAAAACACTCACCGCTATTTTCATAAAAAACATTTTCTAAAATACTTTGAAATGTTTTATAGTTAATATCAACTGCTAAAAGAGCAATAGGCGTATTTCCATACGTGTATAAAGGATATAAAAAAGTTAAAATATTCGTGTTATCCCCCTGTAAGCCCCCATAATAATATTCATTCTCTTTTCCTTCAAACAGCATCCACTCTTTTGTCATGTTTCTAATAGTTTTGACATATTCTTCTGGTATAGATGTATCCGTACAATAAATGTTTCCATATTCATTTACTATGGTA
>OKRR01002451.1_pt1 | contig 13533 bp, 15 predicted proteins | sample 1601211 | NCBI WGS metagenome assembly OKRR01 (sample SAMEA3541525, study PRJEB24748) | human gut metagenome | biome: human gut; feature: human-associated habitat; material: faeces | place: China | collected 2012
AGATAAGGCGTAAAATGCTTGCTGTCAAACTGAAAATTTCTATCTTTGCATAGATGAAATCTATAACTTTAAATAATTTGATAGATGACAATACAACAATTGGAATACATATTAGCGGTAGATCAGTTCCGGCATTTTGCCCGGGCGGCTGAATATTGCCGGGTGACGCAGCCTACATTGAGTGCCATGATTCAGAAGTTGGAAGACGAGTTGGGCGTGAAACTGTTCGACCGAACCGTGCAACCCGTTTGCCCTACTACTATCGGGCAAAAAGTGATTGATCAGGCACGGGTGATTTTAGCTCAGGCAGCTCAGGTAAAAGAGATAATCAGTGAAGAGAAACAATCATTGTCCGGCATATTCCGTTTAGGAGTATTGCCGACGGTAGCTCCTTACCTGCTTCCGCGTTTCTTCCCCCAATTGATGGAGAAGTATCCGGAGTTGGATATTCGGGTGACGGAAATGAAGACGCAGGATATTCAGCAGGCCTTGCACGCCGGAGATCTGGATGCGGGAATTATCGCCAGCAAGCTGGAGGATAGTTTTCTGACGGAAGAAACATTGTTTTACGAGCAATTTTATGCGTATGTATCCAAGAAAGAACCCTCCTTCAAACATGATGTTATCCGCACCTCCGATATAACCGGTGAACGGCTTTGGCTGTTGGATGAGGGACATTGTTTTCGTGACCAACTCGTTCGCTTCTGCCAGATGGAAGCGGTGAAAGTCAGTCAGATGGCCTATCGTCTGGGCAGTATGGAAACCTTCATGCGGATGGTGGAAAGCGGAAAAGGAATCACGTTTATTCCTGAACTGGCTGTCGTGCAGTTGACGGAAGAACAACGTAAACTAGTGCGGCCGTTCGCTATCCCGCGTCCTACACGCCAGGTTGTGTTGGCTACAAGCAAAGATTTCGTTCGCCACACTTTGCTTTGCGTCCTCAAGGAAGAGATAAAATCAGCGGTCCCTAAAGAAATGCTGACGTTGCAGTCCGTTCAGTGTTTACTGTAGTCTGCCAACTCAGTGTTTGCTGTAGTCTGTCAACTCAGTGTTTGCCGTAATCTGTCAACTCGGTGTTTGCCGTATCAACTTACTTTCGCCGTTTTATTCTTGAGCCATTGGCTTATTTCAGCTCCTTTGAAATAGATAATCAAGGAGCTGACAATAATAATCATTCCTGCCACTGTACTGAATGTGGGATATTCGTCCGGCAGCATAACCCAACTCAGCACTGCACCGAGAATGGGATTGATCAGCCTGCACATATTGATATCGCTGACTTTCGCTCCTTTGCTTTGCAAGGCAATAAACCAAAAGCTGAAGGCGAAGACCGAGATAAATACAAGAATGCCGAGACTGATATAGAATCCGCTTGGCTTTCCGATGAAAGAATGATAACCTTCCGTGCCCAATCCTACCATATATATAAGTAGGCCTCCGAAAAACATCTGTACGGCATTCAGGAAAATAGGATTCACCTTTCCCTTATCTTCTGAAACAGAGATGGCGGAATAGCCTTGAAAAATGATACTAAGCAGCAGAAGTACGATACCCGTAATTCCTTTCCAGTCGAGCGGCTCGCCGTCACTTCCCATTCCGATGATAAGGAACAGTCCGATAAGGCTGACAATGAGACTGATAATCTTATGCGCGTTTAGGCGGTCATCGCTTGCGAGCAGATGAGCCAACAATACATTGATAAGGGGAGTCATTCCCATGATGATAGACGAGATGGCCCCGCTTACAAAGTCCACGCCAAAATAAAAGGCCGTGTATCCCATAAACATATTGATAAGCACCAGGTTCAGAAATAGTTTGCTGTGTTGCCGTATTTCCTGCCACATTCCTTTGTGCCAGGTATATGCGAATAAGATAATCCCCACAGTCGTGAAACGGAGTCCGGCAAAATTCATGGGAGTGAAATCGTAGCTCAGCCCTTGTTTGATAAAGGGATTGACGATAGCCCATAGAACAGAGGCCAATATAGCATAAAAGAGTCCTTTTTTCATTTGAAATAATTCCTTTGTTTAAAAAATGTTGCAAAGATAGCTATAATTGTATAGATATACTTTGATTTTCAGACTTAATTGCTTATTTTTGGAAAATAAACAAATAACAATATTGATTTACTATGAAGAAGTACATTTCAGAAATGATCGGGACAATGGTACTTGTCCTTATGGGGTGTGGTAGTGCCGTTTTTGCGGGCAGTATGGCGGGAACAGTAGGTGCCGGTGTGGGCACGGTAGGTGTGGCTTTGGCCTTTGGATTATCAGTAGTGGCGATGGCGTATGCTATCGGAGGCATTTCGGGATGTCATATTAACCCTGCTATCACTTTAGGGGTATTTCTGACAGGACGTATGAATGGAAAAGATGCAGGAATGTATATGCTTTTCCAAGTGATCGGAGCTATTATCGGCTCGGCTATTCTTTTTGCTTTGGTTTCTACCGGAGCCCATGACGGTCCTACGGCAACGGGATCGAACAGTTTTGGTGACGGGGAGATGTTACAGGCATTCATTGCGGAAGCGGTATTTACTTTCATTTTTGTATTGGTAGTGCTTGGTGCTACCGACTCGAAGAAGGGGGCGGGTAATTTGGCAGGACTTGCTATCGGTCTCACTCTGGTGTTGGTGCATATCGTATGTATTCCTATTACGGGCACTTCTGTCAATCCGGCACGCAGTATTGCTCCGGCATTGTTCGAGGGAGGAGAAGCCTTGTCGCAGTTGTGGCTATTTATCATTGCTCCTTTCGTCGGAGCTGCCTTGAGCGCTGCTGTATGGAATTATCTGGGAGATAAGAAATAACTCATAAAAAAAAGAAAAGGACGGCAGTTTCACAACTACCGTCCTCCTTTGCGTAATTAATATATTAAAAAAAGAGTGTTTTTCATCTTAGATTAGCAGATTAGGGAAATTTTACTTCATAAGTTTTAATGCCGCTATATAGGGTATTTACGCGAATTCTCAGTCCTTTCTTTCCTTCCATCCGGTCCTTGATTTTATCCAGCTTGAAAGATACGTATCCCTCACCCAAAGTCTGGGGATAGTCTCCCTCACTGTTGTGACGGAATTCAAGATTGATATATTCATCCTTTCCGCTACCGTCTTCTGTGGTAGGAGCGGCTTCCGCTTTGGGGATTACCAGATTCAGGAAATGTTTTTTATCTGCACTGTGCGTACCGTAGTATTGGAATTCAATCGTCAGATATTTGTTATCTTTGTTGATACGCATATCAGTAGTGTTTATTTTATCATCTCCGATTTTCTCTTCAGTATTTTCATCGTCATCCATCTCGACGATATCTTTTGTAAGTATTTCATTAATCTGTTTTACTTGCACATTGTAGTCATATCCGTTTACGGGAGTTTCCAGTTCGTTAAAAATGACAAAGGCGCGTTGCCCCTCTGCAAATTCCGCACTGTTCCATTCCTGGCCATTATTGGGATACATCTTTTCACCGTTATCAAGAGTAAAATAAAAATCCTTGCTATCCTGGCTGATTTTGTTGATCGTGCTGATAACCAGCAGGTCGGCCGGACCGTCGTTATCGTCCAGGCATGACTGAAGAATCAGCGTAGTGGTCATAATAGCAAAGATAAAGGCAATGAATTTAAATTTCTTCATATACATACTTAGGTTTTAGATTGATTAATTATTGCTTTGTATTGGAGAAATGCGTAGAGAACGGAAATATTGCATTCGAATCTGTTAAAGAAACAAAAGTGCAAAAAGAGTTGTTCTCTAGGTGCAGTATTTCTATCTTTGCTGTATTTATAAGGTAAACACGTGTATAGGAGAATGGAAGAATTTGAGTTGTCGGAACAATGCAGGCTAGGCAATAACCGTGCCCGCAAGGAGCTGTATGAGCAGTATGCGGGGCGTATGCTTGGCATTTGTCTTCGGTACCGGCGACCGTGATACTGCCCAAGACCTGCTTCACGACGGTTTTATAAAGATATTCGATTCTTTCGACAAGTTCACCTGGCGGGGTGAAGGTTCCCTGCGGGCGTGGATGGAGAGAGTGATGGTCAACATTGCATTGCAGTATCTTCGCAAGAACGATGTGATGAATCAGTCGACACCTTTGGAAGAGCTGCCAGAGGAATATGAAGAGCCGGATGCATCCGATGTAGAGGCGATTCCGCAAAAAGTGCTGATGCAGTTTATCGAAGAGTTGCCCGTCGGATACCGTACCGTGTTTAACCTTTATACCTTCGAAGACAAGTCGCATAAGGAAATTGCCCAAGCATTAGGTATCAATGAAAAATCTTCGGCTTCGCAACTGTTTCGCGCGAAGAGTGTATTGGCAAAAAGAGTAAAAGAATGGATAATGCATAATGGATAGATAGAGATGGAAGAGAAAGAATTGTGGATGAATAAGTTGAAGGAGAAGCTCGCGGATTATTCCGAGCCTGTACCTGCTTCCGGTTGGGAACAACTGGAGAAAGAGCTTATGCCTCCTGTGGAGAGGAGAATATATCCTTATCGAAGATGGATGATGGCTGCTGCAGCCGTTATATTACTGGCCGTTGTCTCGTCCGTAAGCCTGTATTTTCTGGGAACACCTGCTGCGGATCATATACGTCATACGCAAACTCCGGCATTGGCTTCTATGCCCGATGCGTTGCCGGGAGTACAACGACCGGATGTACAGGGCTCTTCCGTGGAACCTGTATTGAGACCGGTGGCTCGTGAGAACCGGTTGGCGAAGGCGGCTCCTGCAGTTGCCGAACATAAGGCGATAGGAGACGAATTTGCAGTGAAGGAGGTTGAATCTGTTTCGGAAGAAGTTGAACCTACGGTGAAGGAAGAAGCGGAAAAGATGGAAGAAAAGCGTTCGGATATGACACAGACTGAGAATGATGACCGATCTACTGTCAGAAGACCTCGCCGGCCTTCCGGTAAGGATAAATATCATATTCCGGCAGAGAAAGCGACTTCCCGAAAAGGGACATGGTCGATGGGGCTTTCAGTCGGCAATTCAGGAGGGGCTTCGACGGAAGTGGGGACAGGAATCAATCCTTACATGTCTCGTGTGAGTATGCTTTCTGTTTCAGACGGTTTGATGGAGATCCCTAACGACCAGACATTGGTTTTTGAGGGTGGAGTACCTTATCTGCTTCAAAAGGAAAGGCGGGTAGTAGACATTAAGCATCACCAACCCATCTCTTTCGGATTATCCGTCCGTAAAGCTTTGGCGAGAGGCTTTTCCCTTGAGACGGGGCTGACCTATACATTACTTTCTTCGGACGCGAAACTTGCAAATGAAGAACATCAGATAGAACAGAAGCTGCACTATGTCGGCACATGTCGGTATCCCATTGCGTGCCAACTGGAATTTTCTGGATAAGAAACTCGTGACTCTTTATGTATCCGGTGGTGGTATGGTCGAGAAGTGTGTTTATGGCAAGCTCGGTTCGGACAAGGAGACGGTGAAACCTCTGCAATTCTCGGTATCCGGTGCAGTGGGTGCGCAGTTGAATGCCACGAAACATATCGGTATTTATGTAGAACCGGGTGTCGCTTACTATTTCGATGATGGTTCGGATATTCAGACGATACGAAAGGAGAATCCGTTCAATTTCAATATACAGGCGGGCACCGCCACTTCACTTTCGAAGAGACTTGTATTATTCTCCAAATGAAGAAATTGGTTCAATATACAGGCGGGTGTCCGTTTAACTTATTAATCAGACTGTAACTATTCAAAATAATCATATTGATTGATAAAGAAAGTCTCGATTTGTTGAGTCAAATCGGGATTTTCTTTTAGTGCTATATTGTTGATGAGCATATATGCACTCTTTTCTATGTTTTCTTTATGATAGAAAAACTTGTCACTAAAATAAGTTGCAATAATTCTTGCATAAACTCTATATCTTTTTGTACATACAGTATCTTCATTGAACCCATTGGCTCCAATAAAACCGAATGAGGCTTTGGGGTTCTCTTTATAGATAGACAGCATTATATTTATACAAGTATTAATGATTCTTCTCGGTTCGAATGTGTTGGTCATTATCCTGTACTTATTAGGGGACAATCTATGACTTTTCTGATAAAACTTTACCGCATAGATATTACATTTATATTGTTCTACTCTGACGATATAAACTAGATTTGATTTAGTGGATTTGAATCTGTATAATGATATAGATAGAAGTCCATCCTCATTTCCTCCATCTTTCTGGATGAAGAGGAATGGATATGCGCTTTCTAACATTTAGAGTATATAAGGATATACAGGAATCCTTCTTTTATTTAATTCTTCTTTGGATACGTCAGACAATACAAACTTTTTCCCTCCATTTGTTTTTGAGGGATTTATCTTGGTCTTTTGCTTTTGAGAAAGCATTTTTATTTGTTTCGTTTTTATATTGCCCATTATTATACTGTATGCTTTTATACGTCATTACTCTGCAAAGATACGAAATATCTCTGAAATCAGTAGAAACTTTCTTGAATTTTAGAAAAGAAATAAGTCTAACTTTCATGCGGTATCTTTGCTTATTCATCGAATAACCTCTATATTTGTGGGACACTAATTTGAAGATGCAATGGACACATTAGAACGTAAACTGCCGATTGGGATACAGACATTTGAGAAAATGCGTACAGAAGGATGTCTGTATGTGGATAAGACCGACATCGTATATCAGATAGCAGCTACTAAAGTTCCTTATTTCCTAAGTCGTCCCCGTCGTTTTGGCAAAAGTCTGCTTCTTTCCACTTTCGAAGCCTACTTTCAAGGTCGGAAAGACCTGTTTGCAGGCTTGGCTATTGAAAAGCTGGAAACGAAATGGGAACAATATCCTGTTCTGCATCTTGATCTGAATGCGAGAAAATATGAGACGGCGGCGGATTTGGTGGCCATGTTAAACCAATATTTGGAGAAATGGGAAGAGTTCTATGGCGACGAGAAAAAAGACCGCAGTCCCGAAGAACGTTTTAGCTATGTCATCGAACAAGCCTGTCTGAAAACGGGAAAAGGAGTCGTTGTGTTGATAGACGAATACGATAAACCTTTGCTGCAAGCCCTTGGGGATGAGAATTTAATGGAGGAATACCGTCGTATCCTGAAAGCCTTTTACGGTGTGTTGAAAAGCTCCGATCGCTATCTTCGGTTTATCTTTCTGACTGGTGTCACAAAATTTGCGCAAGTCAGTGTTTTCAGCGATTTGAATCAATTGAATGATATTAGCATGAAGATTCCCTATGCCAATATCTGCGGTATTACCAAAAAGGAATTGTTGGCCACGTTCACACCGGAACTGCAACGGCTGGCAGAAGTGCAGGAGATGTCTTTCGGTGATACAGTCGATAAAATGACAGCCATGTATGATGGCTACCACTTCACATATAGCGAGGAAGGATTGTTTAATCCTTTCAGCGTGCTTAATGTTTTTGATGGATTGATGTTTGATAACTATTGGTTCCAGACCGGTACTCCCACATATCTTGTGGATTTGTTGAAGCAAAGTGACTATGACTTACGCTTGTTGATAGATGGGTTGGAAGTCGGTAGTTCCGGTTTTGCGGAATACCGTGCCGAGACAAAGAATCCCCTTCCGATGATTTACCAAAGCGGTTATCTGACTATTAAAAACTTTGATAAACTATTGAACCTATACACGCGAATATAAAGTAGTGTAATGTTGCAAAATTCTAGGATATGGTGGATTCAACAGATGAAAAACATTTATTAATAGATTTAAGAGACGGTTCTTTTCAAGCATTCGAAAGATTGTATAATATGTATAGTGGTAAACTGTACAATTTCATTATGCGGTTGTCTTCCGGCAATCAATATATGGCAGAGGAGATAGTGCAGTCCACTTTCATCCGTATATGGGAAGTGCGGGAGAAAGTAGATCCCGATGCTTCATTCATATCCTTTCTCTGTACGATAGCCAAGAACCTGTTGATGAATATGTATCAGCGTCAGACTGTTGAATATGTTTACAATGAATACTTGATGAAAAACGGGGTAGACCGTGATTCGCAAACCGAAGATAACATCGATTTACGTTTTCTGAACGACTATATTGATTCTTTGGCGGAAGAATTGCCGACACAACGCAAGAAAATCTTTATATTAAGCAAGCGTCAGAATTATACAAATAAGGAAATAGCCGAGATAATGGGAATTTCCGAAAGTACGGTTGCTACCCAACTATCTTTGGCGATAAAGTTTATGCGCGAGCAGTTGATGAAACATTACGATAAGATAGTTGCGCTTTTGCTCGCTTTTTGTGTTAATGAAATGTAATTATAACCTGCTCTTTTAGATAAAGGATAAGATGAAAATGTATACCAATAAATAAGTAGGCAAGAAGATGGATAAGACATATTATAAGGAACTGATTGAGAAATATTTCGAAGGAAATATAACGGATGACGAAATAAAGGAATTGTCCGGCTGGATAAAGAACGACCGTCGGTTGCAGGACTGGTGGGAAGATGAATTCTCCCGGTCGGATACCGATATCAACCCTATACTGCGTGATAAACTCTTTGCCCGTATCAAAGAAAAGACACAAGGAAAAGAGAAAAAAAGAACCATTCGCCCGAATTATTGGAGATGGGTTGCCGCTATGCTTCTACCTGTCTGTATCGCTTTTTTCACCTACTATCTTATAGATTCTTCCCGGACAATGGAAGCCCCCTTTGTGGTGAAAGCCAATAAAGGGGACAAAGCGACTATTGAATTGCCGGACGGCACGAATGTCGTGCTCAATTCAGCTTCCCAATTAAGTTATCTGAATAATTTCGGAGAAAAAGTTCGTCGTGTGCAACTGAATGGTGAAGCCTATTTTAAAGTAGCCCATGATGAGAAACATCCCTTTGTCGTGCAAATCGGTGATTTGGAAGTGAAAGTACTTGGTACATCTTTCAATGTATCCGCCTATGAAGACTCCAGGGATGTGACAGTTGTTCTGTTGGAAGGGAAAGTAGGTGTTTATGTGCAAGCAACCTCGCATATAATGAAGCCCGGAGATAAAATTGAGTACAATAAAGTCACTCATAAGATAACAACCACCCAAGTGCATCCGAATGATTACATCGAATGGACAAAAGGAAATATGTACTTTGAGAAAGAATCTTTGGAAAATATCATGAAAACCCTTTCACGTATTTATGACGTAGAGATCCGCTTCGATTCCGGAAAACTACCTAAAGAATACTTCACGGGAACTATTCCGGGTGGCGGTATACAGAATGCTTTGAATATTCTGATGCTAACTTCACCTTTCTATTATGAGATGGATGGTTCGGTGATTGTCTTGAAAGAGAAATAAATAGATAAGCATTCTTTCAAATAATAGTAAAAGCCATTTCGGAGTTTCACTTCTAAGGAATGGCTTTTTTATTCACTGGATTGAATTGGTTAACAAGAGTTAAAGATCGATAGGCGCTTGGACGGGAGGATATAGCAGTCTGTATACCTATCAAACAACTTAAAAAGTTTGGATATATGAAAAACAGAAAACACCTTGTAAATCTCCCTCAAACCCACGGGGAGAGAAGTAAGAACTGGAGAACACTACGGACTGTATGCCTGCTATTGTTTCTAAACATCTCTTTTGCCGCTTATTCTCAAATAACGGTTAATTTGAAAAATTTGTCTTTAAGAGCCTCCTTAAAGAAGATTGAGCAAGTAAGTAGTTATAAATTTTTCTACAGTGAAAGTCTGTCTGAATTAAATCAGAAAGTGTCGTTGAATGTTCAAAATGCGACGATTGACTATACAATGACTCAACTTTTAGGCAGAATGGATCTGACATACAGAAAAGAACAAGACAATGTGATTGTATTGATTCGTAAAGCCGAGGAGAAGTCAGTTGCTAAAAAAGTAACAGGTACCGTTGTAGATGAAAAAGGAGAACCTGTTATCGGCGCAAGCATTGTGGTAAAAGGCAAGTCACACGGAACGATCACAGATTTCGATGGAAAGTTCACATTGGCTAATGTGCCGGAAAAAGGAATATTGACAATCTCTTATATAGGGTATAAGACAGTCGATATTTCTACCACTGGTCAGACATTAGTGAAAGTCGTACTTCAGGAAGACAGCAAAATGATTGATGAAGTTGTCGTGGTCGGCTACGGAGTTCAGTCACAAAAACTAGTGACAACTTCCATCAGTAAAGTAAAGATGGAAAATATAGACCAAGGTAATGACTATAACCCGATAAAAATGCTGCAAGGACGTGTAGCAGGTGTGAATATATCCTCTGCTTCCGGTACTCCGGGAGAAGCCCCCAATGTGACCGTTCGTGGTATTGGTTCCGTCAGTGGAGGAAGCTCGCCACTTTATGTCGTTGACGGTATCCCGAGCGAAAAATATCCCAACCTGAATCCGAATGACATTGAAAGCATGGAAGTCTTGAAAGACGCTTCCGCCGCTGCCATCTATGGTTCGCGTGCCAATGCCGGAGTCGTATTGATAACCACCAAATCTGGTCAGCAAGGCAAGACAAAGGTAGAAGTGTCCGGCCGCTACGGATTTGCCTATCTCGCCAGTGACATTGAAATGGCTAATTCGACGGAATATATGAATACCATGCAAGCCGCTATCGACAATTACAATGTACAGATGGGAGCTAACCTTCAACTGTATACTCCTTCTCAAATTCAGGAAACCGATTGGGTGAAAGAAATATCAAGAAAAAACTCAAAGACAGGTACCGGCTCCATCAGCATCTCCGGTGGAAACGAAAAGACTACTTTTTTCGCCTCTTTGGGAGCCAATACCCAAGAAGGATATTTGAATAAAAGTAGTTATGACCAATATAATATGCGTGCGAAATTCACTCATAAAATCAATAATATCTTCAAGCTGAATATGAATTTGGCAGGTTCCGCCAGCCGTTCAGACCTGTTGGAAGAAACGAGCACCAGTCTGAAAGTGCTGCGTACGGCACGCGAAGAACAACCCTGGTATTCACCCTACAAAGAAGACGGAACATCCTATAAAGTGAACGGAACGGATATTCTGCGTCACAATCCCGTAATGCTGATAAATGAAGAAGACTGGGTGGCAAAGAAATACCAACTATCCGGTGTATTCAGTATAGACGTTACCCCCTTCAAAGGATTCAAATACACACCGACCGTAAGCGTATATGGCATTTTGGATAACACCTCTAAAAAACTGTCGGACAAACATGACGCCCGCAAAAACAGCAGCGGTTGGGGAGCATTGGCGGAACAAAAAGACCAGAGTTTCCGCTATGTGATAGACAACATATTCTCTTACAACAATGAATGGAACAAACTGATCTATTCCGTCATGCTGGGACACTCGTTTGAAAAATACACGTATGAGCAATTCGGTGCAAAGAGTGACAACTACGCCAACGGCGCATTTCCTTCCTCAAACTTTGATTTGATCAATGCAGGCCCCAATATTTATGCCGGAAACATCAGCTATACCTCTTACGCTTTGGAATCCTATTTCGGACGAATCGCCTTGAACTGGGATAACAAATATATACTGAACGCCTCTTTGCGTAGTGACGGTTCCTCCCGTTTTGCGAAGAACAAGAGATATGGTTATTTTCCCTCTGCCTCCTTTGCATGGCGGGCATCCAATGAAGAATTCTTCCCGAAAAACAAATATGTCAATGATGCCAAGTTAAGATTAAGCTGGGGTATGACAGGAAGCATGGCAGGAGTGAGCAATTATGCTCCGCTATCACTTATCAGTGCGGGCGGTGCTTCTTACAACGGTTCCGCCGGATTCCAGATTTCACAAGACGCCCGTGCCTTGACTTGGGAGAAAGCCAGCCAGTTCAATATCGGATTTGATATAGAAATGTTCCAGTCCCGCCTGACTCTGAACGTAGATATGTTCTATCAGAAAACCACCGACCTGCTGTTCAAGAAACCGGTCAATGCAACCACCGGATATACTACTTTGCAATCCAATATCGGCTCATTGGAGAATAAAGGACTCGAGTTGGCTTTGAATGGCAAAATCCTTACCGGAAAGTTCAAATGGGATTTGGGAGGAAACATCTCTTTCGTAAAGAACAAGTTACTTTCCCTGATCGAAGGAAATGATATGTATATAGTACCCAGTAGCGGAAGTAACCTTCTGGGCGGTTCGATGCATGCTCTAATCAACGGCCAGCCCATCAGTACATTTTATATGCTGAAGATGGAAGGCATCTACCAGCGTGACGACGAAGTGCCTGCGAAACTTTACGCTAAAGGCGTACGTGCCGGTGACGTGAAATATTTCGATTATAACGAAGACGGCGACATTTCCGATGCCGACCGGATGAACGTAGGAAAAGCTATCCCTGACTTTTACGGAGGTATCACTTCCAACTTTTCTTACAAAGGTTTTGACCTGTCTCTGTTTGGACAATTCTCCGTAGGCGGCAAAGTGATGTCGGCATGGCGGGGAGTGAATGGCTCCGAAGGTACCGACCATTTGGGACTCGCACTGTCGAATGTTAAAGTAAGCGACCGGGGCGAATCTGTGGAACAATATTTTAATGTAAGCAAAGAAGTGGCCAACGGATACTGGCGCGGAGAAGGAACAAGCAACACAATCCCCCGTCCTGTACGAATCGGAGTGCATACCGGATACGATTATGACTACAACGTACAGACCTCAACACGTTATCTGGAAGACGCTTCCTACTTTAAACTGAAAACAGTGACTTTGGGCTACACCTTGCCGGAATCGGTTGTTAAGAAACTTCGCGTGAACTCATTAAGAGTCTACATTTCGGCAGATAATCTGCTGACTCTCACCAAGTATTCCGGTTATGATCCCGAAACATCATTCTCCGGCAGTCCGGGCGATTCAAATTATGGCGTTGACTTCGGTCTGCAACCTGTATTGAGAACATTTATTTTTGGTCTGAATCTAAACTTTTAAAAACATAGATGTATGAAACGATACTATACTATAATCAACTATTTGCTGTGTAGCATTTGCCTTTTCTGGATGACGGCTTGTTCAGGTATGCTGGACGATATGCGGCCTAAAGATCAGATCCCTCAAGATATGTTGAGTGAATCCGATTTGGAAAAGTTATTGAATGGAGTATATGCCGAAATGGAAGAACTGATATTCAAGTTCTATATGGACGGTGACGTAAAGGGTGAGAATTTCAAGGCAGGTCCCGGTTTCTCCCTGAATGACCCGATGTTGATGGCTCCTAGTTCTAAAGAAGTTTTGAGTCAGTGGCAAAAATGCTTCACAACCCTGAAGCAAGTAAACTTTCTGGTCGAAACATATGAAGCATCATCTCATAAAGAAAACCAGGTAGTGAAGCAGACAGGCGGTACAGGATATTATTTCAGGGCCTTGATTTACTATCATTTAGTCACTCGTTGGGGTGGAGCTCCTATCTTACGTAAACGTACCTATGACGTTGTGCCCATCTCTCCCGAAACTGAAGTATGGAGTTTCATAAAAGAAGACTTGACGAAAGCGGAAGGATTATTACCTGAATTTACATGAGGCCCATGCAGGAATCGAACCTGCGATCATGGTTTTGCAGAC
>OKRR01002458.1_pt1 | contig 13503 bp, 11 predicted proteins | sample 1601211 | NCBI WGS metagenome assembly OKRR01 (sample SAMEA3541525, study PRJEB24748) | human gut metagenome | biome: human gut; feature: human-associated habitat; material: faeces | place: China | collected 2012
TTCATGAGGCACTGGTGAAGTGTGAGATCAAAGATGGCATGACCATTTCCTTCCATCACCATTTCCGTGAGGGTGACTATGTGGTAAATATGGTTATGGACGAGATCCACAAGATGGGTATCAAGGGCATCACCATCTGCGCGAGCTCCCTTGGTAAGGCAAACGATGCCATTGTTCCGTACATTGAGGACGGCACCATCGTTGGAATCCAGTCTTCCGGCGTACGCGGTAAGATCGGTGAGGCAATTTCCACCGGTAAATTAAGAGACATCGCCATCATGCGTTCTCACGGCGGTCGTGTCAGAGCCATCGAGTCCGGTGAGGTTCATATCGACATCGCATTCATCGGAGCACCGACCTGCGATGAGTACGGCAACATGAGAGCAAACGGCGGAAAGAGCGACTGCGGCGTTTTATCCTACGCTATGGTAGACGCTCAGTACGCAGACAGAGTCGTAGCGATCACTGACTGTCTCGTTCCGTTCCCGAACATCCCGGCAAGCATCTCCATGACCCAGGTGGATTTCGTCTGCGTAGTAGATGAGATCGGAAACCCGGCCAAGATCGCAACCGGCGCAGCGAAACCGACCACCGATGTTCGTAAGATCATGATGGCAGATTACTGCACCCAGTTCGTTATCAACACTCCGTACTTTAAGGATGGCTTCTCCTATCAGACCGGTGTCGGCGGCGCGTCCATCGCATCCACCATCTCTCTTGGAAAGATCATGGAAGAGCGCGGCATTAAGATGGGACTTGGCCTCGGCGGTATCACCACTCCGATGTGCAACCTGCTTGCAAAGGGTCTCATCGACAAGATCGTAGATACCCAGGATTTCGATATGGGTGCCATTGAGTCCATCAAGACCAATCCGAACCACATCGAGATCTCCGCATCTGAGTATGCAGATCCGTTCAACAAGGGCGCTTACGTCAACAAGCTTGACTTCGTGATCCTGGCTTCCCTTGAGGTCGATGTAAACTTCAACTGCAACGTGGTTGTAGGATCTGACGGCATGATCACCGGAGCCCAGGGCGGTCATCCGGATACTGCAGCAGGAGCAAAGTGCACCATCGTCATTGCCCCGCTTCTGCAGGGAAGAATCCCGGCTATCTGTACCAACGTAACCACCGTAACCACTCCGGGCGAGACCGTAGATGTTGTCATCACCGATTACGGTATCGCGATCAACCCGCGCAGACAGGATCTGATCGAGTGCATGAAGGACGTTAAGCTTCCGTTCTGCACCATTGAGGAGCTGCGTGACAAGGCATATGCCATCGTAGGCGAGCCGGATCCGGTACAGTTTGGTGACCGCGTGGTTGGTATCATCGAGAGCCGTGACGGCACGGTGCTGGATGTTGTCCGTGAGATCAAGGACTACGAGTTCCAGGATTGATTTTATGCAAAAGCGGATGAGGCAGGAAGCTGATTCCGCAGGATAAGCGCTTTTGGATCCGGCCAGAGCCGGGAATCTCTGGCCGGACCGGTAACAAAACAACACTTACACATAACATAGGGGAAATTATATGTCAGAATTAGTAGTAGGTATTTTAGGCTTTGCCTGTATCGTTGCTTTAGTAGTAACACTGTTCAAGAGTAAAACCATGCCAAGTATGGCATTCATCATCTTTCCGTCCATCCTGGCTCTGATTCTGGTAGCGGGCGGATACTATTCCATCGAGCAGATCGGCGATCTGATCAAGGGCGGCTTTAAGAGCACCGGCCCGACCGCAGCGCTGTTTGTATTCTCAGTTCTGTTCTTCGGCATCATGACGGATGCCGGCATGTTTGATGTCATCATCAACAAGCTGATGAAACACGTTGGTGATAATGTCATCGGTGTAACCGTTATGACAGCTCTGATTGCCCTGATCGGTCATCTGGATGGCGGCGGTGCTTCCACCTTCCTGATCGTAGTTCCGGCCATGCTTCCGGTCTACAAGAAAATGCACATGAGATCGTCCACTCTGCTTCGTGTAGCTGTTCTGGCAATGGGTGTTTTAAACCTGATGCCTTGGGCAGGCCCGACCATGCGTGCCGCATCTGTACTTGGTATGGAAGCTGGACAGCTCTGGGGCAGACTGATCCCGATCCAGATTTTTGGTATCATTCTCTGTCTGGCACATGCAGTATTCGCAGGTATCCAGGAGAAGAAGAGAGGTGCAGGCCTGAATGGTAAGCTGGCACAGCAGTCCAGTGCAGAGGAGGCAGCAGAAGAGGCTCAGCATCAGGCTGATGAAAATGAGTATGCAAGGCCGAAGCTGTTCGCATTCAATATCTGCTTAACAATCGCAGTAATCGCAATGTTAGTATGGGATCAGTTCCCGAGCTACTTCCCGTTCATGCTGGGCGTAGCAGCAGCACTTCTGGTAAACTACACTCCGATCAAGATGCAGAAAAAGATGATCAACCGTCATGCAGGTCCGGCGCTGATGATGTGCTCAACTCTGATGGGCGCAGCAGTTCTGATGGGTGTTCTGGTATATGGTTTCAACGCAGACGGCGCAGCAGTCATTGCAAAGCCGGGTGTTGAGATGATGAAGACCTCTGTAGTATCCAACATGGCTGGTATCATTTCCATGATCCTTCCGGCAGCACTGGGCCAGCATCTGCCTCTGGTAATTGGTATCCTGTCCGTACCGTTAGCACTTTGCTTCGATACCGACTCCTACTTCTACGGAATGCTTCCGGTTATGATCGCAATCGGCGCATCCTTTGGTGTTGAGGCGTTCCCGATCGCAGTGGCTATGGTTGTGTGCCGTAACTGTGCAACCTTCATCAGCCCGATGGTACCGGCAACCCTGCTTGGTATTGGTCTGGCAGATGTGGATATCAAGGATCACATCAAGGCATCCTTCGGTTATGTATGGATTTTCTCCATTCTCTGCATGCTGTTTGCAGTAATGCTTGGAATCCTTCCGCTGTAATCTTAAATAAAACAGATAAAAGCAAAAAGAATGTCCGGTGGCATGAATGTCACCGGACATTCTTTTTGTCAGACAAATGCCTGCGCCGTCCTGCCCTCAGATCATGCTGCATGCCGGATGCTGCCGAATTTTGCGGTAAAATAATCTGGTTCTTTTTCTTTTCCATGGATATAGTGAAGCTACAAATACAGAGGAAAAGGAAAGGAGTTTTTATTTTTGTTCAGCAAAGTATACAGTGGAGGACTGCGGGGGATAGATGGCTACGTGGTTCAGGTAGAGGCGGATGTCAGCAATGGTCTGCCTGGTTTCTATATGGTAGGATCCCTGGCATCGGAGGTAAAAGAGGCAGAGGAACGGGTGCGCACTGCTATGCGAAATTCCGGCTATCATCTGTCATCGAAAAAGATCACAGTGAATCTGTCTCCGGCAAATGTAAGAAAAGAAGGCACTGCCTGTGATCTGCCGGTAGCCGTTGCGGTTCTGGCGGCATATGGGATTGTCATGCAGCCGGAATTAAAGCATACGGGCTTTCTCGGCGAGCTGGGACTTGATGGAAGGATTAAACCGGTGCGCGGTGTACTTTCCATGGTGCTTGCCATGGCAGAGACAGGACTCAGGCGCTGCTTTCTTCCGGAAGAGAATGTGGCAGAGGGAGTTGCTGCGGATTGCATGGAGATTGTAAAAATCCGGAATCTGCAGGAGGTGGTTGAACTTTTAAATGAACCGGATGAGATCTGTGCAGAACGTGTGTCAGCCGATATGGATTGTCAAACAGCTTATCACGTAGATTTTTCTGAGGTAAACGGTCAGAAATTTATGCGGCGCGCAACGGAGGTGGCAGTAGCAGGAGGACACAATCTTCTCTACATCGGCCCGCCGGGAAGCGGCAAGAGCATGATGGCCAGACGGATTCCGACCATTATGCCGGAGCTGTCCAGAGAGGAACAGCTGGAGGTGTCAAAGGTATACAGTATTTGTGGGATGCTGCCACAAGGCCATGCCCTGATCGGAACAAGGCCATACCGGTCACCCCACCACACCATCAGCGCACAGGCGCTGACCGGAGGAGGCATCTGGCCAAAACCGGGAGAAATCTCTCTGGCATCCCGTGGCGTCCTGTTTCTGGACGAGCTGGCAGAGTTTGAAAAAAAGACACTGGAAATTTTACGTCAGCCACTGGAGGAGCATTGTGTGACGGTATCCCGTGTGAACAGCAGCTTTACGTTCCCGGCACATTTCATGCTGGTGGCAGCCTTAAACCCCTGCCCATGCGGATATTATCCGGACCGCTCCCGGTGCAGCTGCTCGCCGCAGCAGGTGAGGCGTTATCTGGGGCGGATTTCCCGTCCGCTTTTAGATCGCATTGACATTTGCGCAGAAGCAGCGCCGGTGACCTATCGTGACATTCGTTCAGAACAGAACAATGAGTCTTCCGCGGATATGCGGGATCGCATTGTGCGTGCACGTCAGATTCAGAAGCTCCGTTACGAAGGCAGCGGCATATATACGAATAGTGAGATGGGAATCCGCCAGATCCGCCGCTTCTGCAGCCTGCGGGATGAGGATGAAGCATTTTTGCAGCAGATTTTTTCAAGACTTGGCTTAAGTGCCAGAGGATGCCATAAGATCTTAAAGGTGGCGCGCACCCTGGCAGATCTGGAAGGAAAGGAGCAGATTGAACGGACGCATCTTAGGGAGGCGGCAGGCTACCGCGATCTGCAGGAGCGCTACTGGGGGAAGGAGACGGCAGATGACATACCAAACTAACCTGGAGCAGGAACGACGCATGCTTTTCTGCCTGAATCAGATTCAGCAGCTTGGTGCAGTATCGATCTGTTCCCTTGGAGAATATTTTGGGGGTTATTCAAACCTATTTAATATAGAAGAAACAGCGCTCAGGGAGAGTGGTATCCTTAGGGAAGCTCAGATTCAGGCATTCTGTGAGGGGAAAAAGAGATGGTCAGAATATCTGGAGGAGTACGAAAAGCTGGCAGAGCGGAAAATCCGTTTTGTCACACCTCTGGATCCGGAATATCCGGAGCGGCTTTTGCATATCCATGGCTACCCGATGGCACTTTATGTGCGCGGAAAGCTTCCGGATCCAAAGCGTCCGGCGGTGGCAGTGGTAGGAGCCCGCGGATGCTCGGAATATGGGAGCCAGCTGGCAGCTTCATTTGCGGAGATGCTAGCAAAGGAGCAGGTACAGATCATCAGCGGTCTTGCCCTTGGGATTGACGGCGCGGCTCATCAGGGCGCCTTAAAGGCAGAAGCAGATACCTATGGGATTTTAGGCTGCGGCGTAAATATCTGTTATCCTTCGGCACATTATAAGCTGTATGGACAAATGCTTACGCATGGAGGTATTATCTCTGAATTTCCGCTGGATTCCGGGCCGATCCCGATGCATTTTCCAATGCGCAACCGTATCATCAGCGGACTTTCCGACGCTGTTCTGGTGGTGGAGGCGAAAGAGAAAAGCGGTTCCCTGATCACGGCAGAGCTGGGACTGGAACAGGGAAAAGAAATATTTGCCGTGCCGGGAAGAATCACGGATCACTTAAGCGGTGGCTGCAACCGTCTGATCCAGCAGGGGGCACATATGGCAATTTCACCAAATGATATCCTGGAATACCTGGGTGTAAAGTGCGAGAAAAGGTTAATTATTCATGAAAAAAATGCAAATGCACTTGCAAAGCCAGAAAAAATGGTGTATGCTTGCCTAGATTTCAAGGCGAAACATCTGGAAGAGATTTCGGACCGGTGCAGAATGAGCATCAGCGAATGTATGGGGATTTTGCTGGAGCTGGAGCTGCAGGGCTATGTGTATCGCACGGCGAATCATTATTATGGAAAAAAGATCTGAAAGCCGTCAGAACGGTTTTGAGAGATCCGGTATTAGGAGTAGTTATGGCAAATAATTTAGTGATTGTGGAGTCACCGGCCAAGGTTAAGACCATAAAGAAATTCCTTGGCTCCACCTATGAAGTGGATGCTTCCAACGGACATGTGAGAGATTTACCAAAGAGCAGCCTCGGATTTGACGCTGAGCATGATTATGAACCAAAATATATTACGATTCGCGGAAAAGGAGATATTCTGGCAAAGCTTCGAAAAGAAGTGAAGAAAGCAGACAAGATCTATCTCGCAACGGACCCGGACCGTGAGGGAGAGGCCATTTCCTGGCACCTGATGAAAGCGCTGAAGCTGGATGAGACAAAGGATAAAAAGGTTTACCGGATCAGCTTTAATGAGATCACGAAGAATGCGGTAAAGGCGTCTTTAAAGGCACCGCGCGCAATTGATATGCATCTGGTTGATGCGCAGCAGACACGCCGTATGCTGGACCGCATGGTGGGTTATCGCATCAGCCCGTTATTATGGGCCAAAGTAAAGCGTGGTTTAAGTGCCGGACGTGTACAGTCAGTGGCGCTCCGCATGATCTGTGACCGCGAAGCCGAGATTGAAGCTTTTATCCCGGAGGAATACTGGAATCTCGAGGCAGATTTTTCCCAGAAGGGAAGCAAAAAGACCTTAAACGCAAAGTTTTACGGTACCCGCGATGAAAAAATCGCCATTCATAAAAAAGAAGAGCTGGACCGAATCCTGGCCGAGCTGGAGGGAAGGGATTATGTGGTGGAAGATGTAAAGTACGGAGAGCGCAGCAAGAAGCCGCCGATCCCGTTCACCACCAGTACCCTGCAGCAGGAAGCTTCCAAGGTGCTGAATTTCTCCACTCAGAAGACCATGAGGATCGCCCAGCAGCTTTACGAGGGCGTGGATGTCAAGGGACAGGGCACAGTGGGTCTGATCACCTACCTGCGTACGGATTCCACCCGGATCGCGGACGAGGCCGACGCGGCAGCACGTGCTTATGTGGAGCACACCTTCGGCGCGGACTATGTGCTGCAGCAGGATCAAACCAAGAAATCCGCCGGAAAGATCCAGGACGCGCATGAGGCCATCCGTCCGACTGACATTACCCGGACCCCGACCATGGTCAAGGACTCCCTGCAGCGTGACCAGTTCCGCTTATACCAGCTGATCTGGAAACGTTTCACCGCAAGCCGCATGCAGCCGGCAGTGTATACGACGACCTCCGTGAAGGTGATGGCAGGAAATTATATCTTTACCCTGTCAGCATCCAAACTGTCCTTCGACGGCTTTATGTCCGTCTATGTGCAGGAAGATGACAGGGAGACAGGCAACGCGCTTCTCGGTAAGCTGGAAGCCGGCGATGTGCTGACTCTTTCGGAGTTAAAGCCGAGCCAGCATTTTACCCAGCCGCCGGCGCATTATACGGAGGCATCCCTGGTTAAGGCCATGGAGGAACAGGGCATTGGACGTCCGAGTACCTACGCACCGACCATTACAACGATCCTTGCGAGACGCTATGTGACCAAAGAAAACAAGAACCTGTATGTTACGGAGCTTGGTGAGGCAGTCAACGGCATTATGAAGAAGTGCTTCCCGAGCATTGTGGATCTGAGCTTTACCGCAAATATGGAGCTTTTGCTGGATAAGGTCGCAGACGGAACCGTAAAGTGGAAGACCATCATCGAGAATTTCTACCCGGATCTGGATCAGGCTGTGGCAACCGCAGAGAAGACTCTGGAGTCCGTGAAGATCGCGGACGAAGTATCCGACGTTATCTGCGATGTATGTGGACGGAATATGGTAGTCAAATACGGCCCGCACGGCAAATTCCTGGCCTGCCCGGGCTTCCCGGAGTGTAAGAACACCAAGCCGTATCTGGAGAAGATCGGAGTAGCATGTCCGAAGTGCGGAAAAGATATTGTCATCAAGAAGACCAAGAAGGGAAGACGTTATTACGGCTGTGAGAATAATCCGGAGTGTGATTTCATGTCCTGGCAGAAGCCATCTGCTGAGCGTTGCCCGAAATGCGGCAGCTACATGGTAGAGAAGGGCAGCAAGCTCCTCTGTTCCAATGAACAGTGCGGTTATACAACAAATATCAAAGAAAAACAGCCGAATGATTAAATTAATTGAAAATTTCAAAAAACTCTTGTTATTCATTCAAAATCGTGCTAATATTTAGATATTGGAGAAGGTTATGGAAGCGAATATCAATTAATTGAGGAGGTTTTTTGAAATGAGTGTACAGCTTCTTGATAAGACCAGAAAAATCAATAAGTTACTGCATAATAACAATTCCCATAAAGTGGTATTCAACGACATCTGTAAAGTTCTGAGCGAGATCCTGTTATCCAATATTTTGGTGATCAGTAAGAAAGGAAAGGTTCTCGGCGTAGGTCTTTGCCCCGGAGTCGATGAAATTGAGGAATTGATTGAGGATCAGGTGGGCGGTTTTGTAGACCGTATGCTGAATGAGCGCCTGCTCAGCATCCTCTCCACAAAAGAAAACGTCAACCTTGCGACACTGGGCTTCGCAGAGGAGAACGTAAAGAAGTATCAGGCCATCATCACTCCGATCGACATTGCGGGTGAGCGCCTGGGCACCTTATTCATTTATAAATGCGATGAACAGTATGACATCGACGACATCATCTTAAGCGAGTACGGTACCACGGTAGTCGGACTGGAGATGATGCGTTCCGTAAATGAGGAAAACGCGGAAGAGACCCGAAAAGTCCAGATTGTCAAATCAGCCATCAGTACCTTATCCTTCTCCGAACTGGAAGCCATTACCCATATTTTTGAGGAACTGGATGGAAACGAGGGAATCCTGGTAGCAAGCAAAATCGCGGACCGTGTGGGAATCACCCGCTCTGTTATCGTAAATGCACTCCGCAAGTTCGAGAGTGCCGGTGTTATTGAGTCAAGATCTTCCGGCATGAAGGGAACCTACATCAAGGTACTGAACGATGTAGTCTTTGATGAACTGAAGAACATCAAAACATCCAAATAGCGGGTCATGAGAATATAGCATATAGAAAAGGAAGAAACAGATGCAGAATCTGCCTCTTCCTTTTTTGTTTCCGATACGCGAACTATAAAAAAGGATGTGCCATGGCAAATTTCAGGCAGATTTCAAAGAAAAAGCCCTTGTCAAACTCTGACAGTTATGGTATGCTAGTGGGGCTGACAAAAAACACGTCTGCTGATTCTGATGGTGGTGCCTTATGGTCCCAGAGGAAGTGCGAGACGCAGACGGAAGTAAAAAACCAAATGGAGGAAACAAACATGAGCGTTATTTCTATGAAGCAGCTGTTAGAGGCCGGTGTTCATTTCGGACATCAGACCAGAAGATGGAACCCGAAAATGGCTCCGTACATCTACACCGAGCGTAACGGTATCTACATCATCGACTTACAGAAATCTGTAGGTAAGGTAGACGAGGCTTACAATGCAGTATCTGATATCGCTGCAAACGGCGGCACCATCCTTTTCGTTGGTACCAAGAAGCAGGCACAGGATGCAATCAAGACTGAGGCTGAGCGTTGCGGAATGTTCTATGTAAACGAGAGATGGTTAGGTGGTATGCTGACCAACTTCAAGACCATTCAGAGCCGTATCGCAAGACTGAAAGCAATCGAGACCATGGCTGAGGACGGTACTTTCGATGTACTGCCGAAGAAGGAAGTTATCGAGATCAAGAAAGAGTGGGAGAAGCTGGAGAAGAACCTTGGCGGTATCAAAGAGATGAAGAAACTGCCGGATGCTATCTTCATCGTAGATCCGAAGAAGGAGAGAATCTGCGTACAGGAGGCTCATACTCTGGGTATTCCGTTAATTGGTATCGCTGATACCAACTGTGATCCGGAAGAGCTTGACTACGTAATCCCGGGTAACGACGATGCAATCAGAGCCGTTAAATTAATCGTGGCTAAGATGGCAGATGCAGTAATCGAGGCAAACCAGGGTGAGGCTCAGGCTGACTTTGCTGAGGCAGAGGAGACCACCGAGGCTTAATCGAGAAATAAGGTGCTTCGACCTGCAGCTTATGCGGCAGGTTGGAGCATTTTTGTTTGTAAAAGAAAATAAAAACAAAATATAAAATGGAGGGAATTAACAATGGCAGTTACCGCAGCAATGGTAAAAGAGTTAAGAGAAATGACCGGTGCAGGTATGATGGATTGCAAGAAGGCTCTTGCAGCTACCGACGGTGATATGGACAAGGCAGTAGAGTTCTTAAGAGAGAAAGGACTTGCCGGCGCAGAGAAGAAGGCAGGCCGTATCGCAGCTGAGGGTATCGTAGCAACCGCTATGACCGAGGACGAGAAGAAGGCAGTTGTTGTTGAGGTTAATGCTGAGACTGACTTCGTTGCAAAGAACGCTAAGTTCCAGGCTTACGTTGCACAGGTTGCAGCACAGGCTCTGACTACCACCGCAGCAGACATGGACGCATTCATGGAAGAGAAGTGGGCAGCAGACGAGACTCTGACCGTGAAAGAGGCTCTGTCTTCCCAGATCTCCATCATTGGTGAGAACATGAACATCCGTCGTTTCAAACAGGTTGTAGAGGAGAACGGTGTTGTTGTTTCCTACATCCACGCAGGCGGCAGAATCGGCGTTCTGGTTGATGTTGAAACCAGCGTTGTAAACGATGCTGTAAAAGAGATGGGCAAGAACATCGCTATGCAGATCGCAGCTCTGAATCCGAAGTACACCAGCCGTGATGAGGTTAGCGCAGAGTTCATCGAGCACGAGAAAGGCATCCTGATGGCTCAGATTCAGAACGATCCGAAGGAAGCTTCCAAGCCGGAGAAGGTAATCCAGGGCATGATCCAGGGCCGTATCAACAAAGAGATGAAAGAAATCTGCCTGTTAGACCAGACCTACGTAAAGGCAGAGGACGGAAAGCAGTCCGTAGCTCAGTACGTAGCTCAGGTTGCAAAAGAGAACGGTGCAAGCATCACTGTTAAGGGCTTCGTTCGTTTCGAGACCGGTGAGGGCCTTGAGAAGAAAGAGGAGAACTTTGCAGAGGAAGTTGCAAAGCAGATGGGTAACTAATGCGAATTTCGCATTTTCTGAACCTTTAAAACTGACAGCTTAGTAGAACTTGATAAGGAATATTATAAGTCCGGGAATCCAGCATTTATGCGGGTTCCCGGGCTTTTCCTTTGCAATTTTCGCTGTGATAGATAGTATAGAATAGATATCATAACTTAGTGCGGAATATTGCAGCCAGATATTTATTTTTGTACAGTTGTTGTACAAAAGTTGTATAGTACAATTTTTAACAAACTTGATGTCCGTTTTATAACCCATCGCGCGTAAAAAATTAAAAGACTTTATCCACTGGCAAAATTTGTACAGTTGTACACCTGTTCCTCAAAAAATTGTACACTAAATTGTATAGTAAAAATGGGTGCTGAAAGTGCCAGAAAGCCTTATTCTAAGCCATTTTTCAGCGGTGTACAAGTTGATGTTGAGAATTGATGAAGTGGGCCAGAACTGATTTTGTACAGCCAAAAGCTGCTTTTTATACTGACTAAACAAGAAAATAAAGTCACTGTTCTATCTATTCGTATAAATTCAACTGCCGGTTGAATCCCTTCTCATCAAATATTTGCTAAAAATAGACCCATACACAAAAGAGAAGGGACGGAGAAGATTAATGAACACATACGAAAATGTGGAGATTTTTGAAGATACGAAAAGGCTGTGCGAAAAGAATGAAAAGCTGAAAGCTTCTGTTGCAGAGTCAGTGAAGAATCAGAAATTGATTCTGGAAAGCGAGAAACTGCCAGTTGTGGATAAGAAGCACTTTTCTGATGAAGCAAAAGTAGTAGTATCCACAAAGCGGACTTTCGAGGCGGCTTCTGGCTATGCCGGGCAGAAAGTAGCTGTGCACAGCTTTGCATCGCCATATAAGCCAGGCGGAGGAGTGCTTAGGGGAGCTGGTGCGCAGGAAGAGTGTCTTTGCAGATGCTCTGGACTGTATTTCTGTCTGAGTGTACCGGAACTGGAGAAGGGCTTTTATAGCCCGCACAGAAAAGCGAAAAATCCGATAGGTAATATTAAAGTCTGTAGGAAAAGGAGATTTATTTATGAGGGAAAAGAGATTTTTATTAAAAGACGAAGAAACAGGTGATCTTGTTTGTGAAAAGTACTGTGGCAAGGATTGCCCCGTTATTTTTGACAATCCAGTTTATAACGAGGTTGTAGTTGGCGGACAGATGCGGAAATATCTGGAGGACTATCCACTTTATCTGACTGAGGATGAGGAAGGATTTTATGACTTTAATGCTGATTTGGATTATCGTACAGGAGCAGACGAAGAAACAGGTGAGTCAATTATCGACAACACTGATCGGATTCCGGATTATTCCCCAGTGTACGATAATGATGAGATCGCAGAAGCGGAAAGAGTGAGAGCTGAAGCTGAGAAAAAAATGTATGTGGCTTTCGAACAGTGCTGTAATTAAACCTGCACTTATTTGGGAGCCGGTGAGAGTCCGGCTCCCATGGCTCAGAAACGAACCCAGTTCGTTTTCTGTGGATTATAATAAAATGTCAATAAATAGTATGCCAGTATTGGAAATGAATAAATGTTGTTAGGATAGCAGTCAAGAAAATCTGGCTGCTATTTTTATGCTTGCGGATTTTACGGACAAGCTATATTATGGAACTATATAAATGACGAGGAGGTATTTATCATGGCAAGATACCAGGTGATTTTCGAAGGGGAAGAAGAAGGAGAACCGTACGATACATACGAGGAAGCTGAGGAAGCAGCACTGAATATGTGCTCTGAAATGCGTACTGGACGAGGTGATTTAGCCGCAAATAATCCGTACGAATATTCTTACGATGAAGACGAAGAATATGAATATGAAATTGTAGAGGTTAGATAGATTTCTCTGCAAATTAGTATAGCAGTCAGGAAAATCTGGCTGCTTTTTTCTGCCTGCCAAAATCTGACAATATGCGCTATAATCCGCCACCTTTAATGCCTTTCTTCTATGCAGATGTTACAATCAATTCATAAATATAATGAGCAGGGGGATTTATAGTATGGCACAGAGAGAAAAGGTTATTATTAGATGCATGGATTGTGAAAAGGACGGTCTCTACGAGATGTGGAACGACATTAATAGCAAAACCAACCAGGAACAGAAAAAGCAGCTTTTATCAGGGCATCTTTCACAATACATCTGCCCGCACTGCCATTCCACGCGCTTTGTGGACCATCCTATGCTGTACTACTCTCCGGATCATGAACTGATGATCCAGTGTGTCATGATGGATCATGACGAGCACCTGGCCCTTGAAACTTTTCAGGCAATCCAGGATGGAACCTTTGGGCAAAAATATGAACTGGGCGAAACCTATCAATACAGAGTAGTCCGTTCTCTTACGCAACTTCGGGAAAAGGCTCTTATTTTCGAACACGACCTTAATGATAAAATCATAGAGTTGATGAAACTTCACATCTTCACCCAAATTCAGAATGCAGATCCAGATATTTTCATCGAAGAAATCCAGGCAGATTTCCCAGCGTCCGGCCAAATCCGTTTTCTTGTAAAAATTCCGGAAAATCAGTTAATAACAATAGCCTTCGACCAGGAAATGTATGATAAAATAAAAATAAAACTATAAATGAGCAAGTTCGTGATTTTGCATAAAAGAAAGACACCTTGAGTTCGA
>OKRR01002462.1_pt1 | contig 13488 bp, 9 predicted proteins | sample 1601211 | NCBI WGS metagenome assembly OKRR01 (sample SAMEA3541525, study PRJEB24748) | human gut metagenome | biome: human gut; feature: human-associated habitat; material: faeces | place: China | collected 2012
ATTGCGGGACTTTGCGCCGCCATCGAAGCGGCACGCACGGGTGCAACCGTCACTGTGGCAAGCGCCGGCAAGACTATGAGTGGATCGAGCTTCTTCCCCGGAACCTGGGGCCTGGGGCTTATCGGACCCGTTAACGAAGACGACGAACAAGACCTCATCGACACCATCCAGACCGTTGGTGGCGGCGTCGCCGACCCCGAGCTTGTCCAGACGTTTGTCCGCGGCATTCCCCAGGCAATTACATGGCTCGAACGGGATCTGGGTGTTGAACTTCAACGCCCACAAAATGCCGAGAGCGCCCAGCAAAAGCAGTTTATCCCCTGCTTTGACCACAAGACGCGCATGTGGCGCGGCCTCACCCGCAAGCCCCTTGAGGACGCTCTGACGACCCGAATCGAGTCACTCGGCATTCGCCTGCTCCCCCGCTATGAGCTTATCGACCTTGTTGAGGACACGAACGGTAGAATAACCGGAACCGTGCTCTACGACCTCACCGAAAATCGAATCGTGCCCTTTGCTGCCAAGGCCACGATCATCGCAACCGGTGGCACAGGCGGCCTGTTCGAGCGCAGCCTTACGTCGGCTGATGTGCTCAGCTCCTCGCAGGCCATCGCGCTGGCGCACGGCGCAACACTTACTAATATAGAGTTCATGCAGATGATGCCCGGTTTCATCGAGCCCAAGCGCAACCTGGTCTTCAACGAGAAAACCTGGCGCTACGTACATGTAGACCAGCCGGTAGATATTGCCGACGACAAGCTGGACGACCTGCTTGAGCAACGCTCCGGATACGGTCCCTTCACTTCGCGCCTGGCTTCCAGCGCCATCGATCTCGTCATCGATCAGGCAGGTGTCGAAGGCCTGGCACTCCACTACGACTTTCCCCGCGAGGATGTCCCAGAGTTTGTGCAGACCTTTGCCACCTGGCTGCAAGACGAGCACGGCATCGCCCCGACTGACGAGATGCGCGTTGCGATGTATGCCCACGCCGCTAACGGCGGCATCAAGATCGATAAGACCGCGCAAACGGGCGTTGAGGGCCTCTACGCTTGCGGCGAGGCGACAGGCGGCATGCACGGCGCCGACCGCATTGGTGGCTTGTCAAGCGCCAACGGCATCGTGTTCGGACGCATCGCAGGCGCATCGGCAGCCCAAGCAGCACAGAAAGAGCCCGAGACAGCCCTGAAGGCGGATATCGCCCTCCCCCAGTACGGCATAGCCGCAACAGATGCCGAACGCCTGACACACAGCCTAAGGCACACGATGAGCACCTATTGCATGATCAACAGGACCGAAACAGGCCTATCCGAGGCACTACACGAGCTTGAAAACATTCAAGATGATGCCACAGCTCTAAATAAGCCGCATGCCAACGACAGCGAAATCGCTGCGCTCGCCCGCATACAGTCGCAGATTCAACTAGCACAGGAAATGGTCAAAGCCATGCGCAACCGAACCGAAAGCCTGGGCTCGCACTATCGAGCGAATTAAACTGGACACCTATCTAAAGCAGAACACAACTAATCGATATCTATGGGCCCCGTGAGCTCGAAGTGGCACGGGGCCCATTCGTGTCCGCACGGCAGCGTATCCTTATTCCGAATACAGAGCGTGCAAAGCCTGCATAGACAATAGACCAGCGAGGAGGAGATATGGACAGTAGAGATATCGAGAAGTGGCGTGTCAAACTTGATAGCTACGCCAATGTGGAAGACGGCGTTGAGTATTGGCTCGCACGCGATTTAATGGAACCCATGGGATACACTCGATGGGAGAACTTCGCCGAAGTTGTTAAGAGGGCAAAAGTCTCGTGCGAAACAAATAAAACTCCAGTTGATTCCCATTTTCGTGACACCACGAAAATGGTAACTGCCGGTGTCGCCGCTCGTGCGGTTAAAGACTACAAGCTTACGCGCTATGCATGCTATTTAATCGCCCAGAACGGAGATTCAAACAAGCCAGAGATTGCACTCGCCCAAGCATACTTTGCCGTGCAGACGCGCCGCCAAGAGCTCATAGAGCAGCGCTTCGCAGAGATTCAGCGCTTACAGGCGCGCCACTCGCTATCCGATTCAGAGAAACAGCTCTCGGGTATTGCATTCAAACGCGGCGTGGACTCCAAAGGATTCGCGATCATCAAGTCGAAGGGCGATGAAGCGTTATTCGGCGGCAGAAGCACGGCGGAAATGAAGCAGCAGCTCGGCATACCCAAGAGCGCGGCATTGGCGGACAGGTTAGCCGATGTCCTCATCAAAGCAAAGGACCTTACGAACTCGATGACGGCCTTCAACGCCGAGGAACACGACCTGTACGGTCTGGACAAGATCAAGCAAGAGCACGTCGAGAACAACACAAGCGTGCGTGGCAGCCTCATCGACCGCGGAATTGTACCCGAGAACCTACCGCCTGCCGAAGATACAAAGAAGCTCGAACGTCGCGTGAAAGCAGACGAGAAAAAGCTCAAGGAGGGTACAGACGGATTCACCGACCCCCAGGGCAGGCTCGACTTGTAAAGCGTCTGTGCCCTTACGGGTTCAGCCTCATGCGAGGTTAATAAAAAAGACGGCCAACCGAAGTTGACCGTCTTAACAATCTTTGGTGGGCCGTCAGGGGGTCGAACCCTGGACCTTGGGATTAAGAGTCCCCTGCTCTACCAACTGAGCTAACGACCCAAAGCTAAAGTCCGTCGTAGCGGACTTTAGAGGAGATATCGTGTGGTGGGCCGTCAGGGGGTCGAACCCTGGACCTTGGGATTAAGAGTCCCCTGCTCTACCAACTGAGCTAACGACCCGATATCAACACGAAGCAAGAACTGGGGTGGGTAAAGGGACTCGAACCCTCGACCTACGGGACCACAACCCGTCGCTCTAGCCAACTGAGCTACACCCACCGTGTCCTGTGCGCTTCGCGCTCGACTATTATTGCAAGGAACGCCACGCGATGCAAGCCCCAATTTTCAAGAATTTTGAAAAGAGTTTTTCGAGACCATTTCGAGCAATTCCCACCGGTTTCATAGGAGTAAACTTGCCCCACTGCAAATGCTCGAAAGGACAAGCATGAAAGAACTCTCCAACCGTACGGCAACGTTTACCGATTCGGTCATCCGCCGCATGACGCGCATCTCCAATAAGTATGGCGCCGTCAACCTGTCGCAGGGCTTCCCCGACTTCGATCCCCCGGCGCAGCTGCTCAACAGCCTGAGCGCCATCGCCAGCGACCCCAAGCCGCTCTATCACCAGTACTCCATCACCTGGGGCTCCCAGGCCATGCGTGAGGCGCTTGCCGCCAAGCAGGAGCACTTTATGGGCATGCCGATCAACCCCAACGAGAACATCGTGGTCACCTGCGGCTCCACCGAGGCCATGATGGCCGCCATGATGACGGTCACAAACCCCGGCAACAAGGTCGTCATCTTCTCGCCATTCTACGAGAACTACGGCGCCGACACGATCCTCTCGGGTGCCGAGCCCATCTACGTGCCGCTTAACCCACCTGCGTTCGACTTTGACCGCGAGACACTCGAGGCGGCCTTCCGCGACAACGATCCCAAGGCCATCGTCCTGTGCAACCCTTCCAACCCCTGCGGCAAGGTCTTTACGCGCGAGGAGCTCACCTTAATCGCCGACCTCTGCAAAAAGTACGACGCCTACTGCATTACCGACGAGGTATACGAGCACATCGTCTACGCGCCCCACGAGCACGTCTATATGGCCACGCTGCCCGGCATGTTCGATCGAACCATCAGCTGCAGTTCGCTGTCTAAGACGTACTCCATCACCGGCTGGCGTCTGGGCTACACCATCGCCCCGGCCCAGATCACCGAGCGCATTAAAAAGGTCCACGACTTCCTCACCGTGGGTGCTGCCGCTCCCCTGCAGGAAGCTGTCGTCACCGCCCTCAAATTCGACGACAGCTATTACCAGGAGGTCCTCGACCTCTACACCGCCAAGCGCGACCTATTCTGTCAGGGGCTCGATAGCATCGGTCTTGAGCACAACGTGCCGCAGGGCGCCTACTATGTGATGATGGATATCTCGGAGTTTGGCTATGACAGCGACCTCGACTTCTGTGAGGATTTGGCCTCCAAGGTGGGCGTGGGCGCCGTTCCGGGCTCGAGCTTCTTCCGCGAGCCCGTCAACCATCTGATTCGTTTCCACTTTGCCAAGCGAGACGAGACGCTCAACGCTGCGCTTGAGAACCTCAAGTCGCTACGTGATAAAATCAACCCGCGCGGGTAAGGACGGTCAGTAACTAAAGGCACTAAAGAAACCTCGTGAACCCGTTGGGCCATGAGGTTTCTTTTTATAGCGACCTCATTCATTTTTTAGAGCGCTATACTTTAGTCACGGAGCAACTCGTCCAGAGAGGAATACTATGGCAGAGCAGCAGCTTATCGGAGCGCTCGAGGCCGGCGGCACCAAGATGGTCTGCGCCACGGGCTATGCAGACGGCACGGTCCTGGAACGCGAGCAGATTGCGACCACGACCCCGCAGGAGACCGTTGAGGCCGTCAACGCATGGTTTGCCGACAAGGACATCGCCGCGCTGGGCATCGGCGCCTTTGGCCCCACCGCAGTCAACCCTGCCTCGTCCCAATACGGCAAGATCCTGGAGACGCCCAAAACGGCATGGCGCTACTTTGACCTGCTGGGCACCATCCAAAACGAGCTCAATATTCCCTGCGGCTACGACACCGACGTCAACGTCGCCTGCCTGGGCGAGGTCACCTTTGGTTGCGCCCAGGGCCTCACTGACGTGGTGTATCTGACCATCGGTACCGGCGTGGGCGCCGGCGTGCTCTCGGGCGGTAAGCTCGTGCACGGCATGATGCATCCCGAGGCCGGCCACATCCTGGTCACTCGCGACCCGCGCGACACCATCGGCGAGCACAGCGGCTGCCCCTTCCACGACAACTGCCTCGAGGGCCTCATCGCCGGCCCCGGCGTCAAAAAGCGCTGGGTTGGCAAGAGCGCCGGAGAGATGGCCGACGACCCAGATGCCATGGACCTGCTTGCCGGATACCTTGCGCAGGCGCTCATGACCTACATCCTGTGCTACGCACCGCAGAAGATCGTCATCGGTGGCGGCGTGGCCGACCACACCCCCATCGTGCCGCTCGCGCGCAAGAAGTGTGCCGAGATGCTCAACGGCTACATCGTCACGTCCGAGATGGCCGACATCGATAGCTACATCGTCAACAACAGCCTCGAGGGCAAGCAGGGCATTATGGGCTGCTTGGCCCTGGGCGCACAGGCGCTTCAGTAACAGACGCACCCGCAAGGCGTGGCGCGCCCGGCAAATCCGACCTACGGAACGACGCCACCACGCCTCATATAAGCCCTCAAATAAAAAAGGCCGCCTAGGACCAAACAATACGTCCTAGGCGGCTTTTTTGGCGCGCATCAGCGGCCGTAAGAGATATCGGAGCACAACACCCGTTGCCGCTCCACAGCAGTCGATCATCACATCGGTGATCATGCCAGCGCGTCCCGGCACAAAGAGCTGAATCGTCTCGTCGATCGAAGGAATCAGCAGCAGGAACACCGCCGTGGGCAGCAGCACGTCAAAGGTGCGCCGCCCCTCATAATCAAAGGCATGCGTTGCCAGGATGCCGAGCACCATATACTCGGTAAAATGCGCGCACTTGCGAACAACAAAGTTGGTCACCCATGCATATGGAAGTCCCACGCCGTGCAGAAAACCGCGGATAGCTTCCATGACCGTTAGGCTCAGCGAGCCCGACCCCGAGCCGGGAACCAGCGAATTGCCCCAGATCAAGAGCGCCATCAGGCAGGTCACGACCGCCCATTTTCGATTGATCTTAACCATGCAGAAGTTATGCCTCCGCGCGGAGCGGCGCGAAGCTGGCGGTACCGCCCTCGATAACGCTCAGATAGGCACGGCCCGTACGCTTGGCGGTAGAGGACTGCAGGCGCTCGATCTCTTCCTCGAGGATCTGATTGACGCGCTCGTGACGACGATTTTCCATAATGCCGGCGGCAATAGCCTCGGCTCGCTCGATGCTCTCACGCGAGATGCGGGCAGTATCCTCGGGGAACACAGCGCTGTGACGGCCGACATAGGCGGGGGCAGCAGGCTGAGGGGCAGCGACGGGAGCGGGGGCTGCAACAGGAGCAGGCTCGTCAATCTCATCCAGAATCGCGGTGGCGGCGGCCCACATGTCCTCGTGGCCCGAGTAATCGGCCATGGGGACATCAACCTCGAGCGAGGCGTCCGGAAGGTCGCCGGTGTCGATGCGATCTTGGGCATCAATCGATGCGGTGATGGCTGCAGGCTCATCGAGGTCATCGAGATCGATGTCCGCGGCACCGAAAATGATAGGCATGCTGGCGAGGTTTGCGTTGTACGGCGCAGCCTCAGCCGCCTGCTGCTGGGCAGGAGCGCCCCAAAGCGAGCTTTCGGCGGCACGGCGGGCGGCAACGGCCTCCTCGTCCGCGGTCATGGCTTCATCAACGTACGAATTATCGGCAGAAACGTTCGCGTCCGCCGAGGTAGCGCTGTAGGCGTTATTGGCTGCCGCGTTGGCAACGAGTGCCACAAAAGCCGCCGTGCTGCCCGCAGGGGCGGCCTGGGAGCCCGACACGGCACGCGCCGCGGCGGCGATGTCGTCGCGATTGAAGGAGCCGGTCTGCCCGCTGTTGGTGAGCTCGTCGATGGCGACTTGATAGACGTCGCGCGAGCGCGCAGGGTCGCAGCTAACCGGCGAATCGTCGTCGAGCATGCTGTCGATCATGGACCAAGCCTCGGCCTCGTCCATAGCATCTGCGGCACGAGCAATGGTAGGAACACCATCGTCGGCATGACGGCGCTGGAACGCACCAGTCAGGCCGGAAAGGAATGCCGAGTTAGACTGCTCCGACTGAGCCTGAGAAGCAGAAGTCGCAGCGTAAGGAGTCGCATCCTGCTGCTGAGCTGGAATCGAGGCGGTCTTGAACTCGCTTTGATGCTGATTGAGATTGGCGGCACCGCCCATGGCATCGGGCTGGAACAGACGCTCTTCACGCTGCGCACGGTACTCGGAGATACCCAGCGAGGCGGCATAGATGCCCACGCCCGCCACCGCACCGACGGCAAAGGGAACAGCGCCCGCGACAACCGTCTCGTTGACCGACGAGAACGGCAGCGTCGCGGCATACATCACCACGGGGGCGGCAAGGCCGATCCCGCAGGAAAGTCCGGCAAGGACTGCTCGTTGTGTTGCATCAGAAGAAGCCATGAGCTCTCCCCATCTTCCAGCACCCAAATCGCATCATTCAGTTGGCTGCGCGAGAGAAGATGAAGCGGGGCTATGCCCCAAAGCAACGGTATATGGTTCGTTTCATCTGCGTTTTCCGTCGCGAAGCTTAAAAGCTATTATGCGAAACCGCCCTGCCGATTGCAAGCGACGATGTCGGATTGAAACGGGAAACCTGCTGCTCGTCGGTCTTACGGTCAAAAATAAGCGCGGAGCGGCGCTATGGAAAAGGGCCGAGGCTCAAAGCCCCGACCCTTTATCGCATTGATGACTATCGCTGCGTGTGGATGACAACCTAGAACGTCTGCTCGTAGTCGCTGTGTTTTTTGGCCGAACGCACCAGGAACTCCTGGTTGGTGTTGGTGCCCTTAAGACCCTTGATAAACGATGCGGCCGCGCGCTCGGTGTTGTTCATGCCGGCAAGAATGCGACGCAGACCAAAGACAAACGGACGCATCTGCTCGTCGACCAACAGATCCTCGTTACGCGTACCGGAGGCAACGGGGTCGATAGCCGGGAAGATGCGGCGGTCGGCCAGGTCGCGGTCGAGCTTAAGCTCCATGTTGCCGGTGCCCTTGAACTCCTCGAAAATGACCTCGTCCATCTTGGAACCGGTGTCGATGAGGGCAGAGGCCAGGATGGTGAGCGAGCCGCCGTTCTCGATATTGCGGGCTGCACCCAGGAAGCGCTTGGGCGGATACAGTGCCGCCGAATCGACACCGCCCGAAAGGATGCGGCCTGAGGCGGGCGCCGCCAAGTTGTAGGCGCGGGCGAGGCGCGTGATGGAGTCGAGCACCACCACGACGTCGCCGCCCAGCTCTACGATGCGCTTGGCGCGCTCGATGACGAGCTCTGCCACGCGAGTGTGGTTGTCGGCAGGCATATCGAAGGTCGACGCCACAACCTCACCCTTGATGGAACGCTGCATATCGGTGACCTCTTCGGGGCGCTCGTCGACGAGCAGGCAGATGAGGTGCACCTCGGGGTTGTTAATCGAGATGGACTGGCAGATCTTCTTGAGGATCGTAGTCTTGCCGGCCTTGGGCGGGGACACGATCAGGCCGCGCTGGCCCTTGCCTATCGGCGACACGATGTCGATGGCGCGACCGGTGATGGAATCCTTGCCGTGCTCCATGCGCAGCGGCTCATTGGGATAGACCGGGGTGAGGTCGCCGAACTTGGGGCGGTTGCGAATCTGCTCGGGGTCCAGACCGTTGACGGTCGTGATTTTGGCGAGGCCGGCGCGCTTGTCGCCGCCGCGCGAAGGACGCAGCGAGCCCTCGATGACGTCGCCCGTGCGCAGGCGCGCGGAGCGGATGAGGTAGGCGGGCACGAAGGCGTCGTCGTTGGACTTCATGTAGCCATGGGCGTGGATGATGCCGGAGCTGTCCGGGCGAATCTGCAGAATGCCCTTGATGTCGCGGAAGCCCTCGGCCTTCGCGGCGGTGACGTAGATCTCCTCGACGAGCTCGGCTTTCTTCTTGCCGGTCGTCTCGATCTCGAACTCCTTGGCCTTCTCGCGAAGTTCGGCGACCTTCATGGCAGCGAGCTCCTCGCGCGAAAGCGTGGGCTCGGTGGGAGCGGCATTACGCTCCTTGTTGCGTTGCTTGCGATCGCGCTGGCGGTTGCGACGGTCGTTGTTGCGCTCGTCCTTGCGCTCGTTGCGCTCCTCGTTGCGCTTGTGCTGGCGACGGTTGGGGCGAGCGTTGTCATCGGCCTCAGCGGGCGCGGCGCCATCGGTTGCGGCGGCGTCGGCATTGGCCGCAGCGGCGTCATTGGCCTCGGCGCCGGAATCGACCTGCACTTCGACATCAGCCTGCTGCTCGGACGCCTTGGCCTTAGCGGACTTCTTACGACCGCGCTTGGGCTTCTCGGACGCAGGCTGTTCAACGTCCTGGGGCTCGGCGGCATCAGTCGATGCATCGGCGTTCGCCTCAGCAGAATCCTCGGACGCACCCTTCTTGGCGGCCTTAGCCTTAGGCGTGCGCTTAGCAGCAGTGCGACGGCTGCGACCGGGACGGACGTCGGCGGGCTCGTCATCGGCAGAAACGGCCTCGGAAGTCGTAGCATCCTGGACGGGTGCATCGGCAGCAGTTGAGGACTTGGCGGTCGCCGCAGCATCCCGAGCGGCGGCGGCTGCGGCTGCGGCCTTCTCGGCCTCGACGAAGGCCTTGGGCTTGCGACCGCGACGGTGCGGGCGCAAAGCCGGATCGACAACGGGAACTTCGCTGGCCTCGACAGGCGCAGCGGGCTCAGCAGGCGATGCGCCCTCCCCTGCCGCGGAACGGAGAGAAGCCTCAGTGAGCTCGGGAGTTACCTGTTCCGCAACCTGCTCGGCCTTAGCAGCCGTGCGGCGGCGTGTGCGCGGTGCCGGTTTCTCGGTCGGCTGGACGGCGGCAGGCGTCTCGGGCACAGACGGAGCTGCAAGCTCGGTCAGAGCCGCGGCCTCGCGCTCGGCAGCACGACGGCGGGCGCGCACCACCTGAGCCTCGCTAATCTGCGCCAACGCACGTGCCTGCGCGACCTCATCGGAAATCGGCGCCGAGGAGTCAGCCGCAACGGTGCGCTTGGCGCGCGTCGTGCGCGTGGTACGGCGCTTGGGTTTGGTGACCTCCTCGCCGTCAGCGGCAGGCTTGGCCGTGCGGCGCGTGAGCTTGGGCTTTGCCGGAGCAGCCTCCTCACCAGTTGCAGGCGCAGGCGTCGAAGCAGCCTTAGGCGTCTCAGGAGCCGAGGCTTGCGCGGGCGCCGCGACCTGGTCCGACGCAACCGGTGCAGCGGGAGCGGCCTGCGTCGTCGTTATTTCGTTTTCTTGTTGTTGATCAGACACAGTGTTTGCTCAACTTTCTTTTCAAGCCCTGTGATCACATGCTCCCTGCATAAACCTTCAGGGCGGCTAAACAGTCTAGTTCCGTTCAAAACGACGGACATCATTGATCTGTATCGAGATGATTGCGTCAACTACGCAGCGATAGTGTAACACAACCGCCGCCACCTGCAACTTAGTCATTGGGGACGTTCTTAAACGACTAGTCAAAAGGGACACTCTTTGTTTGCCACCCACAAATCTGACTGCCTCCGCCAAAACTATGGCGGTTTACTACGATGAATCGCTCAACCGCGACCACTCCGAAACTTGTTGAACTAAAACCGCAGGTAGATGCCTTGCACTTTTTAGCAAAACGCCGGCGTGGTTAGAATTCCTCAATTCATCGTAGTAAACTGGCATAGTTTCGCATTTCCAGCAGTTCCAAATTCATCAATACGTCGGCGTTTGCGAAAAAAGCCCGACCTCCGTAGGAGATCGGGCTTATAGGGCTCAGTTAAACCAAACCTACACGGTCAAATGACCCGCAGATTACATCTGCTCGGGCGCGGAAACGCCAACGAGGGTAAGCACCAGGGCGAGCGTCACGCGGACAGCGTCGCAAGCTGCCAGACGGGCGCGCGAAAGCTCGGGGTCGACGGGACGGCCCTCGCTCGGCAGAACCTGGCAGGCAGCGTAGAAGCTGTGGAAGTCGCCGGCGAGCTCCTCGGCAAAGTGGGTCAGACGGAACGGAGCGCGGTCGCGAGCACAGCTGGCGATCAGGTCGGTGAGCTCGTTGAGCTTGCGCGAAAGGGCGAGCTCGGTCGGGTCGGTCAGCAGCGAGTAATCGACGTTCTCACCGATGGCCTTGGCGGCAACGGCCTTCATGCCCATCTCGTCGGCCTGCTCAGGCGTTACGTCGGCGGCACGGCGCAGGATGGAGCACACGCGGGCGTGAGCGTACTGCACGTAATAGACCGGGTTGGAGTTGTCGCGCTTCTTAACGGCCTCGATGTCGAAGTCGACCATCTGGTTGGAGCTCTTGGAGATGAGCGTGTAGCGAGCGGCATCGGAGCCGACCTCGTCGACGAGCTCCTGCAGGGTCACCATGGTGCCCTTGCGCTTGGACATACGGACGGGCTTGCCGTTACGCAGCAGGTTGACGAGCTGGCCCAGCAGAACCTCAAACTTGCCGGGATAGCCAAGAGCGTCGCAGACGCAGCGTACGCGCTCGATGTAACCGTGGTGGTCGGCGCCCCAGATGTCGATGACGTGATCGACGCGCTGGAACTTATCCCAGTGATAGGCGACGTCGGAGGCGAAGTAGGTGTACTCGCCGTCGGACTTGATCAGGACGCGGTCCTTGTCGTCGCCCAGATCGGTGGAGCGGAACCACAGGGCGCCGTCCTTGGTGTAGAGGTAGCCCATCTTGTCGAGCTTCTCAAAAGCGCGGTCGACGGCGGAGGTGCCGGCGGTCTCGCCCTCGGTGTCCTTCACGTACAGCGAGCGCTCGGAGTACCAACGATCGAAGTCGCAGTTGACGGCGTGGCAGAGGTCGCGCATGTTATCGACCATCTTTACATAGCCGCGCTCGCGGAAGCTCTCCATGCGCTCCTGAGGATCGGCGTTGACCCACTTATCGCCGTCGGTGCGCCAGAACTCGGCGGCCTCGTCGATGATGTAGTCGCCGCCGTAAGAGTCCTTGCCCAAGGTCTCGGCAAAGTTGTCCTGATACGGATGGGTCTCGGGGTGCTCGTCGTTCTCGTCGGCAACAAAGGCGTCACGGTCGGCGATCAGCAGCTTGTGAGCCTCGTCGATATCAACGCCCTGCTTGGCGATGATGTCGGCAAGCTGCATATAGCGCGTGCTGATGGAGTTGCCGAAGGTGTTCATCTGAGAGCCGTGGTCATTGATGTAGAACTCACGCTGGATCTCATAGCCGGCGTGGTCCATAACGCGGCAGAGCGAATCGCCCAGCGCGGCCCAGCGGCCGTGGCCGATGTGCATGGGGCCGACGGGGTTGGCGGAAACGAACTCGACCTGGGTCTTCAGGCCACCACCGACGTTGGACTTAGCGAAGTCCATGCCCTTCTCGCGAGCCTCGCCAAAGATGGCATTCTTGACGGCAACGGAGAGGTAGAAGTTGATGAAGCCGGGGCCTGCAATCTCGACCTTCTCGATCGCGGGGTCCTCGGGCATATGGGCAACGATGACCTCGGCGATCTTGCGCGGGGCGCAGTGGGCCAGCTTGGCGGACTTCAGGGCCATGGTAGAGGTCCACTCGCCATGAGAAGTGTCAGCCGGTCGCTCGATAGCGCAATCGTCAAGTTCAAATGCGGAAAGGTCGCCGGCCTCCTGGGCCGCAGCAAGCGCAGCGCGTACCAGCTCTTCAATCTTCTCGGGCATAGATCCTCCTTGTGTTAAAGCCCCCGAGCTCTTGGTCACTCGTAGGGCAAAAGCCAGAGTTTGTAGCACTCTATCACAAGCGACGGGCACTGTCGCAGGGTAAAGCTAATAGATATTGCATATGCACAAAAATGACTACAGCTTGCATGGAGTCACTCAAAGATGCCGGTCTGCCTGCAGATTATGCAGGCGTTGAAAATGCATAAAGGTGTGAATGAGCTGTGTCTTTTATCGAATACTCTTACCTATCGGAGTTGTGTGCTTTTCCTGCATAAAGTAAGGGTTTCCGCACGTCAGCGTGGTATTCTAGACATACGTAAATTCGTATAAGTTGGAGGTAGCATGTTCTCAATCGGTCAACACGTCATTCATCCGGGTCAGGGAGTCTGCACCGTCGTCGGTTTTAGGGACGACACGCCGCAGCCCATGCTGTTGCTCGAGACCAAGCAGGGACATGCGCAGACGATCCTCATGTACCCCGTGGCGCAGGCCGATCGTTTGCATGCCGCCATCTCCCAGCAAGATGCCGAGCACCTGCTGAGCCACTATGACGAGCTGGAGTGCGACACCTTTACCGAGCGTAACAGCTCGCTTGAGGAGACGCACTTTAAGCAGCAGCTCAAGCTGGGCGCGCCCGAGACGGTCCGCGTGGCAAAGACCATGATGCACCGCATTCGCCAGGCCGAGGAAGCTGATAAAAAGCCCAGCTCTTACTACATGCGCGTACTCAAGGAGGCCAAGCGCCGCTCCATTGAGGAGTTCGCCGTGGCCCTGGGCGTCACCGAAGAGGACGCCGAAGCCCGCCTAGCCCAAGCCGCCCTCAACTAACCCATCCGCGCCAAAAACCACCACAAAGGGGACAGGCACCTTTGTGGTGGTTTTTTCGTTCTAGTCGTTCTAGTAGTATTCATTCTTAGCGATACCTACGAGCACAAGGAGCCTCTTATGGCAGAGCCACTTACCGCCGGAATCACCCGCGACCGTGCGTTCGAACTGCTCAACGAGCACAACAAGGACCCGTTCC
>OKRR01002476.1_pt1 | contig 13418 bp, 9 predicted proteins | sample 1601211 | NCBI WGS metagenome assembly OKRR01 (sample SAMEA3541525, study PRJEB24748) | human gut metagenome | biome: human gut; feature: human-associated habitat; material: faeces | place: China | collected 2012
GGTCACATTCAAAAAGATTCTGCCGGATGACAGAGAGACACTTGCAAAAGTGATGGCGGTGATCGCGGATAGCCAGATGGCAGATCTGATACTGACAACCGGTGGAACGGGATTTTCCAAGACAGACTGTACACCGGAGGCGACAACTGATATTTGTGAACGGCTTGTTCCGGGGATTCCGGAAGCAATGCGTGCGGCAAGTATGAAGTATACGAAACGTGCAATGCTTTCCCGCGCGGCGGCAGGGATCCGGAAGGAGACATTGATCATCAATCTGCCGGGAAGTCCCAAGGCGGTAGAGGAAAGCCTTGCGGAGATTTTGGAGGAAGTGATTCACGGCGTGGAGATTTTGACTGGACAGACTGCGGAGTGTGCGAGAAAATGAAAAAATTCATAGAAAGAGAGCGTCCGCTTCGTGTGTTGATCAAAGGGGCGGGAGATCTGGCAAGTGGGATCGCAGTTCGCTTATATCACAGTGGATTTCAGGTGATCATGACAGAGACCGGTGAGCCGACGACAATCCGCAGATACGTGGCGTTTTCCAGAGCCGTCTATGAGTCTGAAGCCGAGGTGGAAGGAATTATTGCAAAGTGCGTATCGACAAAAGAAGCGCTGGAAAGCTGTCTGGAGCAGCAGAAAATCCCGGTCATCACAGATCCGACTTGTGTGCATATGGACTGGTATCAGCCAGATGTGGAGGTAGATGCGATCCTTGCAAAGAAAAATTTTGGAACGAAGCTGGAGGATGCTCCCATTGTTATCGGAGTCGGTCCTGGATTTACAGCCGGGATGGACTGTCATTTTGTCGTGGAAACAAAGCGGGGACATGATCTTGGAAGAGTGATCACAGAAGGAGCGGCAATTCCGAATACTGGAGTGCCGGGGATGATTGCAGGTTATGCAAAGGAGCGGTTGATCTGTGCTTCCGGGGAAGGAAGATTTGAACCGAAGGCAGAGATTGGTGATTGCGTAGAGAAAGGACAGCTTGTGGCAATGTGCGGAAAGAATCCGGTCTATGCACAGATGAGTGGAATGATCCGTGGGATGCTCCCGGAAGGAATTGTTGTATCAAAAGGAATGAAGTGCGGGGATATTGATGCGCGCAGGGAATACGCTTACTGCTTTACGATTTCTGATAAAGCAAGAGCGGTCGGAGGTGGTGTCCTTGAGGCAATCCTCCGTGGAAGAAAGCAGATTGCAGAAAATAGAAACAGGGCACTTGATGCATGACATCCAAAGGGAAATTGCGCGAAAAGGGAGAACAGGAGAAGCAAAATGAGTTATTTTCCAATGTTTATAGATATAGAAGGAAAGCATATCCTCGTAGTCGGGGCAGGGAAGATTGCACTCCGGAGGGTGCAGACATTGTTGCAGTTTCGTGCGCGCATCAAGGTGATTGCAAAAGAGATCCCGAAAGAACAAAAGGAGGCATTTCATCTGCTTGTATCTGAAGGGAAAATTGTATTAGAAGAAAAAGCATTTGAAGAGAGTGATCTGACAGAAGCATTTTTTCTGGTTCTGGCGGCGACAAATGTAAAAAAGCTAAATCATGAGATTTGTATGCTGTGCCGTAAGCGGAAGATTCTGGCGAATACTGCAACGGACAGAACCGATTGTGATTTCTATTTTCCGGCAGTGGCAGTCCAGGAGGAACTTGTGGTGGGAATTACGGGAGATGGAAGTGATCACAGGAAGGTTGCAGAGACAGCAGCAAGGATAAGAAAAGTTTTGGAGATGGAACATGAAGAGAAAAATCAGAGTAGGCAGCAGAGAGAGTAAGCTGGCAGTAGTACAGTCGGAGATGATCATACAGGAACTAAAAAAGTTACATCCGCAGTTAGAGATAGAATTGGTGACGATGAAAACGACCGGAGATAAGATTCTTGACAGAAGTCTGGATCAGATTGGAGGGAAAGGACTTTTTGTAAAAGAACTGGATCGCGCACTTTTGGATGGGGAAATTGATCTGGCGGTGCACTGTCTGAAAGATATGCCGATGGAGACACCAGAGGAACTTCCGATTCTTGCATATTCCAGGAGAGAGGATCCGCGGGATGTACTTGTGCCAGCAAAAGGAAAAGAAAACTGGAATGGTCAGGGTGTAATCGGGTGTTCAAGTTTCCGGAGAAGGATACAGCTACAGAAGTTATACCCGGATGCAGAAGTCAGAGGGATCCGGGGTAATATCCAGACACGACTTCAGAAACTGGACAGCGGACAATATGATGTCCTTGTGCTTGCGGCAGCAGGATTAAAGCGACTCGGACTCGAAGAGAGGATCGAGCGGTATTTTTCTCCGGAAGAGATTCTTCCGGCAGCAGGGCAGGGGATTCTTGTCGTGCAGGGAAGAGAAGAGATGCGGGAACTTGTGAAAGAACTTCAGCCTGAGGAAATGGAAGTGATTGCTGAAAATGAGCGGGCATTTGTGCGAAGGCTGGATGGCGGGTGCAGTTCTCCGGTGGCGGCATATGGAAGAATACAACAGGATGAATTGGTTCTGACTGGCTTATATTATGAAGAAGATACAGGAAACTATGTAATTGCGACGAAGCGGGCAGAGGTCCGGGCGTCAGCACATTTAGGATGGGAGCTTGCGGATGAATTACGAACAAAACACTAAGAAGCAGGGGAAAGTATGGCTTGTCGGAGCAGGACCGTCGGATCAAGAACTTCTGACTGTCAAAGGGAAACGTCTGCTTTCGGAAGCAGATGTCATTGTCTATGACAGACTTGCAGGGCAGGGTGTGCTTACTTATGGGGCAGAACATGCAGAATATATTGATGTAGGAAAACATTCCGGGAATCACCGGGTGGGACAAAGTGAAATCAACCAGATTCTCGTAAGAGAAGCGATGAAAGGGAAAAAGGTTGTCCGTTTAAAAGGCGGCGATCCGTTTGTGTTCGGGCGCGGCGCGGAGGAGGCGGAAGAACTAAAGAAGGCGGGAATTCCGTTTGAAATTGTTCCGGGAGTGACATCGGCAGTATCGGTTCCTGCATATCAGGGAATTCCGGTCACACACCGGGATGCTGCTTCTTCGCTGCATATTATTACGGCACATAAAAAGGAAGGGCATGAGCCGGACGAGATTCCATTTCGGGAACTGGCAGGTGTGAAAGGAACGCTGGTGTTTCTGATGGGAGTCTCTACACTGCCGTTTTTATGCGCAAATCTAATCCGGGAGGGAATGGATCCGCAGACACCTGCGGCAATTTTGGAGCGGGGAACGACAGCAAGACAGCGGAAGATCACAGGCACCTTGGAAACTTTAGAAACACTTGCAAAAGAGGCAAAGATTCAGACTCCTGCGATTATTGTTGTGGGAGAGGTATGTGCCTGCAGATCATTGGAATGGTATGATAAACGACCATTGGCAGGAATGAAAATCATGGTGACAAGACCGAAGGAGCAGAGCAGCCGTCTGGCAGGAATGTTGCGGGAAGAAGGGGCGGAGGTGTTGGAAGCGCCTGCAATCCGCATTGTGCCGGAGGTGGAAAACGAAAGAGTTTCGCAGGTGCTTTTTCACATCCAGAAATACCAGTGGATCGTGTTTACCAGTCCGACCGGTGTAGAAGTGTTCTGGAACGCCTTACGGCAGTATCGCGTGGATGTGCGAAGCCTTTCTCACCTCCGGATCGCGGTGATTGGAAGTGGAACTGCGCGCGCGTTGGAAGCATATGGAATGTATGCGGATCTGATGCCGGAGATTTATGATGGAGAGCATCTTGGAGCAGCACTTGGGGAGGTACTTTCTGATGAACATATTTTGATTCCGCGGGCAAAGATTGGAAATCCGGAGTTGATCCGTGAGATTCAAAAGAGAAGCGAGGCAGTCATAGAAGATCTTCCGATTTACGATACGCATTATGAGGCATATGGATTTATCAATTACCAGGAAGAATTTGAGCAGGGGAAGACCGATTATGTGATGTTTACAAGTGCATCAACAGTAAGAGGTTTTGCACAGGCGGCAAAAGGGCTTGATTTTTCCAAAGTACAGGCGCTTTGTATCGGGAAACAGACAAAGGCAGCAGCGGATCACTATGGCATGCAGACATTTATGGCAGAGCAGCCGACACTGGAGGCAATGGTGGCGCTTGCAAAAGAAAGGAAGAAGACATGGTAAAGATTACTTATATTTCTCATAGCTGCTTTGCGGTGGAGCTGGAGCACAGCGTACTTGTATTTGATTATTATCAGGGGGAACTTCCACTTTGGGATCCGGAGAAAACAATCTATGTGTTTGCAAGTCACAGACATTATGATCATTTTTCCAAGGAAATCTTTCGGTGGACAGAGCAGTATCCAAAAATCCAATACATTTTATCCGATGATATTTCTGAAGCGTCATATGATGCAAGTGAGATTTGCAGATCCGATTTGACAAGAATCGCACCAAATCAGACAGAGACAATTGGAAATTGTGTAATAGAAACATTCCGTTCCACAGATGAAGGAGTCGCATTTCTTGTGTCGTGCGAAGGAAAACTTTTTTATCATGCAGGGGATCTGAACTGGTGGCACTGGGAAGAAGAATCTACATTGTACAACGAAACAATGAAGGAAAGATACCAGTCAGAGATCGGAAAATTGAAAGAAGCATTGTCAGGGAAGACGATCGATGCAGCATTTCTTGTACTGGATCCAAGGCAGGAAGATGCATATGCCCTTGGAATGGAGCATTTTCTATTGGAAATCCCAGTGCAGTTTGCGGTTCCGATGCATCTGTGGGAGGAGTATGCGCTGGCGAAACAGTATGTGGAAACTTATGGACAGACACATGAGAAAACAAGATTTTGGTGTGTCAGCCGCAAAGGGGAAGAAGTCATTTTGCAGGAAGAAGCGTAGGGAAAGTAAAAACTGTCTGAGAACAGCATAGAAAAAGCAGGATCTGTTTGTAGAGAGAAGGAAGGAGGGGTAGTATGGGACAGGATATTTTATTGCTTTTGATCATTTTTGTGCTGATCATAGTATTTTTGTATCAGATTGCGGCAAATGCCAAGAGAAGAGAGCGATATTTAAAGAACACATGGAAAGAAGCGTGGGGTACTGCTTCGGAGAAAGAATATGACCGTACAAAGTATGAGTCCATTTCTCATTATTTTCAGCAGCAGCTGCGAAAGGGAAAAATCACAGAGCCGTATGTAGATGATATTACATGGAACGATCTGGATTTGGATGAGGTCTATCAGGTGATGGATCATACAACTTCCTCGGTGGGAGCAGAGTATCTGTATTATCTTCTGCGGACTCCGGTGCTTTCGGAAGAGAAATTGAAGGAACGAGATCGCCTGATGGAGTTTTTCACCAAAAATGAGGAAGAGAGGCTCCGCCTGCAATATCTGTTCTATGAGATCGGAGGAATGCCGAAATATTCTGTGAGCGATTATATTGACCGTCTGGAGGATGTCAGACGTGAAAAAAACAGCAGACATTATCTGGCAATTGCAGCGATTGCTGTCGGAGTCGGTGCGCTGCTGGCAGCTCCCGGGGTTGGGATGATCTTGCTTATAGCGGCGGCAGTCTGGAATATCAAAAGTTATTTTGTGAGAAAAAGTGAGATTGAACCATATATCGCCACCTTTTCTTATCTGATCCGGGTTCTTCGGGCAGCAGAGGCATTGGGGAAGGAAAAAATCCCGGAACTACAGTTTTATCTTGACAGGCTACATAAGATTCGGGAAGAAATGAATGTATTTCTAAAACATTCCCATGTGCTTGTGGCAGGGAGAGGTGCGACTGGATCGATGGTCGATGCAGTACTGGATTATATCCGGATGTTGTTTCATATTGATTTGATCAAATTCAATTCGATGCTGGAAATGGCAGAAAAACATAGAGGGAAAATTGAAGAAGTGATCCAAATTATCGGATATTTGGACAGTATGATCAGCGCGGCATCTTTCCGTACATTTCTTCCTTATTATGAGAAACCGAATTTTACAGAAGGAAAGAAGGCGGAAATCTGTCTGGAAAATGTATATCATCCACTGCTGGCAGATCCGGTGGCAAATTCTGTTATAGCGCACCGAGGGATTCTTCTGACTGGATCCAATGCATCTGGAAAATCTACTTTCTTAAAGACCGTGGCAATCAATACGGTGCTGGCGCAGACGATTTTTACCTGCCCGGCGGCAAAATATGAAGCGCCGTTTTTTCAGATCTATTCTTCGATGGCTCTGCGTGACAACTTGCAGGGGAATGAAAGCTACTACATTGTGGAAATCAAATCATTGAAAAGGATTTTAAATCATGTAAACGAGGATGTTCCGATGCTGTGTTTTGTGGATGAGGTGCTGCGTGGAACGAACACTGTCGAGCGAATCGCGGCTTCCGCACAGATCTTGAAAAGTCTTGCAAAAGAAGGTGTGATTTGTTTTGCGGCAACGCACGATATTGAACTGACACATCTGCTGGAGAACTGCTATGACAATTATCATTTTCAGGAGACGATCATGGATGAGGATATCCTGTTTGATTATTGTCTGCAAAAGGGGAGAGCGGTATCACGCAATGCGATCAAACTTCTTCGGTTGATCGGATATGAAGATCGGATTACAGATGAGGCAGAGAAAATGGCAGAAGAATTTTTAGCAACGGGGAACTGGACCAGACAGGAGGAAAGAATATGCATGTAAAGATTTATACAGATGGGGCAGCCAGAGGAAATCCAGACGGACCGGGAGGATACGGAACTGTGCTCGAGTATGTAGATAGAAAAGGAGAGTTACATACAAGAGAACTGTCCGGTGGTTACAGAAGGACAACGAACAACCGGATGGAGCTGATGGCGGTGATCAAAGGATTAGAAGCGCTGAACCGTCCGTGCAGTGTTGAGTTGTATTCGGATTCCAAATATGTGGTGGATGCGTTTAATCAACGCTGGATCGATGGATGGATCAAGAAAGGCTGGAAGCGCGGGAAAAATGAGCCGGTCAAAAACGTGGATTTGTGGAAACGGCTTCTGACAGCCAAGGAACAACATCAAGTTACTTTTATCTGGGTGAAAGGACATGATGGACATCCGCAGAACGAGAGATGTGACACACTGGCGACGACTGCGGCAGATGGGACGGATCTTATGATAGATGAAGGGGTTTTGTAAAGAGTTAGAAAAAGAGGGATGGCGGACAATGCAGATGCAAAGTCGGACCATCCCTCCTTTTTCTATGGCGAGGTTTTGAAATCTGTTTCTGCCGGCATGAATCTGGATTCGAATTCGGAAATGGGCATCGGTGCTCCAAATAAGTATCCCTGTGCAGAAGGACATCCCATAGAGGTAAGGAGTGCTGCCTGTTCTTCATTTTCGATGCCCTCAGCGATGACTTCTACCGGAAGTTCTCTGCACATTTGAATTACATGCTTGATGATCGTCTGATTAGATGCTCTGAAACACAGTGTCTGAATTAGACTGCGGTCAAGTTTTAGAACGTCAAAATCCATGTAGGTGAGAATGGACAAGTTTGTATATTTTGTGCCGAAATCATCGAGGGCAATTGTGAATCCGGCCTGCCGCAGCTGGTGGCTGAGTGTCAGGAGAACATCGCGATCTTTCTCTTCGATCGTCTCGGTGATTTCAATTTGGATCAAAGAAGGTGAAATTTGGTAAGTGTGTACCAGTTCAAGCAGAGAAGGAAGGATTTCTTCTTCCATCAGTGTAATTCTAGAAAAATTGATGGAAATAGGAAATGTTTTACGTCCTTCCTGTTGCCAGCGTCTGAGAAGACGGCATGCTTGTTCTAAAACAAATAGATCGATATAGCGGATTAGGTGCTCTTTTTCTAGTGGTGGAATAAAAAAATCAGGTGCTATCAAGCCGCGTTCCTCGTGGCGATATCGGATCAATGCTTCAGCTCCGATAAGTTTTCTTGAGGAGAGATCTACTTTAGGTTGAAGGTAGATGAGGAATCGTTCTTCTTTTAAGTCGCGCAATGTTTGTTGCAGGATAGTAGGACGATGCCGTTTGGCAAAATAAGGTGTTTCCATGTAATATTTTTGCTTTTCTTCCATCATCGAATCTTCTGCAAGAGATTTGAGTATGGAAAAATCTACTTCTTTTTGCATCCAGTGGTAGCCAAAGGAAATTCCGTCATGTCTCAGAACGATGGGATCTGCCTGTAATCGTGAAATCTGTTGATAAAAATATTTGCCGGAAGCATTTTCGCAGATAATACAAAATTCATTTCCGCTGAGACGGAAGTGATAGGCATCTGGGAAATATTCTCGAAAAACACGAGCAGTGTCTAAAAGTACCTGATTGCCAAAGGAATATCCCATCGTATTATTAATCTGTTTGAAACCATTGATATCCGCAAGCACAAGTCCTACGGAGGAGAGTTCTTCAAAGTGCCGTTTTTTAGTATAAGAAGAAAAACTTGCAAGATTGTAAAGGCCGGTTAGTGCATCATGCCAGAAGTTATAGTCTAGTTTTTTTTCCGCATCGATACTATGCAGCCGATTTGTGAGAAGATGGCATACCAGACGAAGAAAATGTAACTCATTGCCACAGGTATGCGGGTTGGATAAAATCAGGCAGGCATTTTTAGGGTGTTCAGCGGAGAAAGAAAAACCAAGCATCTGCCGGATTTCGTAACGTTCCAGAAGCAGCATTTCCTCCGGATAGTTTGGGCGGAGCATTTCAATATCCGGGATGTGGATGATATCATTTGTGTAAAATAAGTCCTGAATAAATGCGTATTTTTCAATTTGAGTCAGCTGGACCAATGCACTTTGGGAAATAGAGTTTTCGTAATGCCAGAGGCATTTGAAATGATAAGAATTTCCCGTATGGGTAGGATGGATCAGACAGACATCATCCGCCTGATAAAATTTGCCAAGTGTTTGCGCGGTCCCTTGAAGGATTTCTTTTGTTCCGGACAGAGATTCCAGCAGAGAAGCATATTCTGTTAATGCGATAGAAAATCTTTGCTGGATTCCGTTCAATTTTAGATCGGTAATATCGATCGCAAGTTCCATTCGTACTTTACGGTGATTCCATGTGATAAATTTATCTTTGAGCAGGTAATCACGGTTCAGGAGTCGGTGATGGTGTTCCCAGATGACCGGCTTTTGATCCAGAAGGTGATTTGTGCAAAATGGGCATGGTTTATGTTCTCCTTGAAGTACTTCGTAACATTTTTTTCCGATGGGATCATTGCCGGATAATCCTAAAATGTCACGGACTTGCGGGGAAACATAGAGGAGCTCATAGGTGTATGGATCACTCAGATATGTAATATCCTCCAGATTTTCGATCAACGCATGGAAGATTTCCTCGGACCATGCAGAATCTTCCGGTTCCATAACAATTTCACTTCTGGTAATACCATTTTGTTCAGGTAGATGCATGACTGAAGTATAGAAGGTAAAGCAGTTGCGCCCACGAGCTTTTGAGTGATAAAGAGCGATATCCGCTTTTTCATACAGTACTTCAAAGTCAAATCCATAGTTCGATGTGAGGCAGATTCCCATACTATATGTAAGAATACCGCGGAAAGGTACTACAGTATATCGAAGTTTTTCTAACTTTTGGATCAGAAAGTCTTTGGAAGGGATATTTTTGATGAAAGCAATGAATTCATCTCCGCCGATTCGCCCGATGATATCATCTGAACGGAAATGCTGCTGAATTCGTTTTGCCGTTTCTTTTAGCACCTTGTCTCCGCAAGCGTGTCCATGGAGATCATTGATCTTTTTAAAGTGATCAAGGTCAATGATGATAAATGCATGGCAGGCATCGGGAGAACTTGCTTCTAATTGGCTGCGGATCAATGTCTCAGCAGCTCCCTTGTTATATAGCTTGGTCAGAGGATCCAGCCGGGAGGCGTTTTCAAGAGTCAGCCGCTCTCTTTTTGCTGCATCAATGTCATGTAAGTAGAGAAGACAGCGGATATCTCCGGAAACAGGGTCTTTCATCATATGGGCAGTTGTTTCCACCCAGCAAGTCTTTCCGAAATTCGTCAAATGACGATATTCTAATTTGAGTTCCTGAATCCCGTTGGCATAATTTGCAAGAAGATTTTTACGCGAAAAAGTTTCCAGAAATTTGGGATAATCTTCCCGATGAATATTTTTGATTCCTTCGACTCTTAGATATTGGTCATAAGAGCGGCAGAGGTGTTCCATCAATTCTTGGGTATTCATCTCAGAGAGGGTGTCGATGATACCTTCGGTCAGGTTGATTTCTGCGTAAAACAGAGTATCTGCAAGCAGAGCACGTCGGTAAGTTTCTTCTTTGAGATAAGCATATTCCATTTCTTTATGCTGAGTAATATTTTCCACGACACCAATGGCACGGACCGGTTTGTGCTGACCATTGAAAACAGTTGTCATCGTGATCGTATTCCAGTAATATTTTCCGTCTGCTGCTAAGATTTCTACGGTGCAGCTGCTGTGAGGACTTCCTTGCTGGATTTCTCTGTACATGGAAAGAAAAGCGGCAGCATGTTTGCGTGGAATGATCTTAGAACGCACAAAACTTTCCGGAACATCATTCATGATTTCCGGCAGTCCATAGAGGTGCATTGTTTCTTTCGAATGGACCACTTGTTTTTTTTGAATATGATAGTCAAAGATTACACTCTGTGTCTGTGTGACAGCAATCCGGAAACGCTCTTCGTTGATAGCAAGTTCCTGTTCAGATAGTCGGCGCTTTGTGATATCGATGATGACGCAATTTAAAGTGGGAACTCCTTTCCGGGAATGGCTGAAGGCACCGTTTGTCAGAAGATAGCGTATGGAACCGTCCTTGTGAAAAATTCTTTGTTCAAATTCAAAATGAGATTCTTGACTTCGGTAAGTACGCTCGATGATTTCCATAATAGACGTTGCATCCTCAGGAAGGATCGTGGCAATTAGCTTGTTGCCCAGTTGTGTCTGCATTTCTGCAGAAGTGTATCCATATAGCTGATAGAAGCTATCGTTTCCATAAAGAAGTGTGAAATCCTGATCCATCAAAATTTTACAGACTCCACCGGGAATGTTTTGGGTAAGTTCACTCAGCTCTTGCTGCAGTTCAATGGTATCAGTGATATCCAGACAGATACTTGCTACAAATTCGGAATTTTTATGGAAAAACTTCTTTCCTTGACCGATGACCCAGATAAAAGAACCATCTTTTTTTAACATTCTATATTTAATTTCGTACGTCTGGTCTTCATTTAGAGCAGACAAAACAGTGTCTGTTGTATACTCCCGATCATCTGGATGGATGCCGTTGATCAGTTTATTTTTAATAAACGTACAATATTCCTCGCGGCTCTCAAAGCCAAGAAGGTGCAGCAGTTGATCGCTGATGAAATGAAAAGGGAATCCTTCTCCGGTATAGCCGCAGAGGAGTCCACCGGAAATTGAGCCTTTGAGAAACTCAAAAAGATCCTGGTGGAGCAGGCTGGAGAGGGAAGAAATCTGATGATCTGTCATGGGTATTGCCCTGCCTTTATTTGTTATAATGATTGCCCGGAAAGAAGAGTTTAAAATCTTCCTTCCGGCTGTTGTTCTGTTGTTTGAAATGTCTCTGGATATCATACCATATTGCAGGCGTCGGGGCAATGACTAGAAAATGCAGAAGCAGGGGCTGGCAAAATAAATTATTTGCGGCAGGCAGTGATAAATGAAGCAAACAGATCACGCATGACAGGAGAAGTACGGTACATACATTCCGGGTGCCATTGGACTCCAAGGGCAAATGGATGAGCGGAAAGTTCGATTGCCTCGATGATGCCGTCAGAAGTCCGGGCAGTTGGGACAAGCCCTTTGCCGAGTGAGTCGACTGCCTGATGATGGAAACTGTTTGTATAGAGGGACGAACCTGTGATGGAGGAGAGAATACTTCCTTTTGCGACCAGTACTTTATGGCTGATTTCACTTCTGGAGGCGGAAAGCTGCATATGATTGATGGGCGCGTGGAGCGAGGTGTCGATATCTTGGAGAAGCGTTCCTCCACAGGCTACATTTAAAACCTGCATTCCACGGCAGATGGCGAGCAGGGGCTTTTTTGTTTTTAGAATGGCGCGCAGAAGGCGGAGTTGAAAAATATCCAGTGTGATGTTGGTTGTTCCCAGGCCTTTTGCCGGTTCTTTTCCAAACAGAAGCGGGGTGATGTCGTTTCCGCCGCAGAAGAGGAACCCGTCGCAGAGAGAACAATAAGTTTGAAGTGCTTCGTCAGAGCGCACAAGTGGGAGGAGAAGCGGGACTCCTTTTGCATATTTTATGGATTGAATGTAAGCATTAGTTACAAATTGGCGGTCATCCATCAGACCGCAGACAATAATTCCGATTACTGGTTTCATAGTACACATCCTTATGCTTTTTATTATAGGATAGGTATGTTTCGTGCCGGATATTCAAAAGAACAGGAAAAAAATATATTTTCCACTTTTTTCTTGCATTAATGCTTTAAAGTGTGATAGTATATGGAGAGAAATCGGAAAGCCTGTCTGAGTCGATCTGCTGGTCGGTGTTTTTTGTGGACGGGTTTGGAGAGAAAAGGAGTTGCTTATGGAAAAGAGAGAAAAATTTACGAGCAGAATGGGATTTGTTATGGCTTGCATCGGTTCGGCTATTGGACTTGGAAATATATGGATGTTTCCATACCGGCTTGGCGCTTACGGTGGGGCGGCATTTTTGATCCCGTACTTTCTGTTTGTCTTGATTCTAGGGACGACAGGACTGATTACAGAATTTGCGTTCGGGCGTGCCTTTGGCGGTGGTTCGATGACTGGAATCTCAGAAGTGTTCCGTGAAAGAACATGGAAGGGTGGAAAGATTGTAGGAATGCTTCCGGCAATCGGGCTTCTTGGCATTTTTATGTTTTACAATGTGGTTGTCGGGTGGATTTTAAAATACCTTGTAATGAGTGGAACCGGAAAGCTGGCAAAGGTGGATAAGAACACCTATTTTACAGAGTTTGCAGGTTCAGCTGCTTCCATTCCATGGGATGCGGTTGCGATTTTTCTGACGGTACTGGTCATTTGTGCAGGTGTCGTAAAAGGGATTGAGCGGATCAGCAAGATCATTATGCCGGCATTGTTTCTGATCTTTATCGTACTGATTTTCCAGTCGCTGTCACTTCCGGGAGCGATGGAAGGTGTGAAGTTTCTGCTTCAGCCAAAATGGGAGTACCTTTTGAAAGCAGATACATGGGTGATGGCGCTTGGACAGGCATTTTTCACGGTATCCATCAATGGATGCGGGATGGTAGTGTATGGGAGCTATTTGAAGAAAGAATATGATATTCCACATCTGGCGGTCAGCACGGCAGTTCTGGATACGCTGGCAGCAGTACTTGCATCTTTTGTGATCATGCCGGCGGTATTTGCATTCGGGCTGGATGCAAAATCAGGACCACCATTATTATTTATGACGATGCCGGTCATTTTTGAAAAAATGCCGGGTGGAACAATCCTTGCGGTTATCTTCT
>OKRR01002491.1_pt1 | contig 13344 bp, 9 predicted proteins | sample 1601211 | NCBI WGS metagenome assembly OKRR01 (sample SAMEA3541525, study PRJEB24748) | human gut metagenome | biome: human gut; feature: human-associated habitat; material: faeces | place: China | collected 2012
TAGTTCCTTTAGAACTTATCCAATAAATATATGTTGCTATTATTTTATTTATAAAGAGAAAGAACATATTACCCAATTAAGTGCATATAATAGGATAATATAGCCATAATACACCAAGATAAATTAAACAAAAAATGTTATTTTTTAATATTCTTGTAGAAATCGCAGCAATTTAGAACAAAAAGATTACTTTTGCACCTCTAATTACTAAAACAGATGCAAGAAAAAGAAACAGTCAGGAAATTAAAGCATGGCGATCAGGAAGCATTTGCTTTTTTATACAATCATTACTGGAAACAAGTTTATAATTTCACAAGACTCTATTTCACCGCCTCTATGGATATTGAGGAAATTGTGCAGGAAGTATTTGTGAAAGTATGGGAATCTCATCATTTCTTGGATGAAAACAAAAGTTTTGAAGGCTACCTCTTTATCATAACCCGAAACGTGATCTTCAATCATTCACGTAGGTATTACAAAGAGACAGCCCTCAAAATAACAGCTATACAAGCAGTCGAAGAATCTTATGACATGGAGGGAGAGTTGGATGCCGCCGATTTAAAGAAATATATCGATGAACTTGTTATGCAACTCCCCCCCCGCCAACGAGAAGTATTCCGCATGAGCAGGGAACTGCACATGAGCAACAGAGAAATAGCAGAACACTTCTCTATTACTGAAAAAGCAATAGAGCGCCATATCAATCTGGCCCTGAAATTCCTCAAAAAGAACCTCAATTTATTCATGTTGTTTATGGCAGCTTAACATCCAACCAAGATTCTATCATTGCACCTGCCATCCGCCCCCCAGAGCCTTATACACTTGTACTACAGCGATCAATTCGTCCCTTATCGCATTGCTGAGTCCGATTTGGGCATCGAAATATCCACGCTGGGCATCGAGCACATCAAGGTAGTTCGTCACCCCATTGATATATTGTAATTGTGCCAAGTCTACATAACTCTTAGCCGAACGCTCCAATTTCGCACGAAGGTCGTATACCTCCTTAATCTTATTGAAGTTGACAATCGAATTGCGCGTCTCTTTGAAAGCAGTCAGGACAGCCTTTTCATAGCTGTGCACTTCAGCTTCATAAGCGGCTTTCTTGGCTTTGAGAGCGGCACGATTTTTTCCCCAACCAAAAATAGGTGTAAGTAAAGCACCTTCCATAATGCTATAAGGCGATTTCAACAGTTCGGAGAGAGCGGTACTTTCCGACCCTACCCTACCGGTAAGTGAAATACGTGGAAACATATTCGTATAAGCCACTCCTACCCGGGCATTGGCAGCAATCAATTTCTGTTCAGCCTGACGAATATCAGGGCGACGTTCCAATAATCCGGAAGGCAACCCGACAGGTAACTCTTGTGGAAAGTTAAACTCCTGCAACAAACGGCTACGGGTAATTTTGTTGGGATATTCACCGGCTAGAAAAGCTATATCGTTTTCTTTCAGAGATATTTTACGTTCCAGATCGGGCACCAGTGTTGCAGTACGTGCCAACTCAACCTGAGACTGACGATAAGAAGTTTCAGATGTCAAACCTCCTTCGAAACGGATGCGGGCAAGACGCATGCCTTCCTCACGTGCTTTCAATGTTTGGCGAACAATATCCAATTCCGTATCGAGAGCTACAAGTTCATAGTATGCCTGCGCTACTTCGGCTATGATAGTCATGCGAAGGGCACGTTGTGCCTCCACAGACTGAAGGTACTCGGCAATGCTGGCGGAACGCGCCCAACGAAGATTTCCCCACAGATCGAGTTCCCAAGAGAAAAGAAGCTGCGCTTCAAAAGTATCGCTACGCTTGAAAGCATCACCACCGTGGTTTTCATTTTCTCTCTCCGCAGTCACGGTACCTCTAATGTCAGGCAACAGATTTGCTGTTGAAATACGTTTTTGCGCAGCCATCTCCTTGACACGGGCAGCAGCTATCAGCATGTCTTTATTGTGTTCCAAGGCCCTGTCTATCAGACTCCGAAGGGTACTGTCAGTGTAAATCTGCCACCATTCCTTATCTCCGAAACTCAAGCTGTCCTGATGTTGCGCCAGACTATCGGGCAGATTCAGTTCCGGACGGACATAACTTTTTCCTATTTTACAGGAACCTAAAGTTAATACAACTAATAAAAGAGTAATATATAAATAGCTTCTTTTCATAATTCAATCAGTTTTCTTTTTAGACTTGAACGGTAATTTCACGTTCACATTCGGTACATTTTTCAGTTTTGCCTTTGTCTTATAAACCAGCACAAAGAAGAATGGAACCAGAATAATGCCCACTACAATGGCAAAGATCATTCCGAAAAAGACTCCTGTACCAATAGCAGCACGGCTTGCCGAACCGGGACCGGTTGCCAGCACCATCGGAAGCATACCCAGCACAAAGGCGAGGGAAGTCATCAAGATGGGGCGAAAACGCAATTGGGCGGCATGAATGGCAGACTGTATTAAATCACCTCCACGGTCTACCTGCACTTTGGCAAACTCTACAATCAGGATGGCATTTTTTGCTGCCAACCCGACAAGCATCACCAGTCCGATCTGGAAATATACATCGTTTTCCAATCCGCAAACCCATACTCCCAGATAAGCCCCCAAGGCAGCCACCGGCAAAGAGAGTAACACAGCAATCGGTACCGTCCAACTTTCGTACTGTGCTGCCAGGAAAAGGAATACAAATAGGAACACCAGCGCCAATACCAATCCGGTCTGTCCTCCCGCCTTTTTCTCCTGATAGGAAAGCCCACTCCACTCCAGTCCGATATTATCGGGCAAATGATACCGGGCAATCTGCTCCATAATCTCCATAGCCTGTCCGGAACTATACCCCTGTGCCGCCTCACCGCGGAATACAGCAGTAGTAAACATATTGAAACGTTTAATGCTGCCGGGACCCGTAGTATATGATGCGTTTCCCAAAGAAGTCAGCGGAATCATAGCCCCGTTGGAAGCCTTCACAAAGAACAAGTTAATATTGTCCTTATGTTCCCGATAGGGTGCCTCAGCCTGAATGTATACCTTATAGATACGGTTGAACATATTGAAGTCATTTACATAAACCGAACCGGTATAAGCTTTCATTGTTGAAAAAACATCCGCCAAAGGCACACCTAGCATCTTCACTTTATCACGGTCCACATCGAAATAAAGCTGTGGAATATCCGACTGAAGTGAAGAAGAAAGTCCCGTCAACTCTTTGCGCTGAGAGGCATAATACATCAGCGTATCCGCCGCCTGCACCAAATTTTCGAAAGTAGCCTCGCCACGAGCCTCCAGTTGCATCTCAAAACCACCCGAGGTTCCCAAACCGGGAATAACAGGAGGAGTAGAAAGATAGACTTTACACTCCGGATACTCACTCAGGTCGTGACGGACGTTTGACATAATCTCATCAATTGATGTATCCTTGCGGTCTTCCCACGGCTTCAAGATAACAGTCAATTCACTACGAGCCTGATTGCTACCTACACGGGGACTGCTTCCGGTAACATTCTGTACATAGGCTATATACGGATTCTTTTCCAGATAAGTGATGGCACGATCCGTCACCTCCCGGGTACGTTCCAGCGTAGCACCTTCTGGCAATTCCAACTCTATCTTGAAGTACCCTTGGTCTTCCACCGGAAGGAAACTTGTCGGAATCAGCCGGTGAATCAACAAAATACCAATAAGCACCACTCCGAAACCGGCCAATACACGACGCGGATTACCGATTACCCTACGGATAGCGATTACATATTTATGATTGCCCACGTTCAACCAATGGTTGATTTTACGGAAAACAATGTTCTTCTTTTTGCCATTGTCCGGTTTCAGAATCAGCGAACACATGACCGGACTCAGAGTCAGTGCCACAACAGTCGAAATCAGTACGGATACAGCGATGGTAATAGTAAACTGACGGTAAAGTTGGCCCGTAATTCCGCTGAGGAAGCTCACCGGCACAAATACGGCACAAAGTACCAGCGAGGTAGCAATCAACGCACCTGCCAATCCATTCATGGCTTTCTTGGTAGCTTCATACGGCGGCAACTTCTCTTCCTCCATAATACGCTCTACATTTTCCACCACTACAATAGCATCATCCACCACAATACCGATGGCAAGAATCAACCCGAGCAATGTCAATATGTTCAGCGAGAAACCGAAAATCAGCATGAAACCAAATGTACCGATCAGTGAAATAGGAACGGCAACAATCGGAATCAACGTAGCCCGCCAACTCTGCAAAGAAAGATAAACGACGAGTACTACCAGGATCAATGCTTCAAACAAGGTCTTATAAACTTCATGAATAGACTCGGAAATATAAGTCGTCATATCGAACGGAACCTCATAGCTCAGCCCTTCAGGGAAGTTTTTACTGATTTCATCCATCGCCTCTTTTACACTTTTCGCTACTTCCATTGCGTTAGCGCCCGGAAGCATATAAATTCCCAGAACGGCAGCATTCTTACCATTGATGCCACTCTCTGTACTATATGATGAGGCTTCCAGTGAAACTCGTGCCACATCGCGCAGACGAATGATAGAGCCATTTGTATTGGCACGAATCACAATATTTTCGAATTGTTCTACAGTAGAAAGACGTCCCTGCGTAGTGATAGGGATTGTCACATCGAGCCCCTTCACCGGTTGCTGCCCAAGTACACCGGCAGCCGATTCACGATTCTGATCCTTCAAAGCATTCTGCAAATCCTGCACAGTCAGCCCGAAGTTAGCCAATTTATCCGGTTCTGCCCAGATTTGCATGGCATAATAACGGCTACCGATATTCGACACACGTCCTACTCCCGGAATACGGCGGATTACATCAAGTACATTAATCGTCGCAAAATTACTCAAATAGATTTCGTCAAATTTCGGATCGGACGACATCAATGTAAGGGTCATCAACTGGCTGGGCGCCTGCTTTTCAACTGAAATTCCGTTTTGAATAACTTCAGCCGGCAAACGGCTTTCCGCCAGCTTCACCCGGTTCTGAATTTCTACAGCGGCCAGATCCGGATCGGCAGAAACATCAAAAGTAACCGTTGCCGAGAAGCCTCCGGAATTGGAACTGTTCGACTCCATATAAAGCATACCCGGTGTTCCGTTAATCTCCTGTTCGATGGGAGTTGCTACAGCCTGCGAAACCGTAAGCGCACTGGCTCCCGGATAAGAGGCACTGATCTTCACTACCGGAGGAGTGATCTGCGGATACTGGTCGACAGGCAACATGGTCAGTCCGATGATGCCGATGATGACTATCAGTATCGAGATAACGATCGAGAAAACAGGTCTATCTATAAAAAAACTAACTTTCATATTCAGTAAGGTCTCACCCCGCCCCTCTCCCAACGAGAGGGAGGAAGAGTTTCTTTTAAATTATACGTTTTTATCTATCTCAGGAAAAGGGAATCACTCAGTCTCTTTTTTCTCAGCTGACGGCTGGGGTAAAGTAGCTCTCACTTTCATTCCCGGTGTCAGCTTGTGATACCCTTCCACCACCACTTCTTCACCTGCACCCAAACCTCTCTCCACAACGAGTTTATTACCAAATTCAGGTCCCAACTCAATGAACCGTTTCTCTGCCGTAGAATCTCTGCGCATCACATAAATATATGCTCCGCCTTTCTCGATAGTCACTGCTTTATGCGGTACAACGATGGCTCCTTCACGTACATCCAAGAGCAGCTTTACCTTCGTAAACTGTCCCGGAAGCAATACCTGTTTCGGGTTCGGCATCTCCGCTCTTACCGAAAAAGTACCGGTCTGCGGATCTACCTGAGGTTCGGCAAAATCCACATATCCTTTATAAGGGTATACCGTATTATCCGCTAAGGTAATGGTGATGTTCGGCTGCCAGGAACGGGAAGAGTCCTGCTGACCGATATTGATATTACGTTCTTTGCTCTTCAGATAATCCAGAGCAGTCATGCTGAAGTCCACCAGCACCGTATCACTCTTCACAACTGTAGCCAAAAGCGATTTTCCACCCGGTCCCACCAGTGTCCCCAAATCCACATTACGTTCGCTGATGTGTCCGGACAACGGCGAACGGACCAATGTATAACCCAACTCCAACTCTGCCTGCGCCAGGTCCGCCTCACTCATGGCAACGGTTGCCACCGCACTTTCATAGGCCGCCTCCGCATTGTCCAGATCTAACTGGCTGGCCGCATTCTGGGCATACAAAGGCTTGATACGTTCCAAATCCCGCTTTGCTTTCAATGCCTGTGCTTCATCTTTTTTCAGTTGTGCCCGTGCTTTATCTGCCTTTGCACGATATTGATCCTGATTGATCACAAAAAGCACCTGATTTTTATTCACATACGTCCCCTCGGCAAAGAGCATACTTTCCAGATACCCCTCCACACGGGCCCGCACTTCCACAAATTGTTGTGCACGTATGCGCCCCACATACTCACCGAAAATCTCTACATTATCCCTTTCTGCGGGCTCTACAATCACAGTCGGCACTTCCGGCTCTACTTTATGTGGTCGTGTCAGAATCCAGTAAATGCCTGCCACCAAAGCCAAACAGACGATGCCTGCAATTGTTCTTTTTCTCCTCAGTTTTAGCTCTTTTCTCGTAAAAAACAGTCTCATGCTTGTTTGTATTATTAAAATTAACTTATCCTTTATTAGCTACCTTACAAATCAGATACCAAATTATACCTGAACCGATCTTTTCAACTAAAAGCGCCTCCATACGTCTTACAAAGGCAATTTTAATGATTTACCGAACTTAGCTGCCATTCGTTAAAAGTGTGGAATTATGCCCATTAGTGTAGAATAATTCCACAAAAGGGCCGCAAAGATAATTCTTTTCTGCATAAGTTCCATAACTTTCACTTTTAATGGCATTCGCTACTTATTTATCAAATAATAGTATAAATTTGTAGTAACATTCATAATAACACTATAATGAAAAAACATTTGTCATTGATATTAGTTCTGTTACCGGTACTTTTTCTGGCACTCCCCGCTCTGGCACAAGAACGTAAAAAAGTCGGAGTGGTACTCAGTGGAGGAGGTGCAAAAGGGGTAGCACATATCCAGGCACTGAAAGTCATAGAAGAAGCCGGCATTCCGATCGATTATATAGTAGGTACCAGTATGGGATCCATTATCGGCGGATTATACTCTATCGGATATACTCCTCAGCAATTGGACAGCATGGTGCGCAAACAGGACTGGATGTTCTTACTGAGCGACCGGGTGAAACGTAGCGCCATGTCACTCAATGAACGTGAAAAGTCAGAAAAATATGTTTTTTCGTTTCCGTTTACCAAAAGTCCCAAAGATGCAGTTTCAGGTGGCATCATAAAAGGACAAAATCTGGCCAATCTTTTTACGGAACTGACAGTGGGATATCACGATTCCGTAGATTTCAACAAACTTCCCATCCCCTTTGCCTGCGTTTCACAAAATATCGTAAATGGCGAACAGATTGTGTTCCACAATGGAATACTTGCCACAGCTATGCGGGCCAGTATGGCTATTCCGGGAGTATTCACCCCGGTACGGAAGGATAGTATGATCCTGATTGACGGCGGCATGATCAACAACTACCCTGTAGATGTGGCCAGATCGATGGGTGCGGATATCATCATCGGGGTAGATGTACAAAACAATCTGAAAGGAATCGACAAACTAAACAGCGCTCCGGACATACTCTCTCAAATCATCGACCTGACAACTAAAAACAACCATCAAAGCAATGTCGGCCTGACCGATACTTATATAAAGGTAAATGTAGAAGGATATTCCTCGGCCAGTTTTACTCCCGCAGCCATCGACTCCCTGATGCACCGGGGAGAAGTAGCAGCCCGCAAGCAATGGGCTTCTCTGCTCGCTCTCAAAAAGAAAATCGGCATTGCAGACACGTTCGTACCCCAATTGCACGGCCCTTATACCATGTTCTCAAAGGACCGGACCCTGCATGTGAAAGAAATCACCTTCTCCGATGTAGAAGAAAACGATAAGAAATGGTTAATGAAGAAATGTAAACTGCAAGAAAACAGCAGAATCAGCATGCGTCAGATTGAGCAAGCACTGTTCATCCTGCGTGGAAACCAGTCTTACTCAAATGCCAGTTATACACTGACCGATACTCCCGAAGGTTACAAACTAAACTTCCTGCTAGAGAAAAAGTACGAGAAAACGATTAATGTAGGCATCCGGTTCGACTCGGAAGAGATAGCCTCATTATTAATAAACGCTACGGCACAGTTAAAGACTCATATTCCCTCCAAAGTCTCCGTCACCGGGCGATTGGGCAAACGATACATGGCACGGGTAGACTATACATTGGAGCCGATGCAACAACGAAACGTCAACTTTTCGTACATGTTCCAATACAATGACATCAACATTTACGATCATGGTGACCGTGCCTATAACACTACTTACAAATATCATTCCGGTGAGTTTGGATTTTCGGATGTATGGTATAAAAACTTTCGGTTTGGGTTCGGAGCACGAATCGAGTATTTCAAATACAAAGATTTCCTCTTCAAGAAACCGGAATTTACGATGAATGTCAATTCCGAATATTTCATCAGCTATTTTGCACAATTGCGTTACAACACTTTCGACAAAGGGTATTTTCCATCTAAGGGAAGTAACTTCTCCGGAGCTTATTCGCTGTACACAGACAACTTTGCCCGATATAACGGACATGCCCCCTTCTCTGCACTCAGTGCTTCCTGGGAAAGTGTATTCTCCATAAGTAACCGCCTGACATTGATCCCGGCACTTTATGGCAGGGTATTGATCGGCCAAGAGATCCCTTATGCTTATGAAAATGCGTTAGGAGGCGATGTATTCGGCCGTTACCTTCCTCAACAACTCCCGTTTGCAGGAATTTACAATACAGAACTAACTCACAATTCCGTTGCCGTGGCTTCCTTGAAACTACGCCAACGCATGGGTAGCAAACATTATATCACGTTGGCCGGAAATTTCGCCTTGAGTGATGACAATTTTTTCAAAATCCTGAAAGGTAACCGGATTTACGGTTGCAGTATCGGATACGGACTGGACAGTATGTTCGGTCCGTTGGAAGCTTCATTAGGATATTCCAATCAATCCAAAGACGTGGGATTCTACGTAAATTTAGGATTCTCTTTTTAAGAAACTTAACCCGTATACCGATAGGGTGTAGCCTTATGAAGCAAAGGGTGTAGCCATCCGGGCAATAGGGTGTAGCCCTACCGTGCGGATGGTTACACCCTATTTCGGTCCCTTCTCAGACGACCGGACAACCGGACAGACAGAGCACGGATTTATTTAATTATTTCAAATTTATTACTCAGAACCAAAGAAAGTCATTATCTTTACCGAAAATATTTTCTATATACTCACATAAAACATTTGGAATAATGGCAAAGAGAAGAGAACTTAAAAAAAACGTAAATTATATCGCAGGTGAATTATTTTCGGAGTGTCTGATCAACAGTAAGTTTATACCGGGTACCGACAAAAAGAAAGCTGACGAGTTGATGGTGGAAATTATGAAAATGCAAGATGAATTCATCAGTCGAATCAGTCATACAGAACCGGGTAACGTGAAAGGATTCTACAAAAAATTCCGTTCGGACTTCAATGCAAAGGTAAATGAAATCATCGACGCTATCGCGAAACTGAATTAAGAATGAAGAAAGCAATATATAGCTTTATCTACTATCACCTGTTGGGGTGGAAAACCAATGTAACGGTACCGAACTATGATAAATGTGTAATCTGTGCGGCACCTCATACAACGAATATGGACCTCTTTATCGGTAAACTGTTTTATGGAGCGATAGGCCGTAAAACCAGTTTCATGATGAAAAAAGAGTGGTTTTTCTTTCCTTTAGGAATCTTGTTCAAGGCCGTAGGCGGCATCCCCGTAAATCGAGGACGCAAAAGCTCACTGGTAGAACAAATGGCAGAGGTCTTTGCCAAAAGACCTAAGTTTCATCTTGCAATCACTCCCGAAGGAACCCGTAAACGCAACCCCAACTGGAAAAAAGGATTCTACTACATCGCATTGAAAGCGCAAGTCCCTATCGTGCTGATCGGAATCGATTACAATACGAAAACAGTTACCTCCACCAAAGCAATCATGCCCAGCGGAGACATTGAAAAGGATATGCGTGAAATAAAACTTTATTTCAAAGATTTCAAGGGAAAACATCCCGAGAACTTCTCCATTGGAGACGTTGAATGATTATTCATGAAAATCTCGATTGTACAGACAGATATTATCTGGGAAAATAAACAGGAAAATCTCCGTTTGCTCCGCGAAAAGCTATCACCTCTTCGCGGAACAACGGAGATTGTTGTTTTACCGGAGATGTTTACAACAGGATTCAGCATGAACAGCCGGCTATTAGCCGAACCGGTTTCCGGTACCACGCTCCGGAGTCTCAAAAATTATGCCGTAGAATTTCATTTGTCATTGGCCGGGAGTTTCATTTGTGAAGAACAAGGTTCTTATTATAACCGGGCTTTCCTGATCACTCCCGATGGACAGGAATTTTACTATGACAAACGCCACCTCTTCCGCATGGGACACGAAGCGGAACATTTTTCGGCAGGCAGCCGGAAAGTGATCATTCCCTACAATGGTTGGAACATCTGCCTGCAGGTATGTTACGACCTCCGCTTTCCTGTCTGGAGCAGGAATGTGAACAATGAATATGACCTCCTTATATATGTAGCCAGTTGGCCGACTCCACGTATTCAGGCATGGAATACATTATTATGCGCACGTGCCATTGAAAATCAATGTTATGTATGCGGTGTGAACCGTATAGGACAGGACGGCAACGGGCTCTGCTATCCGGGGTATTCCGCTTTATATGGACCTAAAGGAGAAAACCTGGCAGGAACTCCCGATTCGGAAGAAAAAATACAAACCATTGAACTTAGCCTGGAAGCCCTCACTACTTTTCGTCATAAATTCCCTTGCTGGAAAGATGCAGACCCCTTTCTCCTTTACTAAATATCCAAGCCTAAATTTCCGTATTTACTAAAAATATCTCTTGAATTATAGTATATAAATGCAAAAAAGTATCTAATTTTGCCAGACAATCAATTTATTGTACCAAAAAACAAACCCTAATTTAACTCATAACACGAATGTTAACCCAATTAATTAATGCACGTATACTCACCCCCCAAGGATGGATGAAAGACGGTTCCGTGCTTATCAGAGACAATAAGATTTTAGAAGTCACAAACTGCGATCTGGCCGTTATCGGAGCTGAACTTATTGACGTCAAAGGTATGTATGTAGTCCCCGGTGGAGTAGAAATCCACGTGCATGGTGGTGGAGGCCGCGACTTTATGGAATGTACGGAAGATGCTTTCCGGGCAGCGGTCCATACTCACATGAAACATGGCACAACAAGTATCTTCCCCACACTGTCATCATCTACAGTCCCCATGATTCAACAAGCTGCAGAAACCTGTACCAAGTTGATGGAAGAGAAAAACAGCCCTATCCTGGGACTGCACCTCGAAGGTCATTACCTGAACATGAAAATGGCAGGAGGACAAATTCCGGAAAACATTAAAAATCCTGATCCGAATGAATACATTCCGATCGTAGAACAGTATCATTGCATCAAGCGTTGGGATGCTGCTCCGGAACTTCCGGGAGCCATGCAATTCGGTAAATATATTGCTGCCAAAGGCATACTGCCTTCCGTAGCACATACACAAGCCGAATTTGAAGATATCCGTACAGCTTATGAAGCCGGATACACTCATGCAACCCACTTCTATAATGCAATGCCCGGCTTCCACAAACGCAGAGAGTACAAGTACGAAGGTACAGTCGAAAGCATTTATCTGTTGGATGACATGACAGTAGAAGTAGTAGCCGACGGTATTCATGTCCCCCCTACGATCCTGAGACTCGTATATAAAATAAAAGGTGTGGAAAGAACCTGTCTGATCACCGATGCCCTTGCATGTGCCGATAGTGACAGCAAAGAGGCTTTCGACCCGCGCGTAATTATCGAAGACGGAGTCTGCAAACTGGCCGACCATTCTGCTTTGGCGGGAAGTGTCGCCACCATGGACCGCCTGATCCGCACCGTTGTGCAGAAAGCAGAGATCCCACTGGAAGATGCAGTTCGCATGGCTTCCGAAACTCCGGCACGCATCATGGGGGTATATGATCGCAAAGGTTCCTTGCAAAAAGGTAAGGATGCCGATATTCTGGTACTGGACGAAGACCTCAACGTAAGAGCCGTATGGGCCATGGGTAAGTTGGTACCTGAAACAAATACCCTGTTCTAAACGATAAACGTTTTTGAGCGATAACGATTAACAGGCTGTGCCGGTGCAGCCCGTTAATCGTTTGTTATTTATCGCCTGTTACTTATCGCTCATTGTTCAAAACCGTTCATCGTTTATCTCCCATCATTTATCGTTCCCTCCTCCCTATTTATAGGTAAAAAAAGATTTTAATTTAATTTCCCTGTCAACCTTATCGCATAGTTGATTGTTTTTATATATATTTGTTCAGAGTTTCCAATAACGACAAAGACTCAGTCAAACTTAATTAATAACAAACTTATGAAGACAAATCTTAGTTCTCAGATTACTCTCAACAGGGTCTCCCCCAGGTATTACAGACCAGAGAATGCATTCGAGAGATCGGTATTGACCCGATTAGAGAAAATTCCTACAGACATCTATGAATCTGTAGAAGAAGGTGCAAATCATATCGCTTGCGAAATAGCACAGGTTATTCGTGATAAACAGAAAGCAGGACGTTTCTGCGTACTGGCATTGCCGGGTGGAAATTCTCCGCGCAGCGTATATGCCGAATTAATTCGCATGCACAAAGAAGAGGGACTCAGTTTCCGTAACGTAATTGTATTCAACATGTACGAATACTATCCGTTGTCTCAAGATGCAATCAACAGTAATTTCAATGCGTTGAAAGAGATGTTCCTCGATCATGTAGATATCGATAAACAGAATATCTTTACTCCGGACGGTACGATTGCCAAAGATACCATCTTTGAATACTGCCGCCTGTACGAACAGCGCATCGAAAGCTTCGGCGGTATCGATATCGCCCTGTTAGGCATCGGCCGTGTAGGTAATATAGCCTTCAACGAACCGGGGTCACGCCTGAACTCTACCACCCGACTGATTTTGCTGGATAGCGGTTCACGCAACGAAGCATCCAAGATATTCGGCACCATCGACAACACTCCTATCAGTTCTATTACGATGGGTGTAGCCACAATTCTTGCTGCTAAGAAAATCTATTTGTTGGCATGGGGTGAAGAAAAAGCCCACATGGTGAAAGAGTGTGTAGAAGGTAACGTAACAGATACCATTCCGGCA
>OKRR01002493.1_pt1 | contig 13323 bp, 15 predicted proteins | sample 1601211 | NCBI WGS metagenome assembly OKRR01 (sample SAMEA3541525, study PRJEB24748) | human gut metagenome | biome: human gut; feature: human-associated habitat; material: faeces | place: China | collected 2012
ATGTGGTGTATAGAAGTCAAATCTATTTCACTCCTCTTGTAAGTCAAACTGAAATAGATGCACAAGCTGTAAAAAAGATTGTAGAGGAAGAATATAAAAAAGCAGGGATGACACCATCAGCTATATCAACAGGGGCTGTTATTATAACTGGAGAAACAGCAAGAAAATCTAATGCTAATGAAGTTTTAAATGCACTTAGTGGAATGGCAGGAGATTTTGTTGTAGCAACAGCAGGACCAGATTTGGAAAGTATAATAGCAGGTAAAGGTTCAGGAGCAATGGACTTTTCTGAAAAAAAGAACACAGCTATATTTAATCTTGATATAGGTGGTGGAACTACAAATATTTGTTATTTTGATAAAGGTAAAGTAATAGATACAACTTGCTTGGATATAGGTGGAAGGCTTGTAAAAATAAATAAATCAACAATGATAGTTGAATATATAAGTGATAAATTTACAAAGCTTATCACAAATCTAGGTTTAAACATAAAAGTAGGGGCAAAAACAGAAAAATCTGAACTTGTTAAGTTATGTAAAGAAATTGCAGATATTCTTTTACAGGCAGTTTATTTTAAAGCTAAAACTTCTAACTATGAGCTACTTATAACATATAAAGATTTCCATAATAAAGATAACAAATTAGAATATGTAAGTTTCTCAGGTGGAGTGGCAGACCTAATCTATGATGATTACAATGGTGATGAGTTCAAATATGGAGATATCGGAATTATTTTAGGTAAAGAAGTTAAAAAAGCTTTTGATATAGCAGGTGTAAAGTATGTAAAAGTTGGAGAAACAATAGGGGCTACTGTTGTTGGAGCTGGAAATTACACCACTGAAATAAGTGGAAGTACAATAACTTACACAGATGTAGATATTTTACCAATAAAAAATATTCCTGTTATAAAGATGAATAAAGAAGATGAGGAAAATTTATTTGAATTTAAAGAAAGATTGGAACAAAGATTAGATTGGTTTAGAAATAATGAAGGAAGACAAGATGTTGCAGTGGGTGTAGTTGGCGAAAACAATATGAAATATAAAAAAATTGTTGGACTAGCTGAATCTATTTCGCAAGTCTTTAAAAGTGTAAGTAGGATTATTGTTGTTGCAGAAAGTGATATAGGAAAAGTCTTAGGACAAACTTTGATGTTAAATACAGGTGGAAAGGTCCAAATTATCTGTATTGATGCTATAAAAGTCAATGATGGGGATTATATTGATATCGGAAAACCTTTGGGTATGGGCAGTGTGCTACCAGTAGTTGTAAAGACTTTGGTATTAAAAAATTATAGATAGGTTGGAAAAATAAAAAGAGGTGAAGGTATGATACTAAGTGTTGAGCTATTTGACCATGTTTACAATTTTTCTTCTTTAAAAGAAGTTATGGCAAAAGCTAATGAAAAAAAATCTGGAGATGAACTTGCAGGTATAGCAGCAAGCTCATCAAAAGAAAGAGTAGCAGCTAAGGTTGTTTTATCAAAAATAACCTTAAAAGATTTAAAAGAAAATCCTGCAGTCCCTTATGAAGAAGATGAAGTTACAAGAATTATTATAGATGACTTAAATCTTCAAATATATGATGAAATAAAGGATTGGACAGTTTCTGATTTAAGAGAATGGCTTTTAAGTGACGAGGCGACTCCTGAAAAAATTAAGTGGATTAGAAGAGGACTTACATCAGAAATGATAGCAGCAGTAGCAAAATTAATGTCTAATATGGACTTGATAATTGCGGCTAGAAAAATTGAAGTTCGTGCACATTGTAACACAACAATTGGTGGATATGATACTCTTGCAGTGAGATTACAACCAAATCATACAACAGATGATCCTGATGGAATAATGATTTCTACTCTTGAAGGACTAACTTATGGAATAGGAGATGCTGTTATAGGACTAAACCCAGTTGATGATAGTGTTGATAGTGTAATGGCAGTTATGGAAAGATTACATAAAGTTAAAACTGATTATGATATCCCTACTCAAACTTGTGTGTTAGCACATGTTACTACACAAATGGAAGCCATTAAAAGAGGTGCAAAGGTGGATATGATATTCCAAAGTATAGCTGGTTCTGAAAAAGGAAATGAAGCATTTGGAATAACTGGAACTATGATAGAAGAAGCGAGACAGTTAGGATTGACTAAAGGAACTGCTGCTGGACCAAATATAATGTACTTTGAAACAGGACAAGGTTCAGAATTATCATCAGATGCTCATAATGGAGCGGATCAAGTAACTATGGAAGCTAGATGTTATGGATTTGCAAAAAGATTCCAACCATTTTTAGTAAACACAGTTGTTGGATTTATAGGACCAGAATATTTATATGATAGTAAGCAAGTTATAAGAGCAGGATTAGAAGATCATTTTATGGGTAAACTTCATGGATTACCAATGGGAGTTGATGTATGTTACACAAATCACATGAAAGCAGATCAAAGTGATGTTGAAGTTCTTGCTACATTACTAACAGCTGCCGGTTGTAACTATTTTATGGGAATACCAGCTGGTGATGATATAATGCTTAATTACCAAACAACAAGCTATCATGATAACCAAAGCTTAAGAGAATTATTTGGAAAGCATCCAATTAAAGAATTTAAAGAATGGTTAGTAAAATATGGGTTTATGACAGAAGATGGAAAATTAACAGAGAAGGCTGGAGATCCTTCAGTATTTCTTAAATAAGGAGGATAGAAATGGTTTCTGAATTAGAATTAAAAGAAATTATAGGAAAAGTATTAAAACAAATGGCTGTTGAAGGAAAATCTGAGGGACAAACAGTTGCAGAAACAAAAAGACCTTCTGAAAGCCATATAGAAAGTGGAGTTATAGATGACATCACAAAAGAAGATTTAAGAGAAGTCATAGAATTAAAAAATCCTGTCAATAGAGAAGAACTTTTAAAATATAAAAGAAAAACTCCAGCGAGATTAGGAATTTCAAGGGCAGGGTCAAGATATACAACACATACATTATTAAGATTAAGAGCAGACCATGCTGCTGCACAAGATGCTGTTTTAAGTGATGTAAATGAAGATTTTTTAAAGGCTAATAATTTATTTATAGTTAAGTCAAAATGTAAAGATAAAGACCAATATATTACAAGACCTGATTTAGGTAGAAGACTTGATGAAGAATCAGTTAAAATCTTAAAAGAAAAATGTATACAAAATCCAACAGTTCAAGTATTTGTTGCAGATGGATTGAGTTCAACTGCTATTGAAGCAAATATTGAGGACTGTTTACCAGCACTTTTAAATGGTTTAAAATCTTATGGAATTTCAGTAGGAACTCCATTCTTTGCCAAACTTGCAAGAGTTGGACTTGCTGATGATGTTTCAGAAGTTTTAGGAGCAGAAGTTACTTGTGTGTTAATTGGAGAAAGACCAGGACTTGCAACAGCCGAAAGTATGAGTGCATATATCACATATAAAGGATATGTAGGTATTCCTGAAGCAAAAAGGACAGTTGTATCTAATATTCATATAAAAGGTACACCAGCAGCAGAAGCAGGGGCACATATAGCACATATTATTAAAAAAGTTTTAGATGCAAAAGCAAGTGGACAAGACTTAAAATTGTAATAAATATATCATATAGTAAAAATAGGCGAATTGCATTCTAGATTTTAGGAGAAAAATTAAATAGAATGAGCCGAGCAAATCTCGGTGTGTTTGAAGCCAACTTGTTGGCAATCTTAGAAGCTGTTAATGAACTTGTTCATTTAGAGCTTCTTACAGATACCGAATTTGCAGCGAATTCTTAATTTTTATCCGTTAAGAAATCTAGCTAGCAATGAGACATTTTTACATTTATATTGGAGGTTAAAAATGATAAATGATCCTTTAAGAGCGAGTGTATTAGCTGTTAAGTTAATACCAAATGTAGACGCTGAAATGGCAGAAAAATTCAATCTTCCAGATGGATATAGAAGTATTGGAATTATTACTGCTGACAGTGATGATGTCACTTACACAGCTTTAGATGAAGCTACAAAGATGGCAGAAGTAATAGTTGTGTATGCTAAATCATTTTATGCAGGAGCAGCCAATGCTAATACAAAATTAGCAGGAGAAATAATTGGAATTTTAGCTGGACCAAATCCAGCAGAAGTAAAAAGTGGATTAAATGCAGCAATAGATTTTATTGAAAATGGTGGATGTTTTTACAGTGCAAATGAAGATGATACTATTCCTTACTATGCACACTGTGTGTCAAGAACAGGAAGCTATTTATCTAAGACAGCAGGAGTAGAAGAAGGAGAAGCATTAGCTTATCTAATAGCCCCACCTTTAGAAGCAATGTATGCACTAGATGCAGCATTAAAAGCAGCTGATGTAAGACTTGCAGCTTTCTTTGGACCACCATCTGAAACAAACTTTGGTGGAGGATTATTGACAGGAACACAATCAGCTTGTAAATCAGCTTGTGATGCTTTTGCTGAAGCTGTAAAATTTGTAGCACAAAATCCTAAAAAAATCTAAGGAGTAAAATATGAAAGCACTTGGACTAATAGAAACAAGAGGAATGGTTGGTGCTATTGTGGCAGCTGATATAGCTTTAAAAACAGCTCAAGTTGAACTTATAAATAAGGAGTATACAAGAGGTGGACTTGTATGTATTGAATTTGAGGGAGATGTGGCAGCTGTAAAAGCATCAGTAGAAGCTGCAGTAACAGCAATAAAAGATATGGGAGTCTTAATAGCAAGCCATGTAATTCCAAGACCTGATAATTCTATTGAAAGAATTGTTAGAAAAAAAGTAGAAGAAACTTCTTTTGTGGAAAAAAGAGAAGAGGAAATTCTTGAAAATGTAGAAGAAGAAATAGAAAATGAGAAGGAAAAGTCTTCAGAAGATTTAGAACTGAAACATACTGATGAAGAAATTGAAGAAATCAATGAAATTTTAAAAGTTAGTAAAAATAAAAAATCAAAAAGTAAAAAACAAAAATAAAAAATTTTAAATTAAAAAAGGAGAGATGAAGAATATGGCAACATTAAATGCATTAGGAATGATAGAAACTAAAGGATTGGTAGCATCAATAGAAGCAGCAGATGCTATGGTAAAGGCAGCAAATGTAACATTAATAGGAAAAGAATTTGTTGGTGGTGGTTTAGTAACTGTTATGGTAAGAGGAGATGTTGGGGCTGTTAAGGCTGCAACAGATGCAGGAGCAGCCGCAGCTGATAGAGTTGGAGAATTAATATCTGTACATGTAATCCCAAGACCTCACTCAGAAGTGGAATTAATATTACCAAAAAGTAATAACAACTAAAATTTCATAGGGTGACAACTGTCACCCTTATTTTGAATAATGGGAGCCCAATTATTCAAAATAAGAGTAACATTTAAAGTGGTAGAGAGGTAGAATGGAGGATAAAAATGGATAGAGATTTATTATCAATCCAACAAGTAAGAGATTTAATAAAGTCTGCTAAGGTAGCACAAAAACTTTATTCAACTTTTACACAAGAACAAATAGATAGAGTAGTTTATGCAATAGTACAAGAAATGAAAAATCATTATATAGATTTGGCAAAAAAAGCTAATGAAGAAACAGGTTTTGGAAAATGGGAAGATAAAGTAATAAAAAATAAATTTGCAAATGAATTTGTTTATGATTATATAAAAAATATGAAAACTATTGGTATACTGAATGAAACAGATACTATAACAGAAGTAGGAGTACCTATGGGAATTGTAGCAGCATTAACACCATCTACAAACCCAACTTCAACAGCGATATATAAGACTTTAATTTCATTAAAAGCTGGAAATGCTATTATAGTAAGCCCACATCCAAATGCAAAAGATTGTGTTATAGATACAGTTAAATTAATGCAAAAGGCAGCTGTTGCAGCAGGAGCACCAGAAGGGTTAATAGGGGTTATTGAAATACCAACAATAGAAGGTACAAATGAATTAATGAAGTCTAAGGATACTTCAATAATTCTCGCAACTGGTGGAGAAGCAATGGTAAGAGCAGCATATAGTTCAGGTAGACCAGCTATTGGAGTTGGACCAGGAAATGGACCTGCTTTTATAGAAAAATCTGCAAATATAAAAGAAGCAGTAAGAAAAATAGTTGAAAGTAAAACTTTTGATAATGGTGTAATTTGTGCATCAGAACAATCAGTAATAGTTGAGCCTTGTAATAAAGAAGCAGTTATGGAAGAATTTAAAAAACAAGGAGGATATTTTTTAACTAAAGATGAAAGTGAAAAACTTGGAAAATTTATTTTAAGGGCAAATGGTACTATGAATCCTCAAATAGTTGGTAAGGATGCTCAAACTCTTGCTAAGTTATCAGGTTTAAATATACCGTCAACTGTAAAAATACTATTATCTGAACAAAATACAGTTTCTAAGTCTAATCCATATTCAAGAGAAAAACTGACAACAATTTTAGCTTTTTACGTTGAAGATAATCCAGAAAAAGCATGTGAAAGAGCAATAGAATTACTTGAAAATGAAGGGAAGGGGCATACTCTTATAATTCACTCTGAAAATAAGGATATTATAAGAGAATTTGCTTTAAAGAAACCTGTATCAAGAATACTTGTAAATGTGGGAGGTTCACTTGGAGGAGTTGGAGCAACAACTAATTTAGCACCAGCATTTACATTAGGTTGTGGAGCCGTTGGAGGCAGTTCAACCTCAGATAATATAACTCCAATGAATTTAATAAATATAAGAAGAGTAGCTGTCGGAGTTAGAGAATTATCAGATTTCAAGAAAGATACAAATACAAACTCTAATTCAGATGTAACAAATTCTGAAATAGAAGATATGATTAGAAGAATTATAGCAGAGTACAGAAGATAATATAGGTAAGATGGAGGAAGAGTAATGGTTCTATCAGAAGATATTTTAAAAATTAAATATAGAAAAGAACCTTTTGATATTTTTGAAATTGAAAAGGGAACTCTTTTAACACCATCAGCTAAGCAATTCTTAAATGAAAAAGGAATAGAATTAGTAATAAAGGGTGAAAAAACTTCTATTTCAACAAAAGCAGAAGCAAGTGATGCAGAAACAGAAGAAAAAATCCTTTATGAAAAACCTAAATATGTTGGGAAAAATGGTGAGTACTATTTTGAAAAACCAGAATATATGACAGTGGTTGATGGGAATGTTTTAATTTCTAAAAATAGTAAACTGATTGCTTTAAGAGGAAAAATAGAAACATTTTTATCAGAAATTTTATTGACTGGAAAAGAAATAGAGCTGACTTCCAATAATGATAAACTTATAAGAGATATTGAAGCTGTTATAAAATTTTTACAAAATATAATGGTTGCTGAAAAATTAAATAAGATTTTAGAAAATCAAACTTTCTTTGATTCAAAATCTATAAAAGATATAAAGGAAATAATAGAAAACCCTAAACAATATTTTAAAAAGGGTCATCTATTAGAAATATCGTTAAATAGTGATATAACTATTCATAAATTAAATAGACTTAGATTTTTAGCAAGAGAACTAGAAATTCAAGCTATTGATTATTTTGTTGAAGATTATAAGGTTAGTAGAAAAGATTTATTAGAAGCATTCAATATTTTAAGTGATGTTATCTATATAATCATTCTAAAAGTTGATAATGGAGATTATAGGTAATTAAATACTATAAGATATAAAAATAGAAGAGTTACATTTAATGAACTATTTTTATAAAGAGGTAAATATGGATAATTTCAATGAAAACTATATAATTGAATTAGTAAAAAAAGAATTAAATAGGTATTTAACTGCCCAAGGAATAGATATAAAAAAAGAAGTATGTCTCCTTGGAAATGATAATGAAATAAAAGAACAGCTAAGTCAAAAATTTAATTTTTCAGAAAATGCAAGAACACTTGTTGTTTCACAACTAAGTTTAAAAAATTTATATAATATCTCTAATGCAATTTATGAAAATGAGTATGAGGAAAAAATTATAAAATTTCTTTTAGAAAATAAAGAAATAGTAATTATAAAAGAAGGAATAGAATACTCAAAATATGAAAGTATTCCTGTTGCAGTTCAAAAAAAATATGAAGAATATATTGAAAAGGTAAAAAGTTATGGTATAAAAATTGAAAATAAAGATTTTTATATAAATTCTTTAACAAAAAAAGAAGAAGTATATAGTAAAAAATTATTGGATTTAAATAAACTAAAAGAATTGGAAGCTAAGGCTATAAGAAGAATAGTAGTAGAAAATTCAATAGTTACAAGTTCGGCAGAGGAATATGCAAAAGACAAGAATATTGAAATTATAAAGAGGAGATAATATGCTTATAGGTGAAGTTATTGGGAATGTTTGGGCAACAAAGAAATATGATGGCTTAGATGGACTAAAATTTTTAATTATAAAAACTGAAGATAATAAAAGAATGGTGGCTTTTGATGCAGTAGGAGCAGGGATAGGGGAAAAAGTGATAATTTCTACTGGAAGTTCAGCAAGAAATATTTTTAATATGAAAGATTTACCTGTTGATGCTGCTATTATTGGAATAATTGATGGTATGGATGAAGAATAAATAAGGTGAGTGTATGTCAAAGAGATTTATAACTTTAAAAGATATAGAGCAACAAATTAATAATGGAAAAATCTATTTAGAGAAAAAAACAATCTTATCATCTTCTTTACAAGACTATATAAGAGAACACAATATTCAAGTAGTTTATGAAGAAAAGAGCACTTGTGCAGAAAAATCATCTATCGAAGATTGTAATTGTTTGCATGAGGAAATAAATGATATCCCTGTTTCAATTTCTTCAAAAGCTGATGGTTTTGCTGAAACAGCAAGAATGATTGTTAAAATTCTAAAAAATGATTATGGAATACAAGATGAAAAAAAGATAATGCAAGTTATAAAAAATATAAAAGAGGTGCTTAAATAATGGGAATAAATGAAATTATTATTTATATAATGGTATTTTTTATGGCTGTTGGTGCCTTAGATAAATGTATAGGAAATAAATTTGGTTATGGAGAAAAATTTGAAGAAGGAATTATGGCTATGGGGGCTTTGGCTTTATCAATGGTCGGAATAGTTTCTCTTGCTCCAGTTTTAGCAAATATATTAAGACCAGTAGTTGGACCTGTATATTCAGCATTGGGAGCAGACCCTGCAATGTTTGCTACAACATTACTAGCAAATGATATGGGAGGATATCCTCTTGCAATGAGCCTTGCACAAGATCCAATGGTTGGGAAATTTGCAGGATTAATACTAGGCTCAATGATGGGAGCAACAGTTGTTTTTACAATACCAGTTGCTTTAGGAATTATAGAAAAAGAAGATAGACCATATTTAGCAAAAGGAGTACTTGCAGGTATGGTTGCAATACCTTTTGGTTGCTTTGTTGGAGGATTGGTTGCAGGCTTCCCAGTTATGATTGTTTTAAAAAATTTAGTACCTATCATAATATTTGCAATATTAATTATAATAGGATTATGGTTTATTCCGGAAAAAATGACAACAGGATTTACTTATTTTGGAACAGGAGTTGTAGTTGTTATTACAATAGGTTTAGCAGCAGCAATAATTGAAAATTTAACAGGTTTTGTTGTTATTCCTGGAATGGCACCTATTAGTGAAGGTATGGGAATAATTTGGTCAATAGCTATTGTGCTTGCAGGAGCATTTCCATTGGTACATTTCATAACAAAAGTATTCAAAAAACCTTTAGAAAAAATTGGAGAAAAATTAGGAATGAATGAAATAGGGGCAGCAGGACTTGTTGCTTCGCTTGCTAATAATATACCAATGTTTGGTATGATGAAAGATATGGACCCTAATGGCAAAGTTATGAATGTAGCTTTTGCAGTGTGTGCTGCCTTTGTGTTCGGTGACCACTTAGGATTTACAGGTGGAGTTGATAAAGCAATGATAGCTCCAATGATAGCTGGAAAACTTTCAGGAGGAATTTTAGCGATAATAATAGCTAAAATATTGTTTACTTCTAAAAAAGCAAAATAAGAGGTAGAAAATGAATAGAGAATTATTAGAAGAATTAATAAGAAAAGTAATAAAAGAAGAATTAGAAAAATCATCAGAAGAAAACTATAAACAGGTGGATAAAAGTGGAGTTGGAGTAGTTAAATTAAATCAAATGAAAAAAAGAGTGAAAATGGATACTGGGAATCCAAAAGATCAAGTTACAACAACTGATTTATTCACTTTACAAGAAAGTCCTAGATTAGGAGCAGGTTTAATGGAGATGAAAGAAACTACTTTTCCTTGGACATTGACTTATGATGAGATAGACTATATAATCGAAGGAAGATTGGAAATTCTTATAGATGGAAGAAAGGTCGTTGGAGAAGCAGGAGATGTTATCCTGATACCTAAAAACTCTAAAATAGAATTTAGTGCACCTAATTATGCAAAATTCTTGTATTTTGTATATCCTGCAAACTGGTCTGAACTATAATATAAAAAAGGTGTGATTTTGATTATGTCTATTGAAAATTCTTGTGTAAGACTTGATGAAGGAAGATGGAATCCTAAAAATAGAGAAGTATTAGAAAAATTGATAAAGGAGTATAGAAATACAAATAACTATGCAGTTTTTGATTGGGATAATACTTCTATTCAAGGAGATACTCAATTAAATTTATTTATATATCAGATTGAAAATTTGAAATATAAATTGAGTCCAGAAAAGTTTAATGAAGTGATTAGAAAAAATGTTCCTACAAATGATTTTAAAGAGAGATTTAAAAATTTAGATGGTGAAGTTTTAAATGCTACAAGACTAGCCAATGACATTTATAAAAGTTATACATATCTTTATGAAAACTATATTTTTGATAAAAAACTATCTTTAAAAGAAATAAGAAATACAGAAGAATTTAAAGATTTTAGAGCAAAGATGCACTATTTGCATAATGCACTGCCTAGTAATTTTTCGGCAGAGCTAGCTTGTTTATGGGAATTTTATTTATTGAGTGGAATGACAAAAGATGAGGTGAAAAGCCTAGCAAAACAGTCAAATGATGCTAAACTTGGTGAAGCCTTAGAAAATATAATTGTAGAATCAAGTAATAAATTAACAGGTGAAGCAGGAAGAGTGAGAACAGGTTATGAAAATGGACTTAGGATAAGACCAGAAATGACTAATCTATATCATGAACTTAAAAGAAATGATATAGATGTCTATATAGTATCTGCCTCTATGCAGGAGTTAATAGAAGTTTTTGCAACAGATAAATCTTATGGATATAATTTAAACAAAGAAGATATATATGCAATGAAAGTAAAAACAACAGCAGATAATATTTTAATAGATGATTATAATCATGAAATTCCTTTTACTCAAAAAGAAGGAAAATCTGAAACAATAGATAGGTTTATAAGACCTAAATACAATGGTAGAGGACCTATTCTTGTTGCAGGAGATGCTGTTGGTGATGAGAGTATGCTAACAAAATATAAGGATACAAAAGTATTATTGATAATGAAAAGAGAAGGTAAATTAGACAATCTAGTAAGTGATAAAAGGGCATTAATTCAACATAGAAATCTTCAAACAGGCTTACTAGACCCTAAATAATACCTCTATGCAGGGGGAAAAATGAAAGAATTTAGACTACAACCTAAAATATTATTTGGAGAAGATTCATTAGAATATTTAAAAACTTTAAAATATAAAAAAGTTATGATAATAACTGATGAAGTTATAACTCAATTAAAATTGGTTGATTTAGTTACAAATAATTTATCTCCAATGACTGAAGTAAAAATTTTTGATAAGGTTGAACCTAATCCCAGTATAATAACAATAGAAAATGGGTTAAAAGATTTTATTGATTTTGAACCACAATGTGTTATTGCATTGGGTGGAGGTTCTTCAATAGATGCCTGTAAAGGAATTTTATATTTTGCTTATAAATTGTATAAAGAACTTGATAAAGATAATAAAAAGATATTTTTTATTGCAATTCCAACAACAAGTGGAACTGGCTCAGAAGTAACTTCTTATAGTGTTGTAACACAAGGAGAACATAAAATAGCTTTAGCAAATGATTTAATGCTACCAGATGTAGCATTATTGAGTACAAAATTTTTAGGTGCTTTACCAGCAAAGGTTGTTGCAGATACTGGAATGGATGTTTTAACTCACTCACTTGAAGCTTATGTTTCAACAAATGCTAACCCATTTTCAAGTTCACTTGCAATGAAATCAATTAAATTAATATTTGAAAATTTAGTAACACATTATAATGATAGAAAAATAGAAGGTCCAAAAGAAAATGTTCAATTTGCATCTTGCATGGCAGGAATAGCATTTGATAATTCTTCACTTGGAATTAACCATAGTATTGCTCATAGTATTGGAGCGAAATTTCATATAGCTCATGGAAGAGCAAATGCTATTATTATGCCTTATGTAATTGAAGTTAATACTGAGGCAAATAAAAGATATTATGAAATCTCAAAAGAATTAGGACTGCCAGCAGATACTATTGAAGAGGGGAAATCTTCACTTTTAAGCTTTGTAAGAATTTTAAAAGAAAAATTAGGTATTGAGAAATGTTTAAAAGATTATGGAGTAGATTTTGAAGATTTTAAAAGAGAAATTCCAAGTATGCTATCAGATATAAAGAAAGATATATGTACTGAATACAATCCAAATAAACTAACAGATGAAGGGTATATAAGGTTACTTCTAAAAGTTTATTTTGGTGAATAGTTTTATTTTGTGACTATATCACTGAAAAATAAAAATATATATTTTATAATCTATACATAAATGATAATATATATTAAATTAAAATTTTAGGAGGAATATAAAATGGCAATTGTAAAAGGAACAAAAGAAAATTTTGAGGCAGAAGTATTAAATGCAAGTGGAATTGTAGTAGTTGATTTTGGAGCAAATTGGTGTGGACCTTGTAAAAGTTTAGTGCCTATATTAGATGAAGTTGTTGCTGAAGATCCAAATAAAAAAATAGTAAAAGTAGATATAGATGAACAAGAAGAATTGGCAACAAAATATAAGATTATGAGTGTACCTACTTTATTAGTTTTTAGAAATGGAGAAATTATTGACAAATCAATAGGATTAATTCAAAAACATGAAGTAAAAGCATTGTTTGCTAAGTAAAAATATATTTGATTATATAAGAAAATCTGGTGGATAGAGCCAGATTTTTTTTGTAAATAAAATTAAAACTAAGAGAAAATTAAAAAAATTTAAAATTTTTTAAAAATATATGTTGACAAAATATGGAAATAATGTTAATATAATCCTTGCCGATAAGGAAAGGACATTAGCAACAGAATAGAGAAAAGACAAAAAGCAACCATAAAATGGTGTA
>OKRR01002501.1_pt1 | contig 13279 bp, 15 predicted proteins | sample 1601211 | NCBI WGS metagenome assembly OKRR01 (sample SAMEA3541525, study PRJEB24748) | human gut metagenome | biome: human gut; feature: human-associated habitat; material: faeces | place: China | collected 2012
AGGGAAGATATTATCATATTTATGCAGGGTATGCAACTATTTTTTATAAAAATTTGGAGGTGAAAAATGGAAATTTTTGAAGCAAACACAGAGATATATGTAGGAGATAAATTTGATGAAGTTATTAATAAAATAAAATGTAAAAAAGCCTTTATAGTGACTGATTCTGTTATGACAAAAATAGGAATGACTAAAAAATTTGAAAATATATTTGAACAAAAAAATATAGAATACAAAATTTTTGATGAAGTAGAAGTAGATCCCTCATTTGAAATAGTAAATAAAGCATTGGATAAGGTGATTGATTTTTTACCAGAAGTAATAATAGCTATTGGAGGAGGCTCATCTCTTGATACTGCTAAGGCAATTAAATATTTTGTAAAAAAATCTAATCTTTCTATACCTTTAATAGCTTTGCCAACTACAAGTGGAACAGGTTCAGAAGTAACTTCTTATGCAGTTCTTACAGATAAAAAGAATAACATAAAAATTCCATTAAAAGATAATGAAATGATACCAGAATATGCAATACTTGATCCTGAACTTACAAAGACATTACCAAAATCTGTTGTAGCAGATTCAGGTATAGATGCTTTAACTCATGCTATTGAATCATATACTTGCAAGGGAGCAAATTTTTATACTCAGATATATGCACTTTCAGCTATAAGACTTATATTTAAAAATCTTTTAAGAATGTATAAAGATATTAAAGATGATGAAGCTAGAATTGAAATGGCAAAAGCATCTTATATAGCAGGTTTTGCTTTTGAGAAATCTGGTTTAGGAATAAACCACAGCATAGCTCATGCTATTGGTGGAAAATTTCATATAGCTCATGGGAAAATTAATGGAACTATATTGCCCTATGTAATTAGATTCAATTCAGAAGATAAAACTACTGCTTTAAAATATTATGAAATTTCAAAAGATTTAGGTTTTCCTGCAAACAGTATAGAAGAGGGTGCAGAAAGTTTAGCAGTGGCAGTTGAAATTTTAAATAAAAATTTAGGACTTCCTAGTTGTGTTAAAGATTTAGCAATAGATGAAGAAAAATACAAAAATGAAATTGAAATTATGACTAAGTCTGCACTTGAAGATATTTGTACAAGTGGAAATATTAGAGAAGTTAATTTAAAAAATTTAAAAGAATTATTTGTAAAAGTGTATGGATAGTTATATAGAAAATAGTTCGTTACTAACTAGATTTCTTAACGGATAAAAATTAAGAATTCGCTGCAAATTCAGTAAACTTGTCAACAAATTGACTTCAAACACACTGAGATTTGCTCGGCTCATTTTATTTAATTTTTATCCTAAAATCTAGAATGTAACTCACTTATTTTCTTATATAACATTTTAAATTTAAAGGAAATGACATTAATTTGACATTTTTTATTATTATAATTCATATAATAGTAATAATCTTAATTTTTTTATAATATAAGGAGGTAAATTGAGTATGCAAGAAAATTTAGTTCAAAAAATGGTAGCAGAAGTTGTAGAAAAACTGAAAAATAAAGGAATATCTGAAAAAAATGAAGCAGATTGTGAATGTGCTGAAAGATCTGATTGTCGTTTAACAGAATTTGTAGGACTAACTACTCATGGACATGGTATAGGACTTGTTATTGCAAATGTTGATCCTGCATTACATGAAGCAATGGGACTTGATAAAAAATATCGTTCAATAGGAATTATTGGAGCAAGAACAGGAGCAGGACCATTTATAATGGCAGCTGATGAAGCTGTTAAAGCTACAAATACAGAAGTAATTAGTATAGAATTACCAAGAGATACAGAAGGTGGAGCAGGACATGGTTCACTAATCTTATTTGGAGCGGAAGATGTTTCAGATGTAAAAAGAGCTGTTGAAGTTGCAATTAATAGTGTAACTGAAAAATTTGGTGATGTATATTCTAATAAAGTAGGACATATAGAACTTCAATATACTGCAAGAGCATCTTACGCTGTAAATAAAGCCTTTGGAGCACCATTAGGAAAAGCATTTGGTTTAATTGTGGGAGCTCCAGCAGCCATCGGTGTTGTAATTGCCGATGTTGCTTTAAAAGCTGCAAGTGTTGAAGCACTAGCTTACTCATCTCCTTCAAAAGGAACAAGCTATTCAAACGAATCTATCCTAGCTATTTGTGGGGATTCAGGAGCAGTTAAACAAGCAATTTTAGCAGCAAAAGAAGTAGGAGTGAAACTTCTTGAAGCAATGGGTGGAGAAGCACCATCTGCATCTCATCCGTATATTTAAGATAAACTAGGAGGGTTGGTATGAAATCTAAACGTTTTGAGGTATTAGGTAATAGACCTGTTAATAAAGATGGTTATGTAAAAGAATGGCCTGAAGTTGGATTAATAGCAATGAATTCACCTTTGGATCCTAAACCAAGTATAGTTATAGAAAATGGAAAAGTAATAGAGTTAGACGGAAAAAAGAGAGAAAATTTTGATTTGTTAGATTATTTTATAGCAGATTATGGAATAGTTTTAAAAAATGCAGAAAAAGTTATGGCTATGGACTCATTGGTAATAGCTAAAAAACTTGTTGATATAAATGTTACAAGAGATGAGATATTAGAAATTACATTATCTTTGACTCCTGCAAAAATGGCAGAAGTGATTGGAAAATTATCAGTTCTTGAAATGATGATGGCAGTTAATAAGATGAGAGCAAGAAAAACTCCTTCAAATCAATGTCATGTTACAAATTTAAGAGACCTTCCAGTACAAATAGCTGCTGATGCAGCAGAAGCTGCACTTAGAGGTTTTGCAGAACAAGAAACTACTGTTGCAGTTGCAAGATATGCTCCATTTAATGCAATTTCATTACTTGTTGGTGCACAAGTAGGAAGACCTGGAATTCTAACTCAATGTTCAGTTGAAGAAGCAACAGAACTTCTTTTAGGAATGAGAGGATTAACTGCTTATGCAGAAACAGTTTCAGTTTATGGGACAGAACCTGTATTTATGGATGGAGATGATACTCCTTGGTCAAAAACTTTCTTAGCCTCTGCTTATGCTTCAAGAGGATTAAAAATGAGATATACATCTGGATCTGGTTCAGAAGTATTAATGGGATATGCAGAAGGTTGCTCAATGTTATATTTGGAATGTCGTTGTCTATTTATAACAAAAGGAGCAGGAGTTCAAGGTATACAAAATGGATCTGTCAGCTGTATTGGAGTGCCAGGAGCAGTACCAGGTGGTATAAGAGAAGTTTTAGGAGAAAATTTAGTTGCAATGTTGCTTGACTTAGAATGTGCTTCAAGTAATGACCAAACATTTACTCACTCTGATTTAAGAAGAGTTGCAAGATCACTAATGCAAATGATACCAGGAACAGACTTTATCTGTTCAGGATATAGTTCAATCCCTAACTATGATAATATGTTTGCTGGTTCTAACTGGGATGCAGAAGACTATGATGATTGGAATATTATACAAAGAGATTTAAAAATAGATGCAGGATTAAGACCAGTTAGAGAAGAAGAAGTAATAAAAGTAAGAAACAAAGCAGCAAGAGCTATACAAGCAGTATTTGATGCCTTAGGTTTCCCTGAAATAACTGATGAAGAAGTTGAAGCAGCAACTTATGCTCATGGAAGTAAAGATATGCCTGAAAGAGATATGATTGCAGATATGAAAGCAGCCAGTGAAATGATGGAAAGAGGAATAACTGGAATAGATATAGTTAAAGCTCTTAAAACAAAAGGTTTTGATGATGTAGCAGATAGTTTATTAAAATTAATGAAACTTAGAGTATCAGGGGATCACTTACATACATCTGCAATATTGGATAAAGATTTCAATGTTATCAGTGCAGTAAATGACAGAAATGACTATACAGGACCTGGAACTGGATACCAAATTTCTGCTGAAAGATGGGCTGAACTTTCAAATATTGAAAATGCAGTAGATGCAACAAAGATTAAATAGCTTATAGGAGGTACAGATGCAACTAAATGATAAGGATATTAGAAATATCATAGAAGAAGTAGTAAAAAGATATTTAAGTAGCTCTGATAATTCTGAAATAAAAGATACTCCTGTTAATAATACAGTACAAACAGAAGAAAGAGTTGGAAGTAAATTAGAATTAATAGAAGAAGGGGAAGCTAAAAAAGGAACAAGAAGTGATGAAGTCATAATTGCGGTAGCTCCTGCTTTTGGAAAATACCAAACTGAAACTATTACTCATATACCACATGCAGATGTTTTAAAAGAAATTATGGCAGGTATAGAAGAAGAAGGTTTAGTTCCAAGAGTTATAAGAGTGTTAAGAACATCTGATGTTTCAATACTTGCAAATGATGGAGCAAAACTAAGTGGTTCAGGAATAGGTGTAGGACTTCAATCAAAGGGAACAGCAGTTATACACCAAAAAGATTTATTTCCGTTGACTAATCTTGAACTGTTTCCACAAGCTCCTTTAATTCAAAGGGAACATTATAGAATGATAGGAAAAAATGCAGCTAAGTATGCAAAAGGAGAATCTCCTAAGCCAGTTCCACAAATGAATGACCAAATGGCTAGACCTAAATATCAATCAATAGCAGCATTATTACATATAAAAGAAACTGAGCATGTAAAGATAAATGCAAAACCAGTTCAATTAAAAGTTGTGTTTAAATAAGGTGGTGAGAAATTTGGATCAAGAATTATTAGAAAGAATGGTAAAAGAAGTTATGGCTTCTTTAGCAGGAAATAGCACTATAAATGATGAAGTGACTCCAAAAAGTACAAATACAAATAAAGTAAATCGTCAAGATTATCCATTAAGTAAAAATAGAACTGATTTAGTAAAATCAGCAACAGGAAAAAAATTAGAAGATTTTACTATTGAAAATGTTATGAATGGAAAAATTGGAGCAGAAGACTGTAGAATAGCTCCTGAAACTCTTGAAATGCAAGCACAAATAGCTGAAAGTGTTGGAAGAAATGCTTTTGCTAGAAATTTAAGAAGAGCTTCAGAACTTATAGCTGTTCCTGATACAAGAGTACTTGAAATATATAATGCTTTAAGACCGTATAGATCTACAAAAGTAGAATTATTAAAAATAGCTGATGAACTAGAAGATAAATATAATGCAAAAGTTAATGCTCAACTTGTAAGAGAAGCAGCAGAACTATATGAAAAAAGAGATAGATTAAGAAAAGACTAATTTTTTCTGTAAGGAGTAAAATATGAAACTTATTGTGGGAATAGATATAGGAAATGCAACAACAGAAAGTACTCTTGCAGAAGTTGATAGAGAAAATATAAAAGTCTTAGGTAGTAGTATAGAAAAAACAACAGGTATAAAGGGAACAAAAGAAAATATAAAGGGAGTCTATCAATCTTTATATAAACTATTTGAAAATACAGGAAAAAATTTAGATGAGCTTTCACTTATAAGAATAAATGAAGCAGCTCCAGTAATTGGCGATGTTGCCATGGAAACTATCACTGAAACTATAATAACCGAATCAACGATGATAGGTCATAATCCTTCTACACCAGGAGGGATAGGGGTAGGAGTTGGAGTATCAGTTCTTTTAAATGAAATAGATGATAGTTTTATAAATAAAGATGTAATAGCACTTGTTCCAGAAAATGTAGATTTTGAAAGTGCAGCTTTTAAAATAAATCAACTGTGTTCAAGGGGAGTAAATATAAAAGGAGCCATTATACAAAAAGACGATGCTGTCTTAATAAATAATAGACTTGATAAAAAAATTCCAATAGTTGATGAAGTTTTACACTTTGATAGAATCCCTTTAAATATGTTAACAGCATTGGAAGTGGCTGAAAAAGGAAAAGTTATTTCAATGTTATCAAATCCTTATGGAATAGCAACTCTTTTTAATCTAAGTTCAGAAGAAACAAAAATGGTAGTACCAATTTCCAGAGCCTTAATAGGAAATAGGTCGGCAGTTGTTATAAAAACTCCAAAGGGAGATGTAAAATCAAGAATTATACCAGCAGGGACTATTCATATAGAAGGACAAATGAAAAATAGGATGGTTTCTCTAGATCAGGGAGCTGAAGCTATTATGTCAGTCTTAGAGCAATGCTACCCTGTCATAGATATTTGGGGAGAAAAAGGAACTAATGCTGGTGGTATGCTTGAAAGAGTTAGAATCGTTATGGCTCAACTTACTAATCAAGACCCTAAAAATATAAAAATTCAAGATTTGTTAGCAGTTAACACTTTTGTTCCACAAAAAGTTAAAGGTGGAATAGCAGAAGAATTTTCAATGGAAAATGCTATTGGACTTGCTGCAATGGTGAAAGCAGATAAACTACAAATGGAAATGATAGCAACGGAGCTACAAAATAAAATAAATAAAAAAGTTGTAGTTGGTGGAGTTGAAGCAGAAATGGCTATTATAGGAGCTTTAACAACACCTGGAACAGCAAAACCTTTAGCAATAATTGATATGGGAGCAGGTTCAACAGATGCTTCTATAATGACAACAGATGGTAAAGTATCTTCTTGTCATTTAGCAGGAGCAGGAAATATGGTAACTATGCTTATAGATAAAGAATTAGGTATAAATAATCTTGAGCTTTCAGAAGATATTAAAAAATATCCTTTGGCAAAAGTGGAAAGTTTATTCCATATAAGACATGAAGATGGAAGTGTACAATTCTTTGAAGAAACTCTTAATCCTAATGTGTTTGCAAGAGTAGTTATTTTAAAAGAAGGCAATATGATACCTTTAGATTCAAATCAAAGTTTAGAAAAAATTAAAAATGTGAGAAGAGAAGCTAAGGAAAAAGTTTTTGTAACTAATACATTAAGAGCTTTAAAGAAGGTTATACCTAGTGGAAATATAAGAGATATAGATTATGTAGTTTTAGTTGGAGGTTCAGCACTTGACTTTGAAATACCTCAAATGGTTACAGAAGCCTTATCACATTTTGGTGTGGTTGCAGGAAAAGGTAATATCAGAGGGATAGAAGGTCCAAGAAATGCTGTTGCAACTGGATTAGCTTTATCATATAAGGGGGAATAATGACTATCAGTTTAAGAGAAGACTTAATGAAAGAACAAAAGAACCCCATTGCTATAAATATTTACTATAATAAAAACTTAACTATTGATAAGAGAATAAAAAATATTCTATGTGGGATAGAAGAAGAAGAAATACCTTTTATATTGATTCCAGATGATGAAGAAAATGTAAAAATCTTAGGAGATAAGGCAGCAAAATCCTCAAAGTTAGGAGTTGGTATAGGTATTAATTCAAAAGAAGTAACTCTTTATCAAGAAAAATTAAGTGTAGAAAAACCTTTATTTGAATGTAGTCTAAATAGCTCTGATTATGTATTGAGAGCAATAGGAACAAATGGAGCAAGACTAATAAAAGGGAATCCATTTATAATAATTTAGTCCCTTTCTCAACTCAAATGAAAGGAGGGAAGAGATGTTAGAGGCACTTGGACTTATTGAAGTAGTCGGATTGGTTGGAGCAATAGAAGCGGCAGATACTGCAAGTAAAGCTGCTGATGTAAAAGTTATAGGCTATGAATTGACCAAAGGCTCAGGAATGGTTCTTGTAAAAATAGTTGGAGGAGTTTCAGCAGTAAAGTCAGCAGTTGAAGCAGCAAGTGTTGCAGCAGAAAGAGTAACTCAAATAGTTGGTAAGCGTGTTATTGCAAGACCCTCTGATGAATTGGATAAAATTTTAAATATTGAAAAAGAGAAATCTGATAAAAAAATTGATGATGAAAAAGTTATCATAGAGGACTCAGAAGAACAAAATGAAGTTACTGATAACAATGAAACTGATGAAGTTAATGAAATTTTAGAAGAAATAAAAGAAATTCAAGTAGTAAAAGAAAATAAAAAGAATAAAAAGAAAAAATAAATTTAGGAGGAGAAGAATATGAGTAATGCATTAGGTATGATAGAAACTAAAGGACTTGTTGGAGCAATAGAAGCAGCAGATGCAATGACAAAATCAGCAAATGTTGAATTAGTAGGTTATGAAAAAATAGGTTCAGGACTTGTAACTGTTATGGTTAGAGGAGATGTTGGAGCTGTTAAAGCTGCTGTTGACGCAGGAGCTGCTGCTGCAGAAAGAGTAGGAGAAGTAAAATCTGTTCATGTTATCCCAAGACCACATTCAGATACAGAAAAATTATTACCAAAATTAGATAAGTAATAAGAGGTAAAAATGAATGATATCAGAGGAATTATAAAAGAGGTGTTAGAAGAAATAATTTCCGATGATGTGGTTATAGGAGTTTCAAACAGGCATATACATCTTTCCCAAAAAGACTTAGAAATACTTTTTGGGAAAGATTATAAGCTAAGTAAAATGAAAGATATGAAACAACCTGGGCAATTTGCAACAAATGAAAAATTAGATATTATAGGTCCTAAGGGTAAATTTTCAGGAGTTAGAATAATAGGACCTGTAAGAAAAGAAACCCAAGTTGAAATTTCAATAACTGATAGTTTTAAACTTGGTTTAACTCCTCCAATCAGACAATCTGGAGATTTAGAAGGTACACCTGGAATTAAAATAGTTGGTCCTAAGGGAGAAATAGAAATACCAAGAGGTGTTATAGTTGCAGGAAGACATATCCATATGCCAAAGTATATAGCTGATATAAGGGGCTATAAAGATGGTGAAATCGTTAAGGTTGAAACTTATGGAGAAAGAAAAATTATTATGTGTAATGTTGTTTTAAGAGTTAGTGATAAAATGGCAAAAGAGATGCACATAGATGTAGATGAAGCTAATGCAGCTGGTTTAAAAAATAATGATTATGTAAAAATAATCAGAGAATAAGGCTACTGAAATAAATTAACAATATCAGAGGTAGAGATGGAACTAGAAAAAATTATTGAATATATAGTACAAGAAGTTATAAAAAAAATAAATTCTCAAAATTTAATTGATGATTTTAGTCCAAAAGAAAAAATTTTAGTTGTGATAAATGGAAGCACTAATAACTTAGAACAAATAGTTTTAGAGCTAAAAAAAATCTCTAAAAACTATGATTTAAGTTTAGTTTTTTCTGAGGCAGCAACTAATATCATAGATGAGAATATATTTTCAGAATTTCATATAATAAAAGACTTCTCAATTAAAAATTATGATGAAATTTTAAATAAAAACAATATTATACTTCTTCCACTACTTACAAAAAATACAGTTGCAAAGCTAGTTGTTGGGATAAGAGATAATGCTGTTACAAACTTAGTTTCAAAGGCTTTATTGCTAGAAAAAAAAGTGATTGCAGCCTATGATTCTTGTATAGTAAATAATGAAGTTCCTTATGCAAAGTTAATAAATTCAAATGTTGAGAGATTAAAAAACTATGGACTTATCCTTGTACAGGCTAAGGAATTGGCAGACTATATGTTGAATAAAAAAGATTTTGAAATAAACTCTTTAAGAGAAAAGAATGTAATAACATCTAATGACCTTAAAGATTTATATAATAAAAAAATTATTATTTCTAAGAATACTGTTGTAACTACTTTGGCAATGGAAAGAGCTAAGGAAAATAAAATAGTGTTTGAAGAAAAATAGAGTTGGAGGCTTTTATATGTTTCTAGCAAAAATAGTAGGAAAAATCGTATCTGTAACAAAAAATGAAGGTTTACATGGGAAAAAGATATTGATTGCAGTGCCAATCAATATGAATGATGAAGTTATTGGAGGAGAAATAATTAGCCTTGATAATGTAGGGGCTGGGATAGGAGACAAGGTTCTCATAGCAACAGGTAGTGTTGCAAGGTTTGCCTTTGATGATGAAAAAGATTATCCAATAGATTCTGCAATAATTTCAATAGTTGACAGCGTAGAACAATCCTAGGTGGTTGAAATGGATATAAACTTAATAAAGGGTTATATTGAAAAATTTGATTTTGATGAAAATATTATTTTCAATACTGATATCAATACAAATTTAGAAAAAAGTATTTTTAATAATATAGATGAAGCAATAGAACTTATTAAAAAACTTAATAAATTTATAGATAATCAAGATTTTTCAAATATATTAAAAGAACTTTCTAAAAAATTTTTACTTATAAAAGATAAAAAAAATATATCTTTTGAAACTAAAAATATTGAAAACTGTGTTCTAAAATATTCTAATATCCTTTCTTTAAATGATGAATATAAAATTCCCGAAGAAAATGAAGAAGTTTTTGTAGCTTATCTTTTATATACAATCATTAAAAAGATTCAAAGAAGGTTTTTGTTACTTGCTAAACATAGAAAAATCAAAACAGAATTAATAAATTACATAAATAAGAGTCATGATTTTTCTCATATTATGTATAAATTTATACAGGAAAGAGCGATGGTTAAATATGTTATAGAGCTTGTATCAGAAAAATTATCTTCAATTAATATAGATAACAATTTATCTCTGGAAAAAGCTAGAAAAATTATTAGAGCAGGGGAAAAGAAAGCAAAAGAAATGAATCTTTCAGCTGTCTTTGCTGTTGTAAATTCAGAAGGTAATTTAATAATAGAAGAAAGAATGGATAATGCAATATTAGTAAGTATTGAAGTTGCATATAAAAAGGCTTATACTGCTGCTGCATTAAAGTTAAATACAGAGGATTTAACAGCATTAGTTCAACCAGGGGCTATGTTCTATGGACTACAATCAGATCCTAAATATATAGTTTTTGGTGGAGGCATGCTTTTAAAAATTGATGGAAAAATAGTTGGAGCAGTTGGAGTAAGTGGAGGAAGTGCTCAAGAAGATATGGAAATAGCAAAAGCCTGTGTAAATGCTTTTGAAACTATTTAATTGAGAGGAGAATTTATGGAATTTGAAGTAAATAATATAGAAGAAATAGTAGAGTTAATAATGAAGAAAATGACTGAAGGTGATATTGCTTCTAATAACTCTAAAAATGGAGTATTTAATAATGTAGATGAAGCTATTGATAAAGCTAAAAAAGCTCAAGAAATTCTATTTTCTTCAAAACTTGAAATGAGAGAAAAAATAGTAACTTCAATAAGAGATACTTTAAAAAATCACACATTGGAGTTAGCAGAATTAGGAGTAAAAGAAACTGGAATGGGAAGAGTTGGAGATAAGGAATTAAAACATAAAATTGTTCTTGAAAAAACTCCGGGCTTAGAAGATTTAAAGGCTTTTGCTTATAGTGGTGATGATGGGCTTACCGTTATGGAATTATCTCCTTATGGAGTTATTGGAGCTATAACTCCATCAACTAATCCAAGTGAAACTATAATCTGTAATTCTATTGGAATGATAGCAGCAGGAAATGCAGTGATATTTGCACCTCACCCAGGAGCTAAAAAAACTTCAATAAGAACAGTGGAACTAATAAATGAAGCCATTAAAAAAGTTGGAGGACCTGATAATTTAGTTGTAACAATTGCAGAACCAAGTATAGAAAATACAGAAAAAATAATAGCAAATCCTAATATTAAAATGCTTGTTGCAACAGGAGGACCAGGGGTTGTAAAAACTGTTATGTCCAGTGGAAAAAAGGCAATAGGTGCAGGAGCAGGAAATCCACCAGTTTTAGTTGATGAAACTGCTGATATAGAAAAAGCGGCAAAAGATATAGTAGCAGGATGTAGTTTTGATAACAATTTACCTTGTATAGCTGAAAAAGAAGTGGTAGCTGTTGATTCTATTGTAAATTATTTAATTTTTGAAATGCAAAAAAATGGAGCTTATTTACTAAAAGATAAAGAGCTTATAGAAAAATTATTATCAATGGTTTTAAAAAATGGCTCACCAGATAGAAAATATGTTGGAAAAGATGCAAAATATATCCTTAAACAAATAGGAATAGAAGTAAGTGATGAAATAAAAGTGATAATTTTAGAAACTTCTAAAGAGCATCCATTTGCAGTTACAGAACTTTTAATGCCAGTTTTACCAATTATAAGAGTCAAAGATGCTTTAGAAGGAATTAAAGTTGCAAAAGATTTAGAACATGGTTTAAGACATACAGCTATGATACATTCTAAGAACATTGATATTTTAACAAAATATGCAAGAGAAATGGAAACAACAATACTTGTAAAAAATGGACCTTCTTATGCAGGAATTGGTGTAGGTGGAGAAGGACATACAACATTTACAATAGCTGGACCAACAGGTGAAGGGCTTACATCAGCCAAAAGTTTTGCAAGAAATAGAAGATGTGTTCTTGTTGGAGGATTTTCAATAAAATAAATAATATTTTTAAAATTATTATGAGGAGAGTGTTAATTAAGATAAAGTAGTTTTATATAATTACAAATTTTTTAATTAATACTCTTTATTATATATAAAAATATGTTATAATGTGTATGTAAATATAAAAAGTAAGATCAATATATTTTTTATATAAAAGGAGGCTTGTTATGAGTAATATGAGTTTGTATATTGGAGAATTTGTTGGAACAACACTTTTGCTATTATTAGGAAATGGAGTTAATATGACTTGTAGCCTAAAACATAGCTATGGAAAAGGTGGAGGTTGGATAGTAACTGCTTTTGGTTGGGGATTTGCTGTAATGATTCCTGCTTATGTAACAGGCTGGGTATCTGGAGCACATATGAATCCTGCTTTAACTATTGCCTTAGCAGTAACAGGAAAATTTTCTTGGAATTTAGTTTTTGGTTATATTGTAGCTCAAATGTTAGGTGGAATTTTAGGGGCAACTTTGGCTTATTTGACTTACAAAACTCAAATGGATGCAGAACCAGAACCAGCAGTAAAATTAGGAGTTTTTTCAACAGGACCTTCTATTGATGCACCAGTATGGAATGTAGTTACAGAAATTATTGGTACTGCATTATTGTTAATAGGAGTATTAGCTTTTGGCTATGGAGAAGTTGGAATTCAACCAGGTAATGGAGCATTTTTTGTTGGACTATTAATTGTTATAATAGGTATGGCAACTGGAGGAGCAACTGGATATGCAATTAATCCAGCCAGAGATTTAGGTCCAAGAATAGCTCATGCTATACTTCCTATAAAAGGAAAAGGAGATTCAAATTGGAAATATGCTTGGGTACCAGTTGTAGGACCAATTATAGGTGGAATCTTAGGAGCTGTTATATTTGATGCATTTTTATCAGCAGTTTTATAATAAATATATAAATTATTACAAATTTAAATTCTGTTATATAATAAAAATAAGTGAATTACATTCAAAATTTTTATTCATTAAAAAATTTGGCTAGTAATGAATTATTTTTTGAATATTTAAAAATTGGAGGAAACTATATGAAATATATTGTAGCATTAGATCAAGGTACAACAAGTTCAAGAGCAAT
>OKRR01002502.1_pt1 | contig 13276 bp, 11 predicted proteins | sample 1601211 | NCBI WGS metagenome assembly OKRR01 (sample SAMEA3541525, study PRJEB24748) | human gut metagenome | biome: human gut; feature: human-associated habitat; material: faeces | place: China | collected 2012
ACTAGTAGAAAGAACAAAAGGAAAATAGATGAAGCTTAATAGATACAAAAATAATGATGTAATACTAGGAGACAAAAGGAATGTTAGGGAAATAATATTTAAGATTATAGTTTTCCTATGTTTTTTAATACTTTTTTTAAGATTGTTATATCTTCAAGTTTTACAAGGAAATGAATTTTCTTATTTAGCAGAAAGAAATCAGTATAAATTAGTAAAAATAGACTCACCTAGAGGAAAAATTTTTGACTCAAAAAATAGATTAGTTGTAACAAATGGAACAGGATATAGACTTATCTATTCGTTAGGAAGAGAAGAAAATGAAGAATATATAAAAGAAATTGCAAAATTGACTGATAAAACAGAAGAAGTTGTTAGAAAAAGAATTAAATATGGAGAAATATTTCCATACACAAAAGATAATGTACTTTTTGAAGATTTAGATGAAGAAAAGGCACATAAGATAATAGAAATAGTTAATAATTATCCATATTTAGAAGTACAAGTTTATTCAAAAAGAAAATATTTGTATGATACAGTAGCTTCTCATACAATAGGTTATGTAAAGAAAATTTCTGAAAAAGAATATGAGTCTTTAAAAGAAGAAGGCTATACTCCAAGAGATATGATAGGGAAATTGGGAATAGAAAAAACCTATGATGATATTTTAAGAGGAAGAAATGGTTTTAAATATATAGAAGTAAATGCATTAAATAGAATAGAAAGAGAAGTAGAAAAGGTAAAAAGTCCTATTGTTGGTAAGAATTTATATATGGGTATAAATATGGAATTACAACAATATATGGAAGAAGAGTTTGAAAAAGATGGTAGAAGTGGGTCATTTGTAGCATTGAATCCTAAAACTGGTGAAATAATAACTATTGTAAGTTATCCAACATATTCATTGAATACTTTTAGTTCACAGATTTCTCCAGAAGAATGGGATTCTATATCAAATGATCCAAGAAAAATTCTGACAAACAAGACTATTGCTGGAGAATATCCTCCAGGTTCAACATTTAAAATGATATCTGCTATAGCTTTTTTAAAAAGCGGTATAGATCCAAAGTTAAAATATAATGACTATACAGGTTATTATCAAATAGGACATTGGAGATGGAGAGCATGGAAAAGAGGAGGACATGGTGCAACAGATATGAAGAAATCTCTTGTGGAATCGGCTAATACTTACTACTATAAATTTTCAGATCAAATTGGTTTTGCTCCAATAGTAAAAACAGCTAGAGATTTTGGATTAGGAAATGTATCTGGAATAGATGTTCCTGGAGAAAAGAAAGGAATTATACCAGATCCAGATTGGAAAAAGAAAAGGACTAAAACAGTTTGGTTTAGAGGAGATACAATACTTCTTTCAATAGGACAAGGTTTTACACTTGTAACACCAATTCAATTAGCAAAAGCATATACGTTTTTAGCTAATAAGGGTTGGGCATATGAGCCACATGTAGTTTCAAAAATAGAAGATTTACAAACTGGAAAAGTAGAAACATTAACTACTAAAAAAACTGTTATAGAAGACTATCCAGAATCATATTATGATATTATAAATGATGCTTTAATAGCAACTGTTGAGCAAAATAATGGAACTACAAGAATTATGAGAAATCCATATGTAAAAGTTGCAGCAAAAAGTGGTTCAGCACAAAATCCACATTCTAAATTAACACATGCTTGGGTAGCAGGATATTTTCCTGCTGATAAAGAACCTGAAGTTGTTTTTGTGTGTTTATTAGAAGGAGCAGGTGGTGGTGGAGTAATGGCAGGAGGAATGTCTAAAAGATTTTTAGATAAATATCTAGAAATAGAAAAAGGGATAAAGCCAATCCAAAATCTTCCACATACAGAACCTAGAACTACTAATTCTACTATTCAAGCAAATGGAAATCAAGAAAATGAAGATTCAGGGGAAGGAATAGGAGAAGAAAGAGAAAATGAAGAAAGAGAAACAGGGGAAACAAATACAGTTGAAGGACAACAAAATTAGTATTCATGATAAAATAATGAGTATAAAAGATGATGTCTTAAACTTAAAAAGTAAAAAAGCAAAAAATAAAATAGTTAAAAAAGTAATTGAAAAAGTAAAAAAGAAAAAAGAAGAAGTCAAAAAGTTAGAGATAGTTCAAAATAATAATAAAAAAACAAAGACTTCAAAAAAAGATTTGGATAAAATGTATGTCATTCCATTAGGTGGTTTAGAGGAAGTTGGGAAAAATTGTACAATAATTCAATACAAGGATGAAATAATTATTGTAGATGCAGGAGCAATATTTCCAGATGAAAACTTACCCGGTATAGATTTAGTAATTCCAGATTACACTTTTTTAGAAAATAATAAGTCTAAAATAAAAGGTTTATTTGTGACTCATGGTCATGAAGACCATATTGGAGGAATACCTTATTTATATGAAAAAATAGAAAAGGATACTGTAATCTATGGTGGAAAGTTAACAAATGCTTTGATAAAATCTAAGTTTGAAAATTTTGGAGTAAAAAGAGATTTACCAAGAATGATTGAGGTTGGATCAAGAAGCAAAGTGAGTGTTGGAAAGTATTTCACAGTTGAATTTGTAAAAGTAACACATTCAATAGCAGATTCATACTCTTTATCTATAAAAACACCAGCAGGGCATGTATTTTTAACAGGAGACTTTAAAATAGATTTAACTCCTGTTGACAATGAAAGAGTGGATTTTATGAGATTGTCAGAATTAGGAGAAGAAGGAGTAGATTTGATGTTATCAGATTCTACTAACTCTGAGGTTGAAGGTTTTACTCCCTCTGAAAGAAGTGTTGGAGATGCTTTTAGACAGGAATTTCAAAAAGCTACTGGAAGAATAGTTGTAGCAGTGTTTGCTTCGCATGTTCACAGAATACAGCAAATTATAGATACTGCAGCACAATTTAAAAGAAAAATTGCTATTGATGGAAGAAGTTTATTAAAAGTATTTGAAATAGCACCTAGTGTTGGAAGATTAACCATACCTGAAAATTTACTTATTCCTATATCATCAGTTGATAAATATGATGACGATAAGATTGTAATATTATGTACAGGTACACAGGGAGAACCACTAGCAGCACTTTCAAGAATAGCAAAAAATATGCACAAACATATAGCTTTAAAGGAAGGAGATACTGTAATTATTTCATCTACTCCTATACCAGGAAATGAAAAAGCAGTTTCCACTAATATAAATAATATTTTAAAATATGATGTAGATTTAGTTTTCAAAAAAATTGCAGGTATTCATGTTTCAGGTCATGGAAGTAAAGAAGAACAAAAATTGATGCTAAATCTAATAAATCCAAAACATTTTATGCCAGTTCATGGAGAATATAGAATGCTTAAAGCACATATGAGGTCTGCTATTGAAACAGGAGTACCAAAAGATAAAATTCTTTTAACTCAAAATGGTGATAAAGTAGAAGTTACAAAAGAATATGCAAAAATAAATGGTAAAGTAAATTCTGGAGAAATTTTAGTTGATGTTGGAGATATTGGAAGCAAGGTTATAAAAGATAGACAACAATTATCAGAAGATGGAATTGTAATAGTTGCTTATTCTATTGATAAAGATACTGGAAAAATAGTCTCAGGACCTGAGATGTCAACTAAAGGATTTGTATATTATAAAGATTCAGAAGATACTATAAAAGCAGCGCAAGATTTACTAAGTAAAAAAATAAGTAAAAATGAAACTTATTTAGGTAGAGATTGGGCAGATTTAAAAGGAAATGTAAGAGATTTATTATCAAGATTTTTCTATGAAAAATTAAAAAGAAATCCAATTATATTACCTATGCTATTAGAAATTTAAAAATGAGGGAGAAGAATGAATAGTAAAAAAAGAGCTTTTTTGAAAAAGAAAGCACATAATTTAGAACCTATTGTTAGAATAGGTAAAGATGGATTAAATCAAAATATTGTACAGAGTATACTTGATGCAATAGTTTCAAGGGAACTTATAAAAGTTAAAATTTTACAAAATTGTGAAGAAGAAAAAACTATAATTTATTCAAAGTTAATGGATATAAAGGATTTTGAAGTAGTGGGAATGATAGGAAGAACTATAATTATTTTTAAAGAAAATAAAGAAAATCCAACAATATCATTAGAATGGAAAAATATATAAGTTTGGAGATACTATGAATGAGGAACTTACAAAAAAATGTGAAGAAATTAGAAAAAAATTAATAGAAGTTGTAAGTAAAAATGGAGGACATTTAGGTCCAAATCTTGGTGTTGTTGAATTGACAGTTTGTTTAGATGAAATTTTTGATTTTAAAGAAGATATTGTTCTCTTTGATGTAGGACATCAAGCTTATGTATATAAAATATTAACTGATAGAGCTGAAAAGTTTGACACTATAAGAACAAGAGGAGGGCTTTCACCTTTTCTTGACCCAAGTGAAAGTGAGTATGACCATTTTATATCAGGACATGCGGGAACAGCACTTCCAGCAGCAGTTGGCTTTGCAATAGCAAATCCAAATAAGAAAGTCATAGTGGTTGTAGGAGATGCTTCTGTATCAAATGGACATTCATTAGAGGCATTAAATTATATTGGATATAAAAAACTAGAAAATATATTGATTATTGTAAATGATAATGAAATGTCTATTGGGGGAAATGTTGGTTTTATATCAAAATTTCTAAAAAGAGTGATATCAAGTGGAAAATACCAAAATTTTAGAGAAGATGTGAAATCTTTTATCAATAGAATAAAAGCAGATAGGGTAAAAAAAACTTTGGAAAGATTGGAAAGGTCAATTAAAGGATATGTGACTCCCTTTTATGCACTTGAAAGTCTGGGATTTAGATTTTTTAATACAACAGAAGGAAATAATATAGAAAAACTTTTACCTATGTTACAAAAAGTAAAGGACTTGAAAGGACCTGTTATTTTATTAATAAGAACCAAAAAAGGAAAAGGTTATTGTTTTGCAGAGGAAAATAAAGAAAAATTTCATGGGATAGCACCTTTTAATATAGAAACAGGAAATACATATAAAAGTCCAATTACTTACTCAAAAGTCTTTGGGAATAAAATCTTAGAATTAGCAAAGGAAGATAAGGATATATATGCTCTTTCAGCAGCAATGATAAAAGGGACAGGACTTGATAAATTTTTAAAAGAAATACCTGAAAGATGTATAGATACAGGAATAGCAGAAGGTTTTACAGTAACCCTTGCAGCAGGACTCGCAAAATCAGGGAAAAAACCTTATGTATGTATTTATTCAACATTTATTCAAAGAGCTGTAAGTCAATTGATACATGATATATCCATCCAAAATTTACCAGTTAGATTTATTATAGATAGAAGTGGAATTGTTGGAGAAGATGGAAAAACTCATAATGGAATTTATGATTTATCATTTTTTTTATCAATTCAAAATTTTACTGTTTTATGCCCAACAACAGCTAAGGAATTGGAACAGGCACTTGATATATCTAAAAATTTTAATTCTGGTCCATTGGTTATAAGGATACCAAGGGATAGTATCTTTGATATAGAAGATGAAATGCCATTAGAAATTGGAAGATGGAAAGAAATTAAAAAAGGAAGTAAAAATTTATTTATAGCAACAGGAACTATGCTAAAAATAATATTAGAAATATATGATGAGTTAAAAAATAGAGGCATTGATTGTACAATAGTAAGTGCAGCCTCTGTAAAACCTCTTGATGAGAAGTATCTATTAAACTATATAAGGGAATACGATAATATTTTTGTTTTGGAAGAAAATTATGTGAGAAATTCTTTTGGTACATCTATTCTTGAATTTTTAAATGATAATGGAATACAAAAAATAATTCATAGAATAGCTTTAAATTCTGCTATTATTCCACATGGAAAAAGAGAAGAATTACTAAAAGAAGAAAAGTTAAAAGGAGAAAGTTTAATAGAAAGAATAGAGGAACTTATTTATGGTAGAAAAAAATAGTAAGTCTAAAAAATTTATTGATTATCTTTTAAATTTTCAAGATGTGAAGGATCTTGAATTATGTGATGATCAAGGTGTGAAAGTCTCAGCTCATACTTATGATGTATTAAATATTTCAATAAAAAAAATAAAAGAAAAATATATTAAATTAAAAGAAGCTTCACAAAATGTTGATTTTTTTGCAATTACAGTGGGAATAATAATGCATGATATAAGTAAATCAAGTATTAAAAGAAATGAAGAAAATCTTTCTCATTCCCAAATGATGATACAAAATCCAGAATATATTATATCTGAAGTTTATGAAGTTTTAGATTTAATTGAAAAACAAGTGAATTATAAATTAATCAAAAAAGTTAGAGAAAATATAGCACATATAGTCCAATCACACCATGGTAAATGGGGGAAAGTACAGCCTGAAACAGAAGAGGCAAATATAGTTTATATAGCAGATATGGAATCTGCAAAATATCATAGAATAAATCCCATTCAAGCAAATGATATTTTAAAGTATTCTGTAAAAGGCTTAGGGCTTACTGAAATTGAAGAAAAATTAAATTGTACAGCAGCAGTTATAAAAGATAGAATAAGAAGAGCTAAAAAAGAGCTTAATTTAAAAACTTTTGCGGAACTTTTAGAGGTATATAAAGAAAAGGGTAGAGTGCCAATAGGAGACAAATTTTTTGTACTGAGATCTGAGGAAACAAAAAAATTAAAAAAATTTGTTGATAAAGAAGGTTTTTATAATTTATTTATGAAAAATCCGCTTATGGAGTATATGGTAGATGACAAAATTTTTGAAAAATAATTTAAAAAAGAAAATGAGATTGGATGAATATTTAACTAAAAATGAATATTTTGAAGATTTAGAAATAGCTAAAAAACAAATTATGCTAGGAAATGTTATAGTTAATGAACAAAAAATAGATAAGCCAGGAGAGATAATTTCACTTAATAAAATAAAATCTATTAGAATTAAAGAAAAAGATATACCTTATGTCAGTCGTGGTGGATTGAAATTAGAAAAAGCTATAAAAGTTTTTAATTTAGATTTTAAAGATAAAATAGTTTTAGATATAGGTGCATCTACTGGTGGATTTACAGATTGCTCTTTACAAAATGGTGCTAAATTTGTTTATGCTGTTGATGTGGGAACTAATCAACTTGACTGGAAGCTAAGAAATGATAGTAGAGTTAAAAGTATAGAAAATAAACATATTAATGATTTAGAAAAAAATGATTTAAAAGATGAAATTGATATTATAGTAATGGATATTTCTTTTATTTCAATAAAAAAAGTTTTATATAAAATTAAGGAATTTTTAAAAGAAAATGGATTTGCTATTTTCTTGATAAAACCACAGTTTGAAGCTGAGAGAAATGAAATAGAGAAAGGAATTGTAAATGATTTGAATATTCATAAAAGAGTTATAAAAGAAGTAGTTGAAAAAGCAAAAGTTTATCAATTTTTTTTAGAAAATTTAACTGTATCACCAATAAAAGGTACAAAAGGAAATATAGAATATTTAGCAAAATTTGGAAAAAAAGATAATTCTTCAGATGAAGAAATAGTAAATAAATTGTTTAATAATTAATACGGAGGAAAAAAGTGAGAATAACTTTAAAGAAAACAGCAGTAATTTTAATGATTGTAATTTCAAGTCTATCTTTTACAGAAGATGATAGAACAGGATTTTTATCTAATATGAGAGAGCTAAAAGAAATATCTGATATTATGGATGTTATTCAAGATAGCTATGTTGAAAATGCAAATGCACAAAAAAATAAAGAGGAAAAAAATAAAAATTCTAATCAAAAAAGCCCAAGTCAAAAAAGTACAGGAGTTACTAAAAAATCTTTAATGCAAGGAGCATTAAAAGGAATGTTAGAATCATTAGATGATCCTCATTCTGTGTATTTTACAAAAGATGAAATGAGAAGTTTCCAAGAAGATATAAAAGGAAAGTATGTTGGAGTTGGAATGGTTATTCAAAAGAAAGCAGGAGAACCTTTAACAGTAGTTTCTCCAATAGAAGATGGTCCTGCATATAAGGTTGGAATAAAACCAAAAGATAAAGTTATTGAAATAGATGGAGCATCAACATATAATTTAACAAGTGAAGAGTGTACAAAAAGATTAAAGGGAAAAGCAAATACAACTGTTAAAGTTAAAGTGTATAGAGAAGCAAATAAGATGACTAAAATCTTTGAATTAAAAAGAGAAACAATAGAATTAAAATATGTAAAAAGTAAAATGCTTGATGGAGGAATAGGATATTTAAGACTTACTCAATTTGGAGATAATGTTTATCCAGATATGAGAAAGGCTTTAGAAGATTTACAAGCTAAGGGAATGAAAGGATTAATTTTAGATTTAAGAAGTAATCCAGGTGGAGAATTAGGTCAATCAATAAAAATTGCTTCAATGTTTATTGAAAAAGGTAAAATAGTCAGCACTAGACAAAAGAAAGGAGAAGAAAGTGTTTACTCAAGAGAGGGTAAATATTTTGGAAATTTTCCTATGGTAGTTTTAATCAATGGTGGTAGTGCCTCAGCTTCAGAAATAGTTTCAGGAGCATTAAAGGATCATAAGAGAGCTACACTTATTGGAGAAAAGACTTTTGGAAAGGGAAGTGTACAAACTTTATTGCCTTTGCCTGATGGAGATGGAATAAAAATTACTATCGCAAAATATTATACTCCAAATGGTATTTCTATTGATGGAACAGGTATAGAACCTGATAAAAAAGTAGAAGATAAAGATTATTATTTAATTTCAGATGGTTTTATAACTAATGTAGATGAAAGCCAACAAAAAGAAAATAAAAAAGAGATTATTAAAGAAGTTAAAGGAGAAAAAGTAGCTAAAGAAGTTGATACTCATAAAGATATACAACTTGAAGCAGGTATAAAGGCATTAAAAGAAATGCTACAAAAGAAATAGAGGAGAAAATATGCTATATATAGTTGCAACACCAATAGGAAATTTAGAGGATATGACTTTTAGAGCAATAAGAATACTAAAATAAGTTGACTATATTTTTGCAGAAGATACAAGAGTAACAAAAAAATTATTGGATCATTATGAAATTAAAAATACAGTGTATAGATATGATGAACATACAAAACAGCATCAAGTGGCAAATATTATTAATCTTTTAAAAGAAGAAAAAAATATTGCCTTAGTTACTGATGCTGGAACTCCTTGTATATCTGATCCTGGCTATGAAGTTGTTGATGAAGCACATAAAAATGGAATAAGAGTTGTTGCAATTCCCGGGGCAAGTGCCTTAACAGCTTCAGCTTCTATTGCTGGTGTGAGTATGAGAAGATTTTGTTTTGAAGGTTTTTTACCTAAGAAAAAAGGTAGACAAACTTTATTAAAACTTTTAGCAGAAGAAAAAGAAAGAACAATAGTTATATATGAATCTCCTTTTAGAATAGAAAAAACTTTAAAAGATATAGAAACTTTTATGGGAAAAAGAGATGTTGTTATTGTTAGAGAGATTACTAAAATCTATGAAGAAGTTTTAAGAGGAAATACAACTGAACTTATAGAAAAATTAGAAAAAAATCCTATAAAAGGTGAAATTGTTTTATTGATAGAACCACAAGAGAAGGAACAAAAGGGAGGAAATAAATATGTCAATGACACAGATTAACTGGTATCCAGGACATATGAAAAAAACCAAAGATTTAATAGAAGAAAATTTGAAACTTATTGATGTGGTTTTAGAAATAGTTGATGCAAGAATACCTTTATCAAGTAAAAATCCTAATATAGCTAATTTGAGTAAAAATAAAAAAAGAATAATCGTTTTAAATAAATCAGATTTAGTTTCAAAACAAGAACTAGATAAGTGGAAAAAATATTTTAAAGAACAAGATTTTGCTGATGAAGTTGTAGAAATGAGTGCAGAGACAGGTTACAATGTGAAAAAACTTTATGAGGCAATAGAATTTGTTTCAAAAGAAAGAAAAGAAAAATTATTAAAAAAAGGTTTAAAAAAAGTTAGCACAAGAATAATTGTTTTAGGTATTCCAAATGTAGGAAAATCAAGATTAATAAATAGAATAGTTGGTAAAAATAGTGCTGCTGTTGGAAATAAACCTGGATTTACAAGAGGAAAACAATGGGTAAGAATTAAAGAAGGAATAGAGCTTTTAGATACACCAGGGATTTTATGGCCAAAATTTGAAAGTGAAGTTGTAGGAATAAATCTTGCAATAACAGGAGCAATAAGAGATGAAATTTTACCAATAGAAGATGTTGCTTGTAATCTTTTAAAAAGGATGTTGGAACAAGGTAGATGGGAAAGTTTAAAGGAAAGATATAAACTTTTAGAAGAAGATAAAGATGATAAGGTCTTAGAAAATATTTTATCTAAAATTGCTTTAAGAATGGCAATGTTGAATAAAGGTGGAGAACTAAATATTTTACAAGCAGCCTATACTCTTTTAAGGGATTATAGAGTAGCAAAATTAGGTAAATTTGGATTAGATGAAATCAGATAATTTATTTATCTAGCTAGTAACAAATTATTTTTATAGATTTATAATATGAGGTGTAAAATGAATAAATTAGATTTGAATTTAAAAGAGGTTCATAATGAATTAGTTGAATTTTTAAGAGAAAATTTTAAAAAGGCAGGTTTTTCAAAAGCAGTGTTAGGTTTATCAGGAGGTATAGATTCAGCACTTGTGGCTTATCTATTGAGAGATGCCTTAGGAAAAGAAAATGTACTTGCTATTATGATGCCATATAAATCATCAAATCCAGATAGTCTAAATCATGCAAAATTAGTGGTAGAAGATTTAGGCATAGATGCTAAGACTATTGAAATAACTGATATGATAGATGCTTACTTTAAAAATGAAAAAGATGCTACATCTTTAAGAATGGGAAACAAAATGGCAAGAGAAAGAATGTCAATACTATTTGATTATTCTTCAAAAGAAAATGCTTTGGTTGTAGGAACTTCAAATAAGACAGAAATTTATTTGGGATATAGCACTCAATTTGGAGATTCAGCTTGTGCTTTAAATCCGATAGGAGATTTATATAAAACAAATATTTGGGACTTATCAAGATATTTAAAAGTTCCAAATGAATTGATAGAAAAGAAACCGAGTGCTGATTTATGGGAAGGTCAAACTGATGAACAAGAAATGGGCTTGACATATAAAGAAGCCGACCAAGTTCTATATAGAATATTAGAAGAAAATAAAACAGTGGAAGAAGTTTTGGCAGAAGGCTTTAATAAAGATTTAGTTGATAATATTGTAAGAAGAATGAATAGGAGTGAATACAAAAGAAGAATGCCACTTATAGCTAAAATAAAAAGGTAGGTGCTTATGAAAAATCAATTAAAAGAAGATTTGAATGATTTTCTAAAAGAAAAAGAAGAATTGAGAGAAGTAATTGGTAAAATTGGTGGAAATAATAATTCACAGGCAAAAATAATAACTACTCTTTTTGTTGGTATAGTCTTAGTAATTTTTGTAACAGGAATAGTTTTAAAACAACTTTCTCCAATGACTACACTATTACTTTTAATTTTAATACTTAGCTTTAAAATAATTTGGATGCAACAACAGATGCAAAAATCAATGCATTTTCAATTTTGGATATTAAATTCTATTGAGATTAGAATTAATGAGTTGGATAAAAAACAAAAAAAATTAGAAAAGATGATAGAAAAATTAGAAGAGGATTAAATCCTCTTTTTGTTTCTATTTTTATTAAAAAAAATTAATAACAGTTTTTCTATTTTATACTAAAAAAATACTTCTCCAAACTTATCATTTTATTACTTTTATTATAGAGAAAAATGTAATAAAATAACACTTTTCAAATAAAAATATTATGATATAATTAAAAGGCGAATATTTTTTAAGGAGGATAAAATAAAAAAAAGTTTAATTGTATTACCTATGTTAGCATTATCTGTCTCAGCTTTTGCAACGAAACTAACATTACCAAAATCTTATACAGTGAGATATACTCATAATTTTGGAAAAATTGATGGTTTTGTTAAGATGCCATTGGTTCGTGTGCCTATTTTGGGGTATATGGATGTGTTATCAAGAGCAATACCAGAAATAGAAGCAGAAACTCCTGTTTATATTTCTTACAGTACAAGCTCTGTAAAGTTTGACAAGAATTCAGCCGCCTTAGGTGATACTGGAGCCCAGGACTTAGGGAAGTCTAATGTTGCCTATAACGGATCTCTAAAGGGAGATTCTCTAAATGATGGGGTAAAGCCAGCTGCGGGTGTTGAAGGTGATACTATTGCAGATAGTCCAGCTCCTTTTGTAGTAGGTGGAGTTACTTATACATTTAAAGAATGGAACACTAAGGCCGATGGCACAGGTAATAAATTTGATGAGAATACTCCAGTTACTGAACCTATTACTGTATATGCAATATACAGTAATAATAAGCCAAGTGGTGGTGGAGGTGGTCCAAGTCCAGACACACCACCTACTCCAGATCCAAGAATATCAGGAGATGACAGGGTAGACACAGCTATAAATATTTCTAAGTCAGAATACCCTAGTGCTGATACTGTAATTGTAGTTAGAAAGGACCTTTTCCCAGATTCAATGACTGCAACAGTACTGTCAAAGCAGTTAAATGCACCAATCCTTCTTACTGGCTCAGACAAGCTAGATGAAAGAGTAAAGGCTGAAATAAAGAGACTAGGTGCAAAGGATGTTATTATCGTTGGTGGAGTTAACTCCGTATCTACAGGTGTTCAGAACGAATTAAAGGCCTTTGACAAGGATACAGTTGAAAGGTTGGCAGGTTTAGATAGGTATGGTACATCTGTAGCAGTAGCAAATAGGGTAGTAGGTATAAGTGGTATTACCCACAAGGCTGTAATAGCTTCAGGTGAAGTATTCCCGGATGCCCTAGCAGTTAGTTCATTTGCAGCTAAAAATGCTTATCCAATCCTATTGGTAAAGAAGAACCTAGTACCAACAGAGGTTAACAATGTATTTGGTAAATTGTCAATCAAGGAAACTTACCTTGTAGGTGGAGAAGATACTATATCTAAGACTACTGAAGGAAAGTTACCTAAGGTTCTAGAAAGAATGGCAGGAAAGAACAGATATGAAACATCTGTTCAGATAGCTAAGTCTAAGTTCCCTCAGTCTGAAAGAGCTTACATGGCATCAGGAGAAGTATTTGCTGACGCCCTAGTAATAGGACCAGTAGGAGCTAAGTATAATGCGCCAATCTTGCTAACACCTAGCAAGAATGCAAGCAAGCCAGTAGCTGACTATATCAAGTCATCTAGTATTA
>OKRR01002516.1_pt1 | contig 13205 bp, 10 predicted proteins | sample 1601211 | NCBI WGS metagenome assembly OKRR01 (sample SAMEA3541525, study PRJEB24748) | human gut metagenome | biome: human gut; feature: human-associated habitat; material: faeces | place: China | collected 2012
CTTATCCATCATATGTATAAACGCTGGCGTAGAAGGATAGCCTCTGTCCATGATAATAATATAGGGAATGTTACCTATTGTTTCCGGTATTCGTTCCATCTGTTTTTCGGCCAGGCGCATTTCATCAAATTTCACCTTATTACAGTCACTTTCCAGTATCATACGATTCATTACATCATAAATACAGCCTAATCCTATTTGTGCTTGGGGTTTTGTGTTTTTTCGGCTTGCAGAACCATACAGTTTCAGTGTTTCAGTAGTGGTAGGAATATTAATATCTGAGCCGTCAGCAGCTAATATTAAATGATTTTTGTAAGTTGAAAAGGTGGAATCTGCATAAAAGTTACGGTTATGATATTTATACAATTCCAAAAAAGCATCTGGATTAAGTTTCATACGCTGTTTTAGATATCCTGGTTTTGAAATAGACACACCAGGATGAGCAAGTTTCATATAATTTCTCAGTTCCAATGCCAACGTCAGCCCCTTTCTGTTTATCATTGTGAAAAGAAGATCCTGAAGAGGCATTTTTCGGATTCTGGTAAAATGATTTTTATTACCTAATCGGCAAAATGCCTTAAATTCATCAGAACTCATTTTTTCTATATCCATGAATGTACGTTTCTGAGAATGTTTCATGTATAATCACATCCTTTTTTTGAGCAGGTTCATGGCTTCTTTTTACAATATAAGCATATCAAAAAAAGCAGAAGATATCTAATCCTTTTAGGAATAAATATCTTCTGCTTTTAAGTTAATGACATTGTGATTTTACTGGCTTCCCGTTAGTTTTGGTGTCAAACTTGAGTGGCGACCTTCACACTCAAAAAAGGGCGCTACCCAACCAGGCGAATACGCAAAGTTAATACACTCCTCCACACCACAATCCCGGCGCTCCAAAAAAGGAAGCGCAAGGGTGGAGTCCAGAGGAGGGACAGCGCTTTCTGTCCTTCCTCTGGGAACCTTCCGTCCTGGAAAGAGTTTATTTAAAATATTCCACACCAGACTCGAATATTTTAATATCCTGCTCTCCATAGATATTAATAGCAACTCCATCCCCACGACGTTCGCTATGTGCCATCTTACCAAGGATACGTCCATCCGGGCTGGTAATACCTTCAATGTTCATATAAGAACCATTGACATTCCATTCTTCATCAACACTGAGCTGTCCATCCGGAGTTACATACTGAGTTGCAACCTGTCCGTTTGCAAACAGCTTCTGCAGCCATTCTTCATTTGCAACGAAACGTCCTTCACCATGTGAAGCCGGGTTACAGTATACACCGCCAAGCTGTGCCTTCTGCAGCCAAGGAGATTTATTACTAACAACCTTCGTATAAACCATCTTGGAAATATGGCGTCCGATAGTATTAAATGTCAATGTAGGAGAATCTGCTTTCTGTCCGCAGATTTCACCGTAAGGTACAAGACCAAGCTTGATCAGAGCCTGGAATCCGTTACAAATACCAAGTGCCAGACCATCTCTTTCATTGATCAGCTTCATAACAGCTTCTTTGATCTTCGCATTCTGGAATGCAGTTGCAAAGAATTTCGCAGAACCATCCGGTTCGTCACCTGCGGAGAATCCGCCCGGGAACATGATGATCTGTGCCTGATCGATTGCTTTCTCAAAGAGTTCTACAGAGTCATGGATATCTTCAGCAGTCAGGTTCTTGAATACTTTTACATCCACCTCTGCACCTGCACGCTCAAATGCACGTGTACTGTCATACTCGCAGTTTGTTCCAGGGAATACAGGAATAAATACACGAGGTTTCGCAACCTTGTTCTTGCATACATAAATGTTGTCTGCACGATAAAGCTTCTCATCTCTGTCAGCTGCCTCTTTGTCATTCTCAGAAGAAACTGTCTTAAATACTTTTTCCAGAGTACCTTTCCATGCGTTTTCAGCTTCATCTACAGTGATCACTGTATTTCCATATGAGAAGTTACCGTCAGCAGTTACTTCACCGATCACTGTATATGTGATGGAAAGCTCACCAACTTTACCATCCGGAACTTCCAGGATAATATCGCCAAATCCAGGTGCAAAGAAATCTCTAGGATCAAGGTTATGTTCGATCTTCACGCCCATGCCATTACCAAATGCCATCTTTGCAACTGCAGCTGCAATACCATGGCGGTCAAGTGCATAAGCAGAAACAACTTTGCCGTCCTGCATATCTTTATGAAGTTTTTCATACTGATCCATGATTCCTGCATAATCCGGCAGATCATACTGATCCTTCGGTGCACGAAGCCATACCAGTTTGTTTCCTGCTTTCTTTAATTCCGGTGTAATCACATCCTGGATCTTCGCAACGTCAACTGCGAAAGATACCAGTGTCGGAGGTACATCAATATCATTGAATGTACCGGACATACTGTCCTTACCACCGATGGATGGAAGTCCGAATCCCATCTGTGCTGCATAAGCACCGAGAAGTGCTGCGAAAGGCTGGCTCCATCTCTTCGGATCTTCTGTCATACGACGGAAGTATTCCTGGAATGTGAAACGGATTTTCTTATAATCACCACCTGTTGCCACGATTCTTGCAACGGACTCTGTCACTGCATAAGCAGCTCCGTGATATGGGCTCCAGGAAGATAAATAAGGATCAAAGCCATAGCTCATCATAGTTACAGTATCTGTTTTACCATTCTGTACCGGAACCTTTGCTACCATGGACTGAGTCTCTGTGAGCTGATATTTACCACCGTATGGCATAAATACACTGCCTGCTCCGATAGAACCGTCGAACATTTCCACAAGTCCTTTCTGAGAGCATACATTTAAGTCTGCCAGAGTTTCCATCCATTTAGCTTTTACATCAGCTACATCCGGGCGCTCTTCAAAGAGGTTACCTTCTTTGTTCGGAATTTCTACTTCTACAGTTGTCTCCTGATGTGCACCGTTAGTATCCAGGAATGCACGGGAAATATTTACAATTTCTTTTCCTCTCCATACAAGTACCAGACGAGGATCCTCTGTTACAACTGCAACCGGAATTGCCTCCAGGTTCTCTTCATTTGCATAGCCAAGGAAAGTATCTACATCTTTCGGGTCAACTACTACAGCCATACGTTCCTGAGACTCGGAGATTGCGATCTCAGTACCGTCAAGACCTGCATATTTCTTCGGAACCTTGTCAAGATCTACTCTAAGACCTGCTGCCAGCTCACCGATAGCAACGGAAACACCGCCTGCACCAAAGTCATTACATTTCTTGATGATATGGCTGACTTCTTCACGGCGGAACATACGCTGGATTTTACGCTCAGTAGGAGCATTACCTTTCTGAACCTCAGCGCCACATACTTCGATAGAAGCTTCTGTATGAACCTTGGAAGAACCGGTAGCGCCACCGATACCGTCACGTCCTGTACGTCCTCCAAGTAAGATAATGATATCTCCCGGATCAGAATTCTCACGGATTACTGCGCGTCTGGGAGCAGCACCCATAACAGCACCGATTTCCATACGTTTTGCCACATAATTTGGATGATAAACTTCTTTTACATAACCTGTTGCAAGACCGATCTGGTTTCCGTAGGAGCTGTAGCCGTGAGCTGCACTTCTTACCAGTTTCTTCTGCGGAAGTTTACCTTTGAGAGTTTCTTTTACAGAAACAGTAGGATCTGCTGCACCTGTTACACGCATTGCCTGATATACATAGGTACGTCCTGAAAGCGGGTCACGGATCGCACCGCCAAGGCAGGTAGCTGCACCACCGAATGGCTCGATCTCAGTAGGGTGGTTATGTGTTTCATTCTTGAAGTTAATCAGCCATTCCTCTTCTTTACCGTCTACATCTACAGGAACTACAATACTGCAGGCATTGATCTCATCAGATTCTTCCTGATCAGCAAGTTTTCCTTCTGCTTTCAGTTTCTTCATAGCCATCAGAGCCAGGTCCATCAGGCAGACAAATTTGTCCTTGCGGCCCTTGTAAAGTTCTTCTCTGTCAGCAAGATATTTGTTGTATGTATCTACGATCGGTGCCTTGTAATCACCTTCGTCAAATTTTACATCTGTCAGTTCTGTGGAGAAGGTTGTGTGACGGCAGTGATCTGACCAGTAGGTATCCAGTACACGGATCTCTGTCATGGACGGATCACGTTTCTCTTCTTCCTTGAAATAATGCTGGATATGCTGGAAATCCTTGAATGTCATGGCAAGATTTAAGGAATCATAAAGTTCCTTTAATTCTGCTTCCGGCATTTCCTTAAATCCGTCAAAAATCTTAACATCTTCCGGTTCCGGGAATACAGTTACCAGTGTTTCCGGTTTCTCCAGACCTGTCTCACGGGAATCTACAGGGTTGATACAGTGATGCTTGATAGCATCAAATTCTTCATCTGTGATAGTTCCTTCAATTACATAAGTAGTTGCGGAACGAATGATAGGCTGTGCATTCTCATCCAGGAACTGTACACACTGAACAGCAGAATCTGCTCTCTGGTCAAACTGTCCCGGTAAAAATTCTACAGAGAAGATGCGGGAGCCTTCTGCTGCCTCAAAATTCTCCAGATATAAATCATCTACAGGTGGCTCTGCAAAAACAGTTTTGCATGCTTTATCAAAAACTTCATCAGAAATATTTTCTACATCATAGCGAATCAGCACACGTACTGCTGTTACGGATTTAATTCCCAGATAGCTGCTGACCTCATGTTTTAATTCCTTTGCCTGTACAGCGAAGGCCGGTTTCTTTTCTACATAGACACGTCTTACGTTACTCATAGAAACTCCTTTCTTATGTATGCATTGTTTTAAAAATGCTTTTAAAGCATCTTGCAGCCCGACTCTGTGAGTCTGCTGCTTGAACTATTGCTTCCTTTATAGTATCATAGGAAATATCATTAGTAAAATTAATATATCTTATATTTTTTATTAATATAATTAATTAATCACCGTTCACACGCCACTGTCGACAAGATGTTTGGGAATGAATATGCCAAAATCCCGAGACATACAAGCTCTAACGTCCATTGCCGCAGACAATTTATATCACCGCATTATTTTATGAAAGGATTTATTTCTATGGATATTAATCTGGAATTATACAAAGTATTCTACTATGTTGCCACCACCCTGAGTTTTTCTGAGGCTTCCCGGCAGCTTTTTATCTCCCAGTCAGCAGTCAGCCAGTCCATTAAAACTCTGGAAAAGAAGCTAAATCATCCTCTTTTTATCCGCAGTACCAAGAAAGTATTGTTAACTCCTGAAGGAGAACTTCTGCTCCAGCATGTAAAACCGGCTCTCCAACTTCTGGACGAGGGAGAATCTCTCCTGTCAGGAGACAATCTGCTGAAAGGCCAGCTGCGTATTGCTGCCAGCGATACGATCTGCCGGTATTTTCTCATTGATTATCTTCAGAAATTCCATCAAACCTACCCGGATGTCCGTATCAAAGTCACAAACAGTACCTCCATCGGCTGTGCAGAGCTTCTGGAGAAAGGTCAGGCAGATCTGATTGTATGCAACTGTCCTAATTCCAGACTTGGCAGCCATTTTCAGACACGTGTACTAAAAGAATTCCACGATGTATTCGTTGCCAATACGGATTACTTTCCTGTACACACTGTTCAGACCGAACTGCAGGAGCTTCTGAACTATCCAATCCTGATGCTTTCCCCCAAAAGTACCACCAGTGAATATCTGCGAGAGGCATTCACAGCCCATAATCTCAAGCTTCTTCCTGAAGTAGAGTTAAACAGTAATGACCTGCTTCTGGATCTGGCACGGATCGGACTGGGAATTGCCTGCGTTCCTGATTATATGTTAAAAGAAAATGATCAGCTGACACCGCTCATGTTAAAAGAGCCGCTTCCCGGACGTCAGCTTGTACTTGCCCAGCATGACAGTCTTACTGTCTCTCAGGCTGCTGAACGCTTTATTGAAATGTTTACTTCCATATAATAAAAGAAGTCCTCACTCAGTACTGAAACAACAATTTTTATAATCGCGTTTCTTACTGAATGAGAACTTCTTTTTCTTATTTCGGCATTACAGCCAGTGCATCAGTAATATACTGATTGTCGATTGCTGCAAAGAATCCGCCGTCTGCCTTGGTTGCATAATCCATATCAATCGGCATTTTTCCAAGTACAGGAACCTTCAGCTCTGCTGCGATCTCATCAATATGGCTCTCACCGAAGACTTTGATCTCTTTTCCGCAGTCCGGACATTTCACATAGCTGTAGTTCTCTACGATTCCAAGTACCGGTATCTTCATCATCTCAGCCATATTAAAGGCTTTCTTAACGATCATCTTAACCAGATCCTGAGGTGATGTTACGATCACGATTCCTTCGATCGGCAGAGACTGGAATGCTGTAAGCGGAACATCACCTGTTCCAGGAGGCATATCCACAAACAGATAGTCTACGTCGCCCCAGATAACATCTGTCCAGAACTGTTTTACCATATTTGCAAGAACCGGACCTCTCCAGATTACAGGAGTATCCTCTGTAGGAAGCAGAAGGTTGATGGACATTACCTTGATCCCGTTTTTTGTGATCATCGGGTAGATACCTTCATCATTTGCCATTGCTGCACCCTTTAATCCATACATTTTCGGAATGGACGGTCCTGTGATATCCGCATCCAGGATACCGACTTTGTATCCCTGTGCTGCCATCATGTTTGCCAGAGAGCCTGTTACGAAGGATTTACCAACTCCACCCTTTCCGCTGACAACCCCGATCACATGTTTTACATTTGACTGAGCATTCATTTCTGCCTGAAAGCTCTGCTGTTTCTTGCTGCTTGAACAACCTTCGCAGCTTGCTTTGTCGCATGAAGTGTTGTTACATTCTTTTGCCATAATTAATCTTCTCCTTTATATTTACGCACTGCTGTACTGACAAAATATTGTTACTGTTCACTCCGTCCACAGTAACGTAGCCAAAATTCATTCCAGATTGCCTACGGCAATGGAATTTTGGCTTGTATGTCTCGGGATTTTGGCATATTCATGCCAAAACACCTCGCGGGATAGTGGTGTGTGAACAATAACAAAATATTCTCTATTGCCAGTCTGGAGTACGCATATTACTTTACAAATCTGTCAATTGCTACCTCAAGTTCTTTAATTGCCTCTTTATCACCATGTTCCACTGCATCTACGATACAGTGTTCGATATGATCCTGCAGAATGATCTTACCTGTATTATTGATAGCAGATTTCACTGCTGAAAGCTGTATCAGAACTTCCGCACAGTCTCTTCCGTCCTCTATCATACGTTTGATAGATTCCATATGTCCGATTGCTCTGGACATACGATTCAGCACTGCCTTTGTATGCGCATGACTGTGATGATGCCCATGCTCCCCATGAGAATGTTCAACTACCGTCCCATCCTCCAGTACATGCGTATGTGTCTTTTGTTCCTCGGCCATAACATTCCCCTTTCTCTTTCAGAATATCCGATTCTTTACCGCTTATCTGTCTTTATATCCTCACACACTGTCTGTGGCTTTCTTGCTTACAGCACTTCCGTACAGCGTAAATGATATTATACCACATTTGTCAAATTTCTGTAAAGGAGCAACGCTGTTTTATTTGTGAAGTCGTAATATCAAAAATAATGGTTCCATCCTCCAGGACAGTTTTTTCATAGGAAACTTCTTTTCCTTTGAATTTATTTCTGATATATTCTTCCGGATCCTCAAGTTCCAGCTCTTCCACAAAAACATCACGCATCTGATTCCGCGGACATTTATTAAAAATTTCCCATATCAGTTCATATTCTTTCATTATATTCCATCTCCAGTCCGTCAGACGGATATTTGCAATCCGTTTCACTATTTTAGTCCCAGCTCGCTGCTTATTTTTTCGCAGCCTCTTCGGCTGATTTACGGCAATCCGCACAGAGTGTCCTGTGATTTTTCTCAACCAGTCTGAGACTATTATAATTATTTTTAGATTTTTTGTCAAAAATAATTGCATGAAGACGAATTATAGCGTATCATAGTCTATAATTATCAAAACAGCAATGTTACTGTTCATTTTGCAGCCTGATGTTTTTTTGAATTCTGCATATTCACAGTAACTGTAACTATTCAGTACTTTCGGGAAGCAGTGTACCGGATAGTTACCGACAGCTACAAACTAATTACATATATAAAGGAGAGAAATCTATGAAGCTTTTAAAAGACCGAATTCTTAAGGATGGAGTTGTAAAACCGGGAAATATTTTAAAAGTAGACAGTTTCTTAAATCATCAGATGGATATTACCCTCATCAATGAAATCGGCAAAGAATTCAAACGCCGCTTCTCCGACTGTCCAATCACTAAAATCCTTACAATTGAAGCATCCGGTATCGGTATCGCCTGTATTGCTGCACAGTACTTTGATGTACCTGTAGTTTTTGCCAAGAAAGCACAGAGCGTGAATCTGGATGGAGAAATGTATACAACTAAAGTAGAATCTTTCACTCATAAGAAAGTATATGATGTGATCCTTTCCAGGAAGTTTCTCGGACCTGAAGATCATGTACTTCTGATTGATGATTTCCTTGCTAACGGATGTGCACTTCTCGGCCTGATCGATATTGTTAAGAAATCAGGGGCAACTCTTGAAGGAGCCGGTATTGTTATTGAGAAAGGATTCCAGCATGGCGGTCAGGAGATCCGCGATATGGGAATACGTCTTGAATCTCTTGCCATTGTTGATTCCATGACAGACGATTCCTTAACCTTCAGAGATTAACTATAAAAGGATGGGAAAACCCATCCTTTTTTTGTTCTATGAACTCTTTATTTTTTCTGATCTGATGTTTTCTCCACTTTTGAGTTATCTTCGGAATCATAGATCAGATTTTCTCTCGTTTCACCTTCTGATTTATCTTCTGTTTCGGGAGTTGGTGTCACTTCTTTTGAATCTTCCTCTGAGGCTGTCTTTAATGTCACTTTCGGCACAGGTGTTGCCTCTGGCGCAGGTGTCACCTCCGGTGTCGGTGTGGGATCAGGAGCGATCTCATCTTCCGTATAAGTTCCGTTATCCACAAGAATCTGATAATTATCCTTGTCGATCATCTGTGCTCCACATGTAAAAGTTCCCACAATCTTTACTCCGTTATCATACTGTGAATAATCTTTTACGTCAACTTTCTCTCCTGTCAGATAGTCAATGGCCATCTGTACTCCGCCCTTAGCCAGTTCCTTACGGTCCATAAACATGGTAAATGACATTTTACCTGCTGCAATATCCTTTACTGCCTGTGCCTCACTGCCATATCCTGTGATCATCGGCCATTCATCACTTCCCGGTTCCAGACCACTGTCACTTAAAATTTCCTCTGCAGCATAAGCAAATCCGTCATATGCAGTACAGATAATATCCGGAGCCTTCTCCTCTGCATAAAACTCACTTATAATCGAATCAAGTTTTGTCTTTGCAGATGTCTCGCTCCATCTCATGATTCCTGTATCATCAAATGACGTATTTCCGGATTTGCATACAAGTGTTCCATCATCCAGATATTCCTGAAGCCCTTCCTGGATTCCATTACACAGAAACAGTGCAGCATTGTCATCCGGAGATCCCATGAGAAATTCTATTGTATAAGACTTCTTATCCTCTCTGGCTTTATCCAGATCCATTTTTTTGATAATTTCTTTGGCAATATCATTTCCTATGGATCTGGTATCATAGGTTGCATAATAATTGATATCCGCAGTATCCCGGATCAGACTGTCATAAGAAATAACCGGTATTTCCTGCTCATTGGCAGTTTTCAGGATATCTGTCAGACCATAGGAATCTACCGGATCAATGATCAGGGCAGAAACCTGCTCATCAATAAATTCCTGAATCTGGGAAATCTGAAGCGCAGGATCGCCGCCGGCATTCTTCACATCTGCCTCATATCCTCCATCTTCAATCTGCGAAGTCATCTCTTCGCTGTCAATTTTTGCATCCTCATCGTCATCAGAAAGAAGCACACCTATCTTTCCAGCAGAAGCTTCCGTTACCTCAGCATCTTCCTCTGATTCATCATCTGAATCTTTGCCTGAAGAATCTCCGTCTTCTTCCTCCTTCACTGATGTCTCTTTATTGTCTTCGTCTGATTTTGCACTGTCTCCTGCCTTGCTACTGTCATCGGCATCAGAAGCATTTTTATTTTCTGCCTCTACTTTTTCACCTTCCTCAGTTACTTCGCCTACGCCCTCTTCTTCTACCTGGGCGCTTTCATTTGCTGCTTCTTTTGCCTCATTCTTCTCACAGGCAGACAGGAACATGGAGGATACCATTATTCCAAGCAGAATAGCTGTTGCTCTTCTTTTCATAATACGATCCTTTCTGATATCATATTTATTTATCAATTCCCTTATAATCTTTTGCAATGTTCTTCAGATAATCCCGATAGGCAACGGCTGCTTTCTTTGGTTTCAGAATATGTACATTTCTTCCCATAGAAGTCAACCATCCAAAAAATGCCTTATCAACCACAACCTCAACAGTTACAATAAAATTATCCTCCCCCTTTATTTTGCAGAAAATCTCCGAGCCAAAGGTACGCTGGATTTTTTTCTTTGTAGAATTCTGACATACAAGCCTGATTTCTTTTATATTCTCTCCTGTTTGGGAGGGTGTCGGAGCACTGATCTTTGCAGGTGCTTCAGATTCTTTTCCAATCTGTTCCTGCACATTTTCAGATTTCTCTCCTATTTCGTCATCTGGCTGATGTATTATCGTATTATCCGCTTCTGTTTTATCTGAAGCAGATTTTTCCTCATAATATCCGCCTTCCCGTCCTCTTCTGTAATGTATATCCATTCCAAAATCACGCAGGGTTTCCATATCATCATAAATACTCTTTCGCTCAGCTCGAATCCCCTGTTCTTCCAGTTTTGCCAGAATCTCCTGCATGGTGACAGGCTTTTGGCTGGTTGTCTCAGACAGCATTTTCTGCAGATACAGGATTTTTCCTTTTTGATTACATGATTTCGCCATAATTATCCTCTTACAAATCTGTGGTATATATAGTCATTTGCTTCTTTTTCCTGACTGTCATCTAATGGTGTAAGTTCTGTTTCTTTTCCGTACTTTCTTTCCAGCGCATGTTGAATGAGCCAGTCTGCAAGCTGCGGATTTTTCGGAAGTAACGGTCCATGCAGATAAGTCCCTATCACATTCTTATATACTACGCCTTCATAGCCTGACTTACCGTCATTGCCTGCACCGTAAAGTACTTTTCCCAGTGGTTTGTTATTATTAATGCAGGTTCTTCCTCCATGATTCTCAAATCCAACGATCGGCATCTCAAACAGTTCACTCTGCAGAACGATATTCTGGATCAGACGACCTTCGCCCTGCTCTGTATACAAGTCTACCAGATCCAGTCCTTTCATGTTTCCCTGATCTGTTTTGTAATACTTCCCGAGTAACTGATAGCCACCGCAGATTGCAATGACAACACCGTTATCTTCCACATAAGCCTTAAAATCCGGCTGGATTTCCTGCAGCTTCTCACATACGATCATCTGCTCTCTGTCCGAGCCGCCACCCAGAAGTACGATATCAAGCTTCGAGAAATCTATTTTATCATCCAGTTCAAACGGTATGGTCTCAGCCTCAATCCCACGCCACTGGCATCTCTTCATCAGACACTGAATATTGCCTCTGTCACCGTAAAGATTCAGAAGATCCGGATATAAATGTCCTATTGTAATTTTCATTATTTCTCACCCTCCAGTCTCTTCAGAATATTTCTGGTGCTGAATAATGCTGTATAGTTTACCAACACATACAGATTACCTACTCCATCCTCTACTCTGTCGCGGATTGCTTTCTCAACATCTCCCTCGAGGACAGACGGGATATCCACATATTTCAACCGCAGACGCATATCCTGACAACGGATACCGCTTACAGTAATAGATTTCACTGAATCATTTCCGAGAAGATCAAAGTCAACATCCCAGAGCCAGGAAATATCTGTTCCGTCCTGGGCATTATCATTGATCGCAATAATGATGTCCTTCGGTGCCTGATCCTGCATCACTGCGGAAATATTCTGATTAAATCCCGCCGGATTCTTGGCAAGGTTTAGGGTTACTCCTGTTCCCTTAATGCGAAACTGCTCCATACGTCCGTTTTCCGGATTAAATCTGCGAAGCATATCCCCGAAATGCTCTCCCGAAAATCCTGCAGTCCTCACTCCCGCATAAGCTGCCAGAATATTATACACATTATAAAATCCCTTATAATTTGCTACAATGTGTTTTCCCTCTACACAAAAGCTGAGCTGGTCACCTACCTTTACATCCTCCGCATCAAAATCCGGCTTTGGCCTTGCAAATCCGCATTTTGGGCAATAATAATCTCCCAGCTGGCTGTAATGATAGAAACGATATTCCAGTTTCTCACCGCATCGCTTACAGAAACGTCCCTCTCTGATTTCATTTGCCGCAGATTTGATCACCGGTTTACTGATGCCATAAGTTACATATGGATTCCCGGAATCCATGGCAAGATATGCAGACAGGGCATCATCACCATTTACAATGATCTGCATCTTCGGAACCTTTCTCATCATTTCTTCCAGAATATTCATGGTAATATCAATCTCTCCGTATCTGTCAAGCTGATCGCGGAAAAGATTTGTCAGAAGCATATAGTCCGGTTTGATTCTTGGAAAAACATGTCTGGTGGATGCTTCATCAGCCTCAATGCATGCATAGTCCGCATCAATTTTACCATTCCATTTCGCAGCCAGCACAAATGCGGCAACAACTCCATTGAGCATATTGGAACCTGTGTGGTTACAGATTACTTTCTGCCCTTCCGCTTCCAGTGCCGCACAGAGCATATTGTTGGTAGTTGTCTTTCCATTTGTACCGCAGGTTGCAAAAATAGCCTTTCGTACCTGTGAGGAAAGCTGTTCCAGAATATCCGGACAGATCTTAATCGCCACTTTTCCTGCCCAGGTTACACCCTGCCTTCCCATTTTCTTACATACGTATCCTACAAATTTTGCTGCACAGACAGCAATCATTACTCTTATTTTCATTGTGTATGATAATTTCCTTTATAATATAATCTTCGTTATTTATAATCTTTGTTATTGCCGCTTATGTCAAGCGGATATTCGCAATCCGCTTCGCTACGTGTCTCTACACCGAATAACTGCTTCGCAGTTTATCAGAAGGAGCTTGCACTCCTCCTGATACAAGCAAGTCCCCACCCA
>OKRR01002533.1_pt1 | contig 13140 bp, 9 predicted proteins | sample 1601211 | NCBI WGS metagenome assembly OKRR01 (sample SAMEA3541525, study PRJEB24748) | human gut metagenome | biome: human gut; feature: human-associated habitat; material: faeces | place: China | collected 2012
ATTGCTTGAAGCCGAGAAAATCTTCTCCGACTGGCTCAAACGACCGGAAAGCGAAATTCCGGTGTTGTTTGTTTTGGGTAGCAGCGATTATGAGCCAATGGCAGAACTTCATCTGGCGGAGCACGACTTGACACCCAACAAAAGTATCCTGCTTTTTGAAAGCCGGAAACAATATAAAGCCGAGAACATTCATACATTCCAGATTTCAATGTTCGGAGCTTCATACCTCGCAGGAGTATGTGCAAAACAATGTTCAGAGATGACACCTCTGATTTTGCTTGCCAATAATACCGACAGTCCCATCAACATAGCCAAAGACGGTTTTATTGCAGGCTACGGCAGTGACTGCAATGTGGAGTATCTTGCGGATGATTGGACGGGATATGTGTCGGCTTCGCTCGCTTACCGGAAAATGAGTGATTGGGTGGTTGATTACGACTTCATTTTCCCAGTGGCAGGTGGCTCTAATGCCGGTATATACCGCTACTCCCGGGAATTTGAGTACTCACCATTTCTGGTGGGCATGGATATCGACCAGTCAAGTCTCTCCAACCGAATCACTGGCTCGGTTATTAAGCATATCGACCAATTGATTTACAGGTATCTGACGGAATGGGTAGTCACGGGGATTATGCCGGAGAATCAACTTTACGGTCTTGAAAGCGGGTATGCCGACTGGCTGGTCGCCCCCCGATACGTGAATGATTTCAGCAGCTTAGTCAATGGAATGCGTCACCAGGCTATTCTTTTTGAGAAAGAGTATTATGAAACGAGTGGTTATTAAACTTATTGCGCCGCTCCTCTGCCTGATTGGTCTGTGGAGCTGCTCGGACGATGAGCCTTCTTATTCTCCTGACAACAAGCAGTGGACAGAGAAGGTTGTTGCCGTGGTGCTTCCCATGGAGAAAGGGCTTGATGTACATTGGAAAAGGACATTGGGAATGTTTACAACCAACTTTGAGCGTGCATTCAAAAACCACGAAGCAGGTATAAGGTTAAAGTTTGAATACTACGATGAGGCAAAGGTCGATGTGCAAGAACTTGCCCAATCGCTGGCATTCAACGATGAGGTGTATGCCGTAATCGGTGGGCTGTATTCATCCAACGCGGCAATCCTCGCGGCAGAACTGACCCTTGTGGGCAAAACATTCTTCACTCTCGCCACCGCCGAACAACTGGTTCGTGCATACGCATCGACAGGCTATCTCTGGGCGATGACCGAGACCGACATTACGCAATGTGAGGTGCTTCTCTCCAAGGTGATTAACTATGAGGGTGAAAGCGTGGCGCTTTTGGCCAAGGAGAACGACAATTACGGACAAACGTTCATTGACTGGTTCGCATTTCAGGCACGCGAACTCGGACTGAAAAACATGGGATGCTATACTTACACCTCCGAAAATGTAGCTGATGTGTCTCGCCAAGCCATGCAGTCAGGTGCAGAATATGTGATATGCATCCCCTCTGAAATAGAAGAGATGGGACCGATGCTTGAAGCGCATAAAACACAAAGCCTGAACGGGTGTAGTGTACCGAGAATGCTGTTTTCGGATACTGCCTACGGTGCGGATGTGCTCAAGATTCACGGTGATGCAGCCGAAGGTATAGAGGGAGTCGCATTTGGTGCCGATCCTGAATCGGGATTTGACGTGAGTTACAAGACGTTTTTCAATGCCACACCTACTCTTGGTGAGTCACAGCTCTACGATGCTGCAATGCTCATCGGCTATGCCGCATGGTACCAGCAGTTCAAACCGGAGTTGTCGTTACAAAAATCATTAAGGGCCGTTGTTTCGGGTGAAGGCTTGAACATGGGTAGCTGGACAGGTGAGGATATGGGGCTTGTGGTGGATGCGCTTGCTGCCGGAAAGTCGCCATATGTTCGCGGAGCTTCAGGGCATTTAAGGTTCGATGCTAAGGTGTTTACCAATGTACTTGCCACCACCTACTATAATTTCAAGGTTTACAACGGACAGTATATCATCCTTGACTATAACACCAGCGACGGAGGGAACCGCACGGATGCGACACTTGCCGGTTGGAACTGGAAAGCCTCTCAGATGCAGGATTTCAACAATTCAGGGGAATTCAATTACCCTGCACATACCGGCAACTGGGCACTCCTTGTTGCTTCCTCCAAGGAATGGACCAATTACCGCCATCAGGCAGATGTGCTCGCTATCTATCAGCAGCTCAGACAGGCCGGATATACCGACGACCGTATCATTCTCATTGTCGAGGATGACATAGCCGATAATGTCTCAAATCCCAACAAAGGAGTTATACAGGTGACTATTGGGGGAAACAATGTGTATGAGAATGTAGAGATTGATTATCGTATGTCATCGTTGAAGGCAAAAGATATACTTGCCATTCTGAATGGCGAGAAAAGCGAAAGTTTGCCTACAGTGATCGAATCTACTGAAAACGACAACCTGTTCGTTTTCTGGAGCGGACACGGTGTACCGGGAGCCATGTGCTGGGATGAGGAGCCTTACGCCATGACAGGCGATGACCTGTCCACTGTTTTTAAGGATATGAACCTCAAAAGGCGTTACCGTAAACTTCTCATGATGGTGGAGGCATGTTTTTCGGGTGGTGTGATGGAGCAGTGCGAGGGCATCCCCGGAATGCTGTTCATCACTGCGGCCAACGGTGACGAAACATCCAAGGCTGATGTCTTCAACGGAGAGATGAAAGTGTGGATGAGCAACCGTTTCACCTCCACTTTTATCGAACAAATAACCGATAACAAGGATGTAGCTATGCGCGACCTCTATTATCGGCTGTTCATCAATACTGTCGGAAGTCATGTAATGGTTTATAATGCCGAAAACTATGGTAATCTTTATTCAGCCAATATGTCAGAATTTATAAATTTCAAAAACGATAAATCAAAATGAAAAGATCAATCAAAAAAATGTCAGCACTGCTGACGATGATGGCTATCGCCATCCTTACTTTCACCTTCACCGCGTGCAGTGACGATGACGATCCTGTGACAGAAGTGACTTACACATACGGCTTCTCCAACATGTCGGCATCGCATCCCGATTTCCTTGCCGAGATGAGCAAGATAGAGAAAGGCTTCCAGACTGCACTCGGCATCACAGGCAAACCATTCACCAAGAAGGGTTCTGTAGAAGAATGTGACAAACAGGTTTACGAGGCTTGCCAGAAAGCATTCGATTTGCTCAAAGGCGAGGCATGGCAGGGGGATTACACCTTTCAGGTTACGAACGTAGGAACGGAAGAGGTTGTGTGCACAGCAATATTTAGTGCAGATAACGAAAACTTCATTGGTGGGCAGATTTCTCCTATCGGCAATAAAGCGATGGAGGATACCGATACAGGCGACTTCTACTTTTCCGACGGCTCCTTTGCCGACAAATCTACCGAATTGGCATCCTGGCAGAAAGCCGTCTGTATAGGGGTTGTGCTGAAAAAAGGCCGCGACGATTCAGGTGACTGGGCTGACAATGGCAACTATACATTGAAAGACGGTACGACTCTGATGCAGAAAGTCCACGGTTATGTGCTTGCTCTCCATGATGCCAATGTCGGCAACTCATGCCAATGGGGTAGTTATGGAACAGAGGTAGGTTGCGACAGAAATAACAATTCCGGTTTCAATGGCTACAGTAGCACGCAGACCATTGTAGCATTCAATAAAGACAAAAACTGGAATCTTTCAGATGCATTCCCTGCCGTCTATCATGCCGTGAATTATGAAACTGTATGTCCTGCGCCATCCCAAACCAGCGGTTGGTTTCTTCCTTCCGGCGGACAATGCCGGTATTGGCTCGAAAACAGGGATGTCATATTGAGGAGTATCCAAAATGTCGGAGGTGACGGATGGAAAGACGAGTATTGGTCGAGTTCAGAGGACCGTTACGATCCTGCATACTTTGCTTACGGCTTGTACATGCGCTACGGCGACATAGTAGACTACGGCAATAAGGACCAGCGCGGTTACGCAGTTCGCTCGTGCTTAGCTTTCTGACCTATTTAACAAGAATACGATGCAATAAATAATGAAAATCAAAATGAAAAGTTCAATCAAAAAAATATCAGCACTGCTGACGATGATGGCTGTCGCCATTCTTGCTTTCACCTTCACCGGTTGCAGTGACGAAGCGACACCCGAATCTGATGATAAAATCCTGAAACCCGTCGCCGAGAATGTTATCGGCAAGTGGAGCATGAAGGAGAGCTACAAAAAGCTGGATGGCAAGTGGGTGGAAGATCCCATCCCTGAAGGTCAGGGACAAACCTATACTATCCGTACGGACGGCACAGTGTTGAGCGCATTTACGGCTCCCGATGGATACACGAAGCTCAACCTGGGCGAATGGGAAACAGACGAAGCCGCCAACAAACTGACACTCGGAACAATGACCGTAGATGTACTCAGCCTGAATGCCACTTCATTTGAAATGGGGTACGGCGAGGCTCTCGATGCGGAGACTGGCGAATTGATGGATGGTGAGTTCAGATGGAAATACTCCCGCATGGATGAAACACAGAAGACGCTTGCCGAGAAACTCATAGGCAAATGGAATTACTCTAAGAGCTACGAAAAGATAAATGGTGAGTGGGTGGAGATTCACTCCGGAATGCAAGATGAAGGTTGGTTTTTGGCCGAAACAGCCTTTCTGTTTTGTGAGGACGGTTCATCTACCGCATACGGACGCTCCGGTGAGCATGAAATAACGCTCAACATGTACTGGTACGTGAACAATGCTACCGGTGAACTGCGCATGGTGACTAAAGACGGACAGACTACGGAATTAAATGTAGCGATAGGAGTAGACGGAACACTCTCGGTATTCTATAACATTGAACTTTCTACGGGACAGACTAGAGAGTTTAAGGATGTATTAATTCGCTGAAATCAGAAAAAATATAAATATAAATCATCATTTTATTATGAAGCAACTATTTTATATCGTCAGTATTGTCTTGATGACAACAATTGCATTTGTATCATGCAAAGGAACAACAAACAAAACAAATCCCACAGAATCCGGAATGCCGGATTTAGTTGGTACATGGCATTATGAAACCGTGACTCAAGCCGTGCTGGGAGCCGTTTCCGATACCGTAGTTTTCGACTACATCAATAACCCGCATGAACAGCAATTCTACGAAGTCTATACTCCGGACAGTATAATGACCTTCTACACCATCCAAAATGATACGCTGTTGAATAAGCTACGGTTTCGATATGCTTTCCGCAACGATACCCTCTATATGTCAGACCCCAATAAGCCGATACAAACCGTACATGTAAAGAGCTTCACAGACAGCACTGTGACCATAGACTACATTCGCACTTACCGCGATACTCTCTTCTACTGTACCTCCACTACTCGTCGCAGCGAACTGCCGACGTGGAAATTTGAGAAGTAAAGACAAATAATAAGTACATTAACAAATATGATAAGAAGAAAATACCTGCTGCTCTTTGTCGTGTCCTTTACCTTACTCTTAGTTGGATGTGACAACGACCTCGGACATCAAAGTCCTAACGATGAGTGGATAGCCGAAACTTTGGTGTCCGAAGTTGACGTAGAACACTCCGGTGTGGATGCCTGGTTCTATTCGGAAGCTATCAGCGACCAGATATTCAGCCGCATGTGGCTCAAGTCATGGAAAGAGGACTGTCCTTTGAATCGGTCCGAACTGCGTTATCTAAAAGTATTGCATCGCAACGCTGACGGCAACCCCCAACGGGGTGAGATGGTGGTGAACGCCGCCATTGCCGATAAAGCGATCGACATATTTCGACAGCTCTACCTGGCGGACTACCGCATTGAGCGGATGGTGCTCATTGACAACTACGATGCCGACGATGAAAGTTCTATGCGTGCCAACAACTCCTCATCGTTCAACTTCCGCTTCATGACCGGCTCCACTACCAAGATTTCCAAGCACGGACTTGGCCTTGCCATCGACATTAATACGCTTTACAATCCATACGTCAAGGAAAAAGCTGACGGCTCCTGGCACATAGAACCCGCTACCGGTGAACCATACGCTTTCGATCGTGATAACAGGACGGATATACCGTACAAGATAGATCACAACGACCTGGCATACCGGCTTTTTACGGAAGCCGGATTTGAATGGGGAGGAGACTGGATCTCATTGAAGGATTACCAGCATTTTGAGATTGACCTATAACAATTGTATGTCGAGATACCATTGTTGCTGAAGGTGTGGGACTGGAGAAAGTTGCTATTTTCCTTTTCATATTGTTTGATATCATGATTATTTTTCTTTATCTGAGAAAGAATAGGGGAAGCTATCCGGTTCTGTTCCGCGTTTATAGTTGGGTTGGCTGTCCATGTCGAACCTGATTTTGGCACCTTTTATCAATAATGAGTGGTTCAGATAATTCTTGTCATACTTCTTGCCATTGTATCGTACATCGCTGATATAGCGGTTTTCATCGCTGTTTAGGGGCGCAGAAATCTCGATAGTTTTGCCATTTTCCAGATGTATCTTGGCATTTCTGAAGAGTGGTGCGCCCAACACGTATTCGTCCGTACCCGGGCAGACGGAATAAAAACCTAATGCCGACATGACATACCAGGCTGAAGTCTGTCCGTTATCTTCGTCTCCGCAATATCCGTCAGGGGTTGGCTGGTAAAGACGGTTCATCACTTCGCGTACCCAATACTGTGTTTTCCAGGGTTGCCCGGCGTAGTTATAGAGATAAATCATGTGTTGTATGGGCTGGTTGCCATGTGCGTATTGCCCCATGTCAATGACCTGCATTTCGCGCATTTCGTGTATCAGGCTTTGCCGGGTATTAGTGTTTGCGCCGAATACGGGCGGCGTAGTAAATACAGAGTCGAGCATAGCAACAAAGTTCTTGTCACCTCCCATCAGGTTAATTAAGCCCCGCATATCATGGAATACGGACCAGGAATAATGCCAGCTGTTTCCTTCAGTGAAAGGTCCCCACCATTCCACCGGATCGAAGTGCTGCGGGAAGTTGCCGTTGCGGTCTTTGCCGCTCATCAGGCGGTAAGGAGCATAGAACAGGTTCTTATAGTTCTGGCTGCGTTTCTTGTAGATGTCCAGTTCCGATGCGGGTCTGCCCAGTTTTTTCCCCATCTGATAGATACACCAGTCATTGTAGGCGTATTCAAGGGTACGGGCGGCACTTTGACCGATATCGGAAGGTACATATCCCAATTCATTGTATTCCTTGTAGCCCATGCGGCCGGAAGAAGGAACCGTGGGATGCTGGTTGTTTGCTCCATGCAACAAACCTTCATACATTTTCTCGGCATTCTGTTTGATGTTGCCTTTCACATAGGCATCTGCCACTACTGATGCGGAATTATTGCCTACCATGCAGTCGCGATGTCCCGGACTGGCCCATTCCGGGAAGAAACCACTCTCCAGATAGGCATTCAGGAAACCTTCTTCCATTTGTCGGCTCATGGAAGGGTATATCAGGTTAATCATTGGGAGTTCTCCGCGGAAGGAATCCCAAAAACCGGTATCTGTAAAGAAGCGTCCGGGCATCACCTTGCCGGTGTGCGGGCTATAATGCAGGATGTTTCCCGCCGCATCAATCTCATGGAACGTCCGGGGAAATAAAACGCTGCGGTATAAACAGGAGTAGAAGGTGCGAAGTCGATCTTCGCTGTCCGATTCAACCTCTATTCGGCCGAGTACTTCGTTCCAGCGTTCTTTACCTTTCAGCTTTAGTTCTTCCAGATTCATTGAACCGAGTTCTTTCAGATTCTGTTCAGCCTGTTCGGGACTGATGAAAGAAGATGCGATCCGGGCACATACTTTTTCTCCCTTGCGGGTGGCGAATCCGATAATGGCGCCGGCATGATTTTCTTTAACGTCTGGTTGGCCTACTTTGATTTCACCATTGCTTACGGTTGCCGAGTAAGTGAAGGGCTTGTCGAAAGTAATGGTGAAGTAGTTCTTAAAGTTGGCCGGTACGCCACCGCTGTTTTTGGTCGTGTAGCCGATGATCTTATTCTCGGCCGGAACAACTTTCACATACGAACCATTGTCGAATGCATCAATTACTACATAAGAATCCTTGCTCTCGGGAAAGGTAAAGCGGAATATGGCTGCCCGCTCCGTAGGTACAATTTCTGTTGTAATATTGTGATCGGAGAGGAATGCGCGGTAGTAATAGGGTGTAGATACCTCAGATTTATGATTGAACCAGCTTGCACGCTTGTCCTGGTCGAATACGGGCTCACCTGTAATGGGCATGATGGCGAACTGTCCGTAGTCGTTTATCCAAGGGCTGGGTTGATGTGTTTGTTTGAAACCTCTGATACGGTTAGATGCATAGGTATAAGTCCATCCTTCTCCCATCTTTCCGGTTTGTGGGGTCCAGAAGTTCATCCCCCAGGGCATTGCGATGGCAGGATAGGTATTACCATTGGATAATTCGAAACTGGAGTCTGTCCCTACTAGTGGGTTTACATAGTCTACTATATCTTTCTTGCTTTGGGAGAATAAGAGAGAACTGGCTCCCAATAAGAATGATAAGAAAAGAATCTTTTGTTTCATGTTATTGGATTTATTGATATAATATTTCCTGCAAATATGGTGGTTTATAGTGATTTGCGTGTTATACATTTGTGACGTATATGTCTTCTTTCGTGACAATTAAAAAGAACTTTGCAGATAATTCAGTACGCACTGATTATCTGCAAAGTTCTTTCATCTTTCATTGTTGTCTCATTCATTGGCTTTTCCGCTGAAACTGCCGTCTGAAGGATGGGGAAGTGCTTTCAGGAAGATTACATTACTTCCTCGCACACCCGCATTTCCATCCCTTTATATACCACTACAATCTTGTGCAGTTGGGTGTGGCCGATGGCACGTTTCACTGTGTCCGTGTCGGCGTAGCGGTTGGCTTGGACAATGGCTTCTTGGCGTAATTCTTCCACGCGTGTTTCGGGGTCTTTATACTTGGCATACTTCAGTTCCACGATGTAACTGTGCGTCATGTCGGAGTAAATCTCCAGCATCGGACAGAGGAAGATGTCGACATATCCAGCCTGCGTGTCCTGTTCGGAAATGGGACGATAGAAGCGGTTCTGAGCAGTCATGGCGAGGGTGAAACCGTGGACGAAGAATTCGCCCTTTTGCTTGTCGCGCTGTGAGGCATAACGTTTCAGGCAGTCGGCGATGTAGTCGAAGTAAGCTTTCCAATCACCCCGATAGGCTAATGCGCTGGATAGTTCGCTCTTTTCATAGCTGCTGAAGCTCAGGTCGGCATCGTTGTAGGTATTCAGCAGATAGGTGTAGAGTTGTTCCTGTACCACCATGTTGGGGATGGTCAGTTTGGTTTTTCCTTCGTGCATGCCGCTGATGGTGAGCATCCCGAAATAGTAGAGCAAGCTCACGAAATTATCAGGATTGGTGATACTGGCGGCAGGGAAGCCGTCTTTCAGATCACCGGTGATAAATCCCTGGCTCACTAAAGTCTGAATGATGGAAGCGTCATGGGCAAATTCCTTGTCCTTGCGGATAAGCATGCGCAACTTCTCGTAGTCGATGCGGATATTGCTTTCTATCATGTTTTGCGGTGCTTTACCGCGTATAATGTAGTTTTTGACGAAGTAGAGCACCATATTGGAATTGTACATTGTGGTTTCACCGTAACAATCCTGCGCAAAACAGTAATTGTCGTACCATGGTTTCATCATTTCTATCAACTCGTCAACGGTATGATGGAAAGGGCTGGTGGTAGAATAATAAGTCAGCATTTCGCGTACTTCCTCTTCCGTGAAACCCATCATTTGATTGAAATCCGGTGAGAGTGAGTAGTTAGTACCGATGTTGAATCCGCTGGTCAGGTCGTCCATCGTCACGGGGCTTACACCGGTGATGAAGCAACGCTCGATACTGGAATAGGTGCCTGCTTTCACCTTGTTGAATAGATTCCGCAAATAACCTTCGCCATGCGTCTCGTCAGTGTATCGGCGTAAACTTTCGGGATTGGAAAGGATAGCATTGGTGAAGTGGTCGTATTCATCGATGAAGAGATACATTTTCTGTCCGGCACGCTCGCATGCCTGATAGATGAACTCCAGTTGCGCTACAGCTCCGCTTTTGGTGTGCAGTTCTTCCCAGGTGTCCGGGGGGAGGAGGTCGGCATATTTCTTACAAAAACTCTCGATGGTAGTACCGCAGTGTTCATCCAACCCTTTGCGGTAATCATTCAGCTCGCCGCTGATGCCGGAAAAGTTGAGATAGAGCACGAGGTAGCTATTTCGGTTCGGTGTGGGGTGTTCACCAATGTAGAGGCCACCAAAGAGGTCATCGAACTTATCGCGGGTGTTTACATCGTAGTAGTGTTGCAATATGTTCAGTGTCAGGCTCTTGCCGAAGCGTCGCGGACGGATGAAGAAAAAGAAACGATCCGCTTGTTCTATCAGGGGGATAAAGCGGGTTTTGTCTACATAATAATAGTCTTCGCGGCGAATAACCGCAAAGTTCATCATTCCGTAGGGAAGTCTCTTTCTGTTCGGTACTATATATTCCAATGGATCCATTTTCTGTCCTCCTACTATTGTTTTTTAATCTGTTGCTTTGTAGCATAACGACACAAAGATAACAAAAGTTCTTATAGCGACGATGCGTTTTCTTTCACTTATTTTGAAGGGAAGTGTTTCTAACTTTATCTCTTGAGTTTCGCATCCCTCGACATACCGTAATATCCCGGCATGGGGCGATAGATCGGCTGTGCGCGTCTTCCTACATTTGTCAGTTTGCCCTCTTTTTGCAATCGTTGCAGATGGTTGTTGGCGGTGGTGCGTGCCATGCCGCATAATTCTTGGAAATCGATGCGAAGCAGCAGTTCATGTTCCGTGAAATACTCTTTCAAGCGCATATCTATCTCTACTTCGGAGAGTCGCAGGGAGTGGCGCGTGTATTTACTTTGGGTGGCTGTAACACCTGCCAGTGCGGCTTTCAGACGAATGTCCGGGCGAAAACTAACACCTTTCAAGCGTAGTTTCAAATGCTTGTTCTTGGTCTTGCGGGTCACTTTCTGTGTGGCCTCCAAAGTGGGGGAAAAATAGCCCAATCCCTCGATGTGCACCTCCCGACCTTCGCGTAGCTCTTCTCCGCAAAGCTGGGTCAAAGTGTCTATTGCACTTTTTGCATCACCCACGCTGAGCGAACTGCGTTCGTGTACCCGATAATATAATTGCTCCATGCTCACTTTGCCGTTGAGCAACGGACGGGGGTGCAGCCCTCTTTCTTCCGATTCCCCTTCCGCGTTGGGGTTCTCGTACCAATCGTAAACTATTGCCATAATGCTTGTTTCTTAATGCTTTAAATGTATATACTTGTTGACTCGAAGGTGCTGTCTTGAAAGTGAACCACTGGAGTCGGTCGAGTGAATGACTGGAGTTGGTAGAATGAGTGACTGGAGTTGGTCGAGTGAACAACTGGAGTGGGCCGTTTATAAGTCAGCATACAAAGATAGTGATATTAGTAAGATTTACCTATGAAAGTCCTTACTTTCTTTCTAACTGTGTTCTCTGAAAAATAGTTGGTGGAATGCTTGCAAAGCGCTTTCTCGTTGTAGTAAATTCGTAGCGTTGGTACTGACAAAACGAAACCTGTTTACTATTAAAATGAAAAGAAGTTATGAAAAAGAAATTAATGACATTGGAACAACGTCGCTTGTTGCGCGAGGCACAACAGTTGTTGGCTTTATCGGAAAGGCAGAAAGCGAGAAAGAAAGCACCGGAGGCGTCGGAATCCGGAGACAACACGAATACAACGGTTCGCCTGACGAGACAGGTTATGGATTTTCTGACGAAACGTTATGATTTCCGTTATAATCTGTTGACGGAAGAGACCGAATTCCGTCCTGCCGGGCAGCGTGATTTCGCTTTCCTGCCTGTCGGTAAGCGAAACCTGAACGCTTTCTGTATTGAGGCTCATGCTGAGGGTATCCCTTGCTGGGACAAGGATTTGAGTCGCTATATCTATTCTACTTACATTCCCGATTATCACCCCTTTCAGCTCTATATGGAGGAATTGCCGCAATGGGACGGCGTTGACCGGCTGACACAGCTCGCCTTGCGGGTTTCCGACTGTCCGCATTGGGTGCAGGGATTTCACATCTGGATGCTGGGGCTTGCCGCGCAGTGGTCGGGGCTGGCAGGCATACATGCCAACAGTATGGCGCCTATTCTTGTAAGTCAAGAGCAGGGACGGCAGAAATCCACATTTTGCAAGTCATTGATGCCGATGGTTCTGCGGCGATATTATGTGGATAATTTGAAGCTTACTTCGCAAGGGCAGGCGGAACGCCTTTTGGCGGAAATGGGCTTGCTGAATATGGACGAGTTTGATAAGTATGCCGAAAGCAAAATGCCGTTGCTGAAGAACCTGATGCAAATGTCTGACTTGAATATTCGTAAGGCCTATCAGCAGAGCTTCCGCCAACTGCCTCGTGTCGCCTCTTTTATTGGTACCAGTAACCGTTTCGACTTACTTACAGACCCTACGGGAAGCCGCCGTTTTCTTTGCGTGGAAGTGGAGCGGGTGATCGATTGTACCCATATAGAACATGACCAGATTTATGCACAACTGAAGGCGGAACTGCTTGCGGGGAGGCGCGATTGGTTCACCAAAGAAGAGGAGCAGGTGTTGCAGGTGCAGAATGAGGCGTTCTACCGTGTTTGTCCCGCAGAGGATGTTTTTCATAGTTATTTTCGTGTGGCGAATTCCGGTGAGAAGTGTATCGGTCTTACGGCTGCCCAGATTTTCAGGGAACTTCAGCAAAAGAATTCCGCTGCCATGCGCAGCGTCAATCCTATGCGCTTCGGCCAAGTGCTGCTGAAAGCGGGGGTGGTGCGTCGGCACACAGAGTATGGAAATGTGTATCAAGTGGTAAGGAGGTAATGAGACTGAAGAATGTTTCTGCAGTTGTGGTGACGGCTGAAAGCTGAAAGTATCCCCTAAAGGGATGCTTTCAGCGTAAAGGTCGATAAATAAGGAAGATAGGATTATGAAAGCTATATGAAGCTGAATTTATTTACTTGATCTTACGTGCTCCTTTTAGAAAGCGATTGGTCAGCCATTTGCGTACCGGTTCGTCATAGAGCTTCAGGCAGGCATAAG
>OKRR01002536.1_pt1 | contig 13126 bp, 7 predicted proteins | sample 1601211 | NCBI WGS metagenome assembly OKRR01 (sample SAMEA3541525, study PRJEB24748) | human gut metagenome | biome: human gut; feature: human-associated habitat; material: faeces | place: China | collected 2012
GGGTTGAGGAAGACGGTACCTGGTACTACTATGACAAAGATGGCAATAGAGTAGAGAACGAGTGGAGAAAATCTGGAGACAGCTGGTTCTGGCTTGACGGTGATGAGGGCGGCGCAATGGCAACCGATAAAGTCATCGAGGATGAGAGCAACTACTACTACGTAGATGGCAACGGTGTTATGGTTACCAACACCTGGGTTAAGGTAGTTAACGAGGATCAGGATGATGATGATCCGGCTGAGTATCACTACTACTACATGCAGTCCAATGGTAAAGCTTACAAAGCTGGCGACAGCAATACCACCAAGTTCAAAACTATCGATGGTAAGAGATATGCTTTTGACGACGAAGGTATCATGCTGTATGGCTGGGTTGATGCAAGCGCTAACCGCCTGACCGATGATTCCGCATGGGAAGCATCCATCGATGAGGATGTTTACTATCTGGGTTCTTGGGAAGATGGTGCTATGAAGACCGGCTGGCAGAAAATCTCCGTATGGGATGATGGCGAAGATGACGATATGGATTACTGGTTCTTCTTCCAGTCCAATGGTAAGAGATTCGCTAAGCTGTCTACTACTACTGATGAGTACAGAACCAAAAAGGTCAATGGTAAGACCTACGGCTTCGATGAGCGCGGTGTAATGGTTTACCAGTGGGCTGTTGCTGCAGCATCTGGTTCCAACGTTGCAAGTGCTGCTAACTGGGGTTACTTCAACAGCCCAGAAGATGGTGCTCGTGTAACCAAGGGTTGGTTTAAGGTAGTTCCGCCGAACGAGGATAACACTTACGAGTCTAGCTTCACCAACGGTGGCGCATTTGACTACAAGGACGCTGACGACGAGGATGAGAACTGGTACTACTCCAACGGTGATGGTACTCTGGAGACCGGTAAGATTAAAAAGATCAAAGGTAAATACTATGGCTTCATGCCAGATGATGGTCGTGAGGGCGCTGGTAAGATGATGACTGGTCTGAACCTGATCAAGGTTAACGCTTCCACTGGTGCAGTTGAGGACGTTAAGCTGGATGATATGGACAGCGATGATATCGATGATCTGTTAGATGGTGATTACGATTCTTACTTAGAAACCGGTTATACTCTGTACTACTTCGGTAGCGATGAGGATACCGATGGTGCTATGAAGACTGGTGCTGTATCTGCTACCATCGATGGTGACAGCTACAACTTCTTCTTCAGAAAGTCTGGCGGTACTGAGAAGCGTGGTGCTGGTGTAAACGGTATCGATGATAACAAGTACATCTACAAAGCTGGTCTGAGAATCAAGGCTGGTTCTGATGATAAGTACAAAGTTGTTAAAGTTGTTAACACAGTAAATGCAACTGGTACTCTGGATATCAACACTAACGATTACATTGCGGTAACCAAACTGTCTGGCAGCAAGGTAAGACAGCTGAATACTCCTGGCACTCCGTTCGTTAACAGCGATGATGATACCGTAAACTACTACAAGCTGAACGGTAAGAACTATCGTCTGGTTAACTCTACCGGTAGCGTTGTAAAGAACAAGAGCGGCATCAAAGATGGTGATGACTGGTACTTCTTCGTAGAGAACTACGATGTTAAACTGTACGCTAGTGAGAAGAACGTTGAAAAGACCAAGAACGCAGCAGGTAAGACTGTTAACTCTGTTCTGGTTAACTGGAAAAAGAATTTCGCTAACAACTAATAGCCAGATTGTTAATTCCAATTAACGTAATTTGAAGCTTGAACACGGCTTCTGTCGAAAAAGACAGAGGCCGTGTTTTTATTTGTGTCACAGTAAAAAACTGGCTCCCAAGTTCATTGGCACAGCCAGTTTTTATTTCACTTTATATTTCCAAAAATTTTTCAGCGATAACCTTGCATCGCTTTTTACAAAATGCAATTCCATACAGAAAAATGTTGTGTCTGCCATCATTGAGCAAATACTCGGAATATCGCCGATCCTTGATCTGCTGTAAAGCTTTTTGACATGCCTGTTCCATATTTCTGAATTCTTTTGCATATTTTAGTTCAACAATGATTCCGGTATTTGGATCATCTGTTTCCACAATAATATCTGCAAATCCTTCTCCGGCTTCTATGTTTGATTTCACAAGCCAGCCGGCATTTCCGGTTAAAATACCGACCAGTAAATTATGATAGGAACTCTCTTTTTCTTCATTTCGGGCTTTCGTGTCGAAAACACTGATGGAATTACTCAGTGTTTTCATCAGATAGTTTTCCATACCTGCTGTATTGCCTGATTCAAAAGCGTTCCAAAACGCCTGCAATGGTTCTGTATTTGAAAAAATACTCTTTTTAAACCAGTCCTGTATCTGCAGTTTGAATATTTCCCGAACTTCCTCGTTTGGAATCATAAGCTTGTAAGCTCCGTCCGCATTCATTCCGGCCTGTGTCAGATATCCGGTTGTAAACAGGACGCTCCAAAGATTTTCAATACTGTTGTCTATCTCATCATAGGTCAGATCCAGACGAAGATGTTTTTCAATGAATTCTCCGGTGATCAGCCGTTCAATTTCATCACGTGTTGTTTTGCCGGCTTTGTCAATAAAGCGTTTTACCAGTTCGTTTCCGCTTGTGTTGATCCAATAGCTTTCCGGTCTGGCAGCCGGATCATCTTTTATTCTGTCTACATGGTTTATGACATCCCAGGGACAGTATACATCTGCGTTTCCAAAATGATATCCGTCATACCACTGCTTGGTTTCCTCAAATCTCTGTTCCAGATGATAGTCCTTAAGAAGCTGTTTTACTTCCATATCTGTAAAGCCGAACTGTTCATCAAATCTGGAATCCGTAATGGATAAGATTTTAAAATTATTCAGACCTGTAAATATACTTTCTTTGGAGACGCGAAGGCATCCTGTCAATACAGCAAATTGGAGTGCGTCATTTGTTTTCAAGACATTACCAAACAAAATACGCATCAAAGAAACCATTTCCCGATAATATCCGTGCAAAAATGATTTATCGAGCGGTACATCATATTCATCAATAAGGAGCAGCGCTTTTTTCTGGTAATGCTTATTCAGAAGCTCTGACAATGTTTTCAGTGAGCGTGACAGCACAGGTTCGCTCATCCAATAAGCGCCTGATTTCATAGCTATGATAGCCTGGTACTGCTCTTTATCTTCCGGAGCAAGGTTTTGGCTGTCTAAAAGGAATCGAAACCGGCTTGCTTCGCTTCCGATCACATCCATAAATTGGCACTTTGCTTCCTCGAAGGAAAGACCATCCACATTTTTCAGTGTAATGAAAATAACGGGATAACCGGCCATGTGTTCCCTGCACAATGTCTGATTCCGGGAAATATACAATCCATCAAACAATGCGCAATTTGTTCCGATTTCAAAAAAGTACTTTAACATACTCATATTAAGCGTTTTGCCAAAACGGCGGGGTCTGGTAAACAGATTTACCTTTCCCTGGTTATCCAGCAGCTGTTCTATGAGTTTTGTTTTATCAATATAGTAATATCCATCCGTGCGGATTTCTTCGAAATTTTCAATTCCGACGGGCAATTTCATTGATTTTCCCATATTCTTCTGCTCCTTTTTGCTTTGTATGCCGCCATCTGCTACGATTTTTTTCTAATCACACACCGTTTCTTAAAAAATGAAATCCCATAACACAGTACCTGGTCATAATCATCCGCCAGTTCTTTGGCGTACATGCGTGTATCAATTTGCCGGAGCGCCGCATTACAGTCTTTTGAAAGACTCTCGACATCTTTACTATACTTTATCTCAAAAACGGCTGCCTGCCCCTCCGAAGGAGCGTAGACAATCACATCGCTGCGGCCCTCACTGTGTTCTTTATTTCCGATTCCACAACCGCACATTGTCATCAAACCAGGTTTTGATGGTGGTTTCGAATATCTCACGAATTTCTGCATTTGGAATAATCAGTGCGCTTTTTCCTGCATCAGATGATTCCGCAGCCGAATCCGTTTTTGTCAGATAACCGGTCAGATATAATACACTCCACAAATTTTCTTCTGATGCATGGAGATAATCATAAGTCAGGTTTTCTTCTACTTTCTGAACAATGGCCTGACCAGAAAGCAGAGTTTCCAGCTTCTTGGTAATACTGTTTCCGGCATAATCAATAAAAGAGCGGATGATGGCATTATCACTGGTATTTTTCCAGTAGCTTGCCGGAGCTGCTTTTAGATCGTTCTGGAGATCACGCACATAGTTCATGACATCCCAGGGACAGTATACTTCCATATTCCCGAAATGATAGCCATCATACCATGTTTTCATGGCAGTCATATGTTTGGACAATCCGGTATCCTGAAGAATTTGTGTTACATCTGTTTCTGTAAATCCAAAATATTCATCCAGGCGATTTGATGAAATACTGTCAGATACAAAATTGTTGGTGCCGGTAAAAATGCTTTCCTTCGTGATTTTTAAACAGCCGGTAATGACTGCAAATTTTAGCGAAGGATTATCTTTCAGAGCTGTACTCAGTATTGCTTTCACCACATTAAGCATTTCCTGATAATATCCGTTACTGCTGGCTTTCGAGACCGGAACATCATACTCGTCCATCAGCAGGATAACCGGTTTTCCATAATGGATGTGAAGCATTCTGGTCAAAAGAAGAAGGCTGGTTTTGATTTCCGTCAAAGAAGCTTCCTGATATACAATTCGGCGAAATGCTGTCTTGTCATATTCCGTTACCCGTTCGCTTACTAATAAAAAATCATATTGCTGAAATAAAAACGCAGTCAGCGCAGCCAGCATATCATATGCATCCCGAAAGCTTAAACCGTCAACATCCTTAAAGGTGAAAAACACGGTCGGCCACTGGTTCATCCAGTTCTGGCACAATTCAGTCTGTCGGCTGATAGACAGCCCCTCAAATAAAGGACCATTGTTTTTTCGAATATCAAAAAAACTGGCCAGCATACTCATAGCCATAGTCTTTCCAAAGCGCCGCGGGCGGGTGATCAGAGTTACTTCTGTACTTTCGGAGTTCAACAGTGCGGAAATAAGAGGACTTTTATCTACATAGTAATAACCATTCTGCCGAATCTTTTCAAAGTCAGAAACACCAACAGGTATCTTTAATCTGGTCATTTAAAAACACTCCCTTCTGCGTGCTCATATACGATTATGATAGCATGAAACGTTTTTGCAAACAAGCAGAAAGCTTCTTTCCAAAAATCTTAGACAAACGTGGATACCTTAATTTCCGCTGTGATTTCGATATAATAATAAGACGGTATATTGTCTGTATATATTGATTTTTTCAGCCGTAGACAAAAAACGTCAATATTTTTTACAAAGGAGGCTCTCTATGGAAAAGGCGTTCAAAACGTATCTTTTAGACCAGAATTTGTCGAAAAACACCATCACATCATATCTTTACGCACTTCGGCAGTTTGAAGAAAAATACGACAAGCTCACAAAGCAAAACCTGAGGGATTACAAGGTCTATTTGATTGAAAACTACAAACCACAAACGGTCAACCTGCGTATCAGGGCCATAAACTGTTATCTGGAAAGCATCCGAAAAGAACAGTGGAAACTCCCATCCGTGAAAATTCAGCAGAAACCGTTTCTTCAAAATGTGATCAGTGAAGCGGATTATCTGTATTTTAAGAATTGTTTAAAACGTGATAATGAAATGTACTGGTATTTTGTGGTACGTTTTCTGGCAGCCACAGGCGCCCGTGTCAGTGAACTGGTTCAGATCAAATGTGAACATGTCCGGATCGGATATCTGGATCTGTATTCCAAAGGGGGAAAGCTGCGGCGGATTTATATTCCGTCCGCCCTGCAGAAGGAAACCTTAAAATGGATGGATGAAACAAAAAGAGAAAGTGGATTCCTGTTTTTAAATAAATATGGGGAGCTGATCACCGCAAGAGGAATTGCCGTGCAGTTAAAGCACTTTGGTTCCAGGTATGGCCTGGATCCGTCAGTAGTATACCCGCATTCCTTTCGCCATCGCTTTGCGAAAAGCTTTCTGGAACGTTGCAATGATATTGCCATGCTGGCTGATCTGATGGGACATGCCAGTATCGAAACTACCCGGATTTATCTGAGAAAAACCAGCACAGAACAGCAGGCTATTATCAATAAGATTATTGACTGGTGACAAAAAACTGTGGCATTTATAACATGACGGAACATAAAAAAGCTGCACGCATAATCGCGTGCAGCTTTTTTAGTTAACTATTTAGAAAAGACTTCTAAATATTAGATTCCATCATCGATAAGATCATCGTTCGGAGTGGTCGGAACGGTCTTACCATTGTTAACAACATACTTGGTGTCATCCCACTTCTTCTTCAGAGCAGTAAGGTTATCGTTCGGATAATCCTTAGAGTCATTAAGAGTATTGTTGTTGGTGTACATCTTAATAACCTTCTCGTCTACATAGAAGTACCAGTCGTTGCCATCCTTAGCAGCAGTCTTATTCTTAACAATTGCACCGCTGGTGTTTACCAGGTAGTAATTGCTGGTCAGTTTACCAGAAGCTAACTCACCAAGAGTACCAACGTAGTTAACGCTGTCACCATCTTTGTTCTGACCGATAGAAGCGCTGTAATCACTTCTCAGAGTAGCAGTATCAATCTTGTGTACGTTTACACCAGTGCTTCCGGTATCACCATCAGCATAAACAACAATGTACTTGTCATCGCTGCCAGCTTTGATCTTCTGACCAAATTTGTAGATGTACTTACCATCATCGATACCATTTACGCCACGGCCTTTGCCCTCAGCACCGCCAGTCTTGCTGAACTGGAACTGATAGGAATCACCATCCAGGTTAATGGTTACGTTACCGGTCTTCAGAGCACCATCGCTGTCCTCGTTGTTACCGAAGTAATACAGGGTATCGAAGGAAGACTTACCAAAGTCTTTGAAGTCGCCCTCACCCTTCAGAGCATCATCCAGAGAATCGGAATCCATGTCTCTATCCCACAGTTTAACGATGTTGCCATCTTTATCTACAGTCAGAGCGCACAGACCAGTCAGCATAGAACCAGCCTTGTTTCCTTCCGGAGCGAAGCCATAGTATTTACCTTTGATCTTCTTGATCTGGCCTACATACAGCTCACCATCGCTGTCAGCATAGTACCATCTCTCGTTCTCATCTTCAGCATCGCCCTTAGCGAAGGTGGATCCAGTACCGTAATCTTTGAAAGTATTGTCATCACCATCAGCATCCGGAGCAACTACCTTGAACCAACCCTTGGTGGAACGAGCGCCGTCCTCTGGGCTGTTGAAGTAACGCCAGTTAGAGATTGTAGTAAGATCATTAGTGCTTGCAGCGGTCCACTCGTAGGTCATAACACCACGCTCATCGAAACCGTAGTACTTACCATTGATCTTCTTCTCAAAGATGTCTTTGTCAGATTTGGTATTTACACGTTTCTCACCGTTGGACTTGAAGTTGAACCAGTAGTCCATATCATCATCTTCGTCCTCATCGTAAACGGTGATTTTCTGCCAACCAGTCTTCAGGGCACCATCTTCCCAGGAACCCATGTAGTAGGTTGCTTCTTCCCAGTCGCTATCGCCCATAGCCAGGGTAGAATCATCTTTGTTTACCCAGCCATACAGCATCTTACCATCCTCATCGAAAGCATATTTCTTGCCATCGATGGTTTTGAACTTGGTAGTATTAGAAGAAGTGCCAGCCTTGTAAGCTTTACCGTTAGACTGCATGTAGTAGTAACGGTACTCAGCCGGATCATCATCCTCATCCTGATCCTCGTTAACAACCTTAACCCAGGTGTTGGTAACCATAACACCGTTGCCATCTACGTAGTAGGTGTTGTTGTCATCATCGATCAGTTTGTCGGTAGCCATTGCGCCACCCTCTTCGGAATCAAGCCAGAACCAGTTGTCTCCAGATTTCTTCCACTCGTCTTCTACTCTATTGCCATCTTTGTCATAGTAGTACCAGGTACCGTCTTCCTCAACCCAACCCTGAGCTGCGAAAGAAGTCATAGCACCACCGATAGCTAACAGAGCTGCTGCAGATGCAACTGCAACTACTTTAGTCTGCTTTCTCATAATGAATGCACTCTCCTTTTTACTTTTTTGAATTTGCTACGAAATTCCTAAATTGCATTACGAGACGATTATACTTCCTATAAGGCAAATTATCAATAGTTTTTTACATTTTTTCTGTGTTTAGGAATAAATGCAAATCTATGTAACTGCTTCTGGAAGTTCCCATCTCTCCATCACACTGACAGTATAATATAGTTTTTTCCGAAATGCTATAACGAAACCCTAAGCGTTTTCTTACGAAAACCTTACGAAACCTATAGTTTTTCCGAAATATGTACTTATATCCGTACAATTTTGTTTGTGGGCTGTACCTGTTCGCTGCTTTGTGCTATAGTGTTCATATATTCCTGTTTTTATTGATTTTTGAACATTTACGGAGGTTTTTCAATGGATCGGATTGGTTTGATTTGTCGTTATATAAAGGAAGATCCTCGCAGCACACAGAGGGATCTGGCGCAGAAAACGGGGTTTTCCGTCGGCACGGTGAACACCTTAATTAAGGAGGCTATGCAGAAACGCCTCATTGCCCAGGGTAAAAGTGTGGCAGGCACCTATGAGCTGACGGGAGCCGGGGATGATTTTCTGGAGCAGTTTAAGGTGGACGGTGCGCTGATCATTGCTGCGGGATTTGGTTCCCGCTTTGTTCCGCTTACGTTTGAAACGCCGAAAGGGCTGCTGGAGGTGTTCGGTGAGCGGATGATTGAGCGCCAGATCCGGCAGCTGCATGAGGCCGGCATCACGGACATTACCATTGCCGTAGGGTATCTGAAGGAGAAGTTTGAATATCTGATCGATAAGTATCAGGTAAAGCTGCTTTATAATCCGGAATATGCCAGCAAAAATACGCTGACTACCATTTACCGCTCCAGGGAGGTGCTGGCGGGCAAAAACATGTACATCCTTTCTTCCGACAACTGGCTTCGGAACAATATGTTCCACGCTTACGAGTGCGGTACCTGGTACGCTTCTTCTTATATGGAGGGGGATACGTCGGAATGGTGTCTTTCCTTTAACAAAAAGGGACGCATCACTCATGTGGAAGTGGGCGGGCACGATTCCTGGGTCATGTACGGACCGGTGTTCTTTTCTGCAACGTTTTCCGAGCAGTTCCTGCCTCTTCTGGAGCAGTATTACCACACACCCGGCACGGAACAGTTTTACTGGGAGAATGTGCTGATCGAGCACCTGGATACACTGGAGATGGATATCAACCGGCAGCCGGAGCATCAGATTTATGAATTTGAAAATCTGGAGGAGCTGCGCCGGTTTGATCCTCGCTACCAGAATCATTCTGATAATACCGCACTGGAACTGGTCTCTCAGGTTTTTGAAGTGCCGGAGTCGGAGATCCACGATATCCGCTGTCTGAAATCCGGAATGACCAACAAATCTTTCCTGTTCCAGCTGCAGGGCAGACATTATATCTGCCGCATTCCCGGCCCGGGTACCGAACTGCTGATCAACCGGAAGGAGGAGGCGGAGGTATACCGCACCATCCAGCCGCTGCATATTTCGGAGCATATCATCTATATGAACGGCGATACCGGCTACAAGATTGCCGAATACTATGAGGGAGCGCGCAATTCCCGGGCGGATGACTGGGATGATGTCGCAAAATGCATGGAGCTGGTGCAGCGCCTGCACAATTCCGGGCTGACCGTAGCTCATGAATTTAATATCCGGGAGCGGATTGCATTCTATGAGGGGCTATGCGCGGCACATGGCGGCACCCGTTTTGAGGATTATGCCGAGGTCCGCAGTCACATGAACGAGCTGATGGATCAGCTGGATGCCATGCAGCGTCCAAGGGTTCTCTCTCACATTGACAGTGTGGCCGATAACTTCCTGTTCCTGCCGGACGGTTCTGTGCGCCTCATTGACTGGGAATATGCCGGAATGTGCGATCCGCTGATCGATCTCAGCATGTGTGCCATCTATTCCTATTATGATGAAGCAGCAACCGAAAAGCTGATGCAGATTTATTTCGGGCGGGAACCGGAGACAAAAGAACGCAAAATCGTTTATTCCTACATTGCGCTGGGTGGATTCTTATGGGCGCTGTGGGCCGTATATAAGGCTTCTCTGGGAGAAGAGTTTGGAGAATATACGCTCATCATGTACCGGTATGCGAAAACCTATTACAAAAAGGTTTGTTTGTTGTAAGAAAAATGTTACCATTTTCAGACAGGGCTATGCTATAATCGAAATATCGAAGGATTGCAGGCACCAAAGACACGCCGCAATCATGTATTGTACGAAACAGGAGGATGGTATGAAGCACGCAAAAAGACTGACAGCAGCAGCCATGGCCGGATTCATCGGTGCTATGAGCCTTTTTTCCGGCGTAACTGCTTACGCTGCCACCGGATGGCAGCAGAATGGCAGCACCTATTACTATTATGACGCCAACGGGGAATTGCACAAGGGCTGGCTCAACACAGAGAACGGCTATTATTATCTGAATTTATCTACCGGCAAGATGACGGTTGGCTGGGAGAAGATCAACAATAAGTGGTACTACTTCCAGGGCAACGGCGTTATGGCGACCGGATGGGTGAAGGACAACGGCAAGTATTACTACCTGCTGACTGACGGCACCATGCACACCGGATGGGTAAGCATTGACAATGTCTACTACTACCTGAGCGACAGCGGTGCCATGGCCACCGGATGGGTCAACATGGACAACGGCTGGTATTACTTTGACCCGAATGACGGAAAATGCACTGTGAATCTCGCAAGAGAGATCAATGACAGCTGGTATATGTTCGGCAAGGACGGAAAGATGCTCACCGGATGGCAGCAGGTGGATGGCGCATACTACTATTTCCACACCGATGGCCGGATGCTCACCGGATGGCTCAGTGACGGCACCAACAGCTACTACATGGATCCGGCAAACGGACGCATGTCTACCGGCTGGAAGCAGATTGAAGGCGCTTATTACTATTTCAACAATTCCGGCCACAAGCTGACCGGATGGATCCAGGTAGACGGGACCTACTATTATCTGAATCCGTCTGATAAGGGACGCATGGCAGCAAACACCACGCTGAAGATTGACGGCATTTCTTACACCTTTGCCGCAAATGGTGCCTGCACCACCAGCGGAGGCAATGCCCTGAACGTGAATGGCAATACTTCCGGCACTAACAATACCACTGCCATTCCGGGAAGCAATTCCTCAAACAGCAGCGCTCCGGGAAGCAGTACAGCTTCTTCTGCCTCTCCTTCTGCTTCTCCGGGCACTACATCCGGAAGCACTACGCCAGGAAGCTCCTCTTCGAATCAGAGCAACAACAAATATGTTTCCACCGGTCCGGCTACCGGCCAGAGCGATCCCAGCTTTAACGGCGTTGCTCCTTCCGGAAGCACGAGCCAAAGCAGCTCCGGCAACAGCTCCAATTATGTGAATGGCCTGCTGAAAGCCGGCCTGACCACAGGTCCAAGACCTTAAGACCGTACTGTAAAACAAAAACGGGAATGCGCGATGCGCATTCCCATTTTTGTTTTCAGTTCAGTTATGAGAAGAACAGTCTGTTCACGGCACTGAAGATACCGCGGATGGAAGACCGGGTGATGTTGGAGCTCACGCCGACACCATAGGTCACCTTGCCGCTGTCCTTGTCCATTAAGTGGATGTAGGATGCTGCCTGTGCGTTGGAGCCGGAGTTCAGAGCGTGCTCGTTGTAGTCCAGTACCTTGATCTGGACGCCGAGTGCTTCTTCCAGGCCGCGCTGTACCGCATCGATCGGGCCGTTGCCGACGCCCTCGAAGGTTTTCTCCATGCCGTGATCGGTATAGGTAACCTTGGCAAGGGTTGCAAACTCGCCGTCTGCAGACTCGGTATCGGTGATCTGGCACTTGCGGAAGTGGATCGGCTCTTTCTTGTCCAGGTAATTCTTGCGGAACTCTTCCATGATCTGCTCCGGAGCAACCTCACCCTGCTGCTCGGAAATCTTCTGGATGACATCCGCGAATTCTTTGTGCATGCCCTTCGGCAGCTTGAAGCCGTAGAAGGTATCCATAACGAAGGCTACGCCGCCCTTTCCGGACTGGCTGTTGATGCGGACGATCGGCTCGTACTGTCTGCCGATATCGGACGGATCGATCGGAAGGTATGGAACCTCCCAGTACTGGCTGTTTCTCTCATGCAGAGCCTGTAAGCCTTTGTTGATGGCATCCTGATGTGAGCCGGAGAATGCAGTAAATACCAGCTTTCCTGCATACGGATGACGCGGATCGATGGTCATCTTGGTGCAGCGCTCGTACACCTCTGCGATCTCACGGACGTTCTCAATGTCCAGCTTCGGATCGATGCCCTGGGAGAACATATTGTAAGCGATGTTTAAGATATCCACGTTACCGGTACGCTCACCGTTGCCGAACAAAGTTCCCTCAACACGGTCTGCGCCTGCAAGAAGTGCCAGCTCAGTTGCTGCCACGCCGGTGCCGCGGTCATTGTGCGGATGTACACTTAAGATTACGCTCTCACGGTTCTTGAAGTGCTTGTGCATCCACTCGATCTGGTCTGCGTATACGTTCGGAGTGTTCATCTCCACGGTAGATGGCAGGTTAAAGATGATCGGCTTCTCCGGAGTTGCCTCGCCCCAGGTGTCCTGGACTGCGGTGCAGACTTCCATTGCGTACTCAAGCTCGGTGCCGGTAAAGCTCTCCGGGGAGTACTCTAACATTAAGTCGCCGTCATAATCCTTGGCATATTTTTTGACCAGCTCAGTGCCCTCGATAGCAATCTGCTTGATCTCTTCCATATTCTTGTGGAAAACAACATCCCGCTGCAGGGTAGAGGTGGAATTGTAGATATGTACCACTACCTTTTTGATGCCCTGGATAGCCTCGAAAGTTCTTTTGATAAGATGCTCGCGGCACTGTACCAGAACCTGCACGCGGACATCATCCGGAATGAGACGGCGCTCTACCAGCTGTCTTAAAAAGTCATATTCAATCTGGGATGCTGCCGGAAAACCAATCTCGATCTCCTTGAAGCCCAGCTTGACTAACATATTGAAGAACTCGATCTTCTCTTCTACTACCATAGGCTCTACCAGTGCCTGGTTGC
>OKRR01002539.1_pt1 | contig 13116 bp, 10 predicted proteins | sample 1601211 | NCBI WGS metagenome assembly OKRR01 (sample SAMEA3541525, study PRJEB24748) | human gut metagenome | biome: human gut; feature: human-associated habitat; material: faeces | place: China | collected 2012
TTGTAACAGCCGAAGCCATCCTTAACCGCTTCACAAACAAACTGGAAATCCGTGGTGCAGTTTACCGCCCCGGCATCTACCAGCTCAGCGGTAAATTGAATACGATCCGCGAACTGGTCAATGAAGCTCAGGGGCTGACCGGTGACGCTTTTCTGAATCGTGCTGTCCTCTATCGCCAGCGTGAGGACCTGACCAGTGAAGTTGTTCAAATAGACATCAGGTCTATCATGGACGGCACTTCGCCGAACCTTGCCCTAATGAAGAATGACATCCTCTACATCCCAAGTATCCACGACCTGGAAGATCGTGGCAATGTCACAGTTCACGGTGAGGTTGCCCAACCGGATTCCTATCCTTATGCTGATAACATGACACTTGAGGATCTGATCATCCAGGCCGGTGGCTTGAAAGAAGCCGCCTCTACTGTCCGTATTGATGTGTCGAGACGAATCAAGAATCCCCGTAGTACCGCGGATAATGATACGATCGGTCAGATGTATACCTTCTCTTTAAAGGATGGTTTTGTCATTGACGGTCAGCCCGGTTTTATCCTTCAGCCTTATGATGAAGTTTATGTCCGTCGTAGTCCTGGCTATCAGGCACAACAGAATGTAGCCATTGAAGGTGAAATCCTTTTCGGAGGAAATTACGCCATGACCAGCCGTGAGGAACGTCTTTCCGATTTGGTGAATAAAGCCGGTGGTCCGACCAATTATGCCTATCTGCGTGGTGCAAAACTGACCCGTGTGGCTAACGCTAGTGAGAAGAAACGTATGGGTGATGTAATTCGCCTTATGAGCAGGCAATTGGGCGAGGCCATGATTGACTCTTTGGGTATTCGTGTCGAAGATACCTTTACGGTTGGAATTGATTTGGAAAAAGCCTTGAGCAATCCTAAAAGTAATGCCGATCTTGTCTTACGTGAAGGAGATGTGATCTCCATACCTAATAATAATAATACCGTAACTATCAATGGTGCTGTCATGGTTCCGAATACGGTTTCTTATATGCAGGGCAAGGATGTAGACTACTATTTGAATCAAGCCGGTGGTTATTCTGATAATGCGAAGAAGAGTAAGAAGTTCATAGTATATATGAATGGTCAGGTAACGAAGGTTAAGGGTAGCGGCAAGAAACAGATTGAACCGGGCTGTGAGATTATTGTGCCTAGTAAAGCTAAGAAGAAGGCTAATATTGGTAATATTTTGGGTTATGCTACTACGTTTAGTACATTGGGAATGATGGTTGCTTCTATTGCCAATTTGATAAAAAAATAAGATTTATGTCAGAACAATCAGTAGAAAGGAAACTGGAAGATATGGAGATTGATTTATTGGATATATTTCGTAAAATTGTAGCAATTCGTAAGAAAATTTATAAAGCAGCTACCATTGGTTTGTTAATTGGTATTATTGTAGGGGTGAGTATCCCTAAAAGATATACGGTCACTGTAACTCTTTCTCCGGAAATGGGGAATGATAAAGGAAACAGTGGGTTGACTGGCTTAGCTGCCTCTTTTTTAGGTGGGAGTGCTAGTATGGGAGGGGGTGTTGATGCATTAAATGCTTCCCTGTCATCAGATATTGTATCTTCTACTCCTTTTTTGTTGGAGTTATTGAATATGCAGGTTATGGTAGATAAAGGAGAAACAAAAACACTATCTGGTTATTTAATGACAGAATCTTCCCCTTGGTGGAGTTATATCATAGGTTTACCCAGTATGTTTATTAGTGGAGTGAAATCTTTATTTACTGATGAAGAAGAACTATTTGGTGAAAGACAACAGGGTGGGGTGGTTATCTTAACTGAGAAAGAGAAAGATCAGATTGATGCGCTAAAAAAGAATATAACGGCTATTATTGATAAGAAAACGGCTATCACCAATGTTAGCGTTACTTTGCAGAATCCTAAAATAGCTGCGGTTATAGCAGACTCTGTCGTTCATCGTTTACAAGAACATATCATAGGCTATCGTACTTCAAAAGCAAAAGAAGATTGTGTTTATCTGGAGAAGTTGTTTGAAGAGAGGAAGCAGGAATATTATGCTACTCAAAAAGATTATGCCGAATATGTGGATACACATGATAATTTAATTCTTCAGAGTGTACGTGCTGAGCAGGAACGTTTGCAGAATGACATGAGTTTGGCATATCAAGTATATAGTCAGGTAGCCAATCAGCTGCAGGTTGCCAGGGCTAAAGTACAAGAGGAAAAACCTGTGTTTGCAGTGGTGGAACCGGCTGTTGTTCCATTGAAAGCTTCAGGATTAGGTTTGAAAGTTTATGTTTTACTATTTGTATTTTTATTTGTTTTTGGTACTATAAGCTGGATATTGATGGGGAGGAATATATTTAACTGTTTGAGGAAAAATAAAATTTGAGTTTTCTCATGAAGTTATTTTAATATACAATAGAATAAAAATGTCGTCTTCTCTTATAAATAAAGCCACAAAGGGCGTTTTTTGGAGTGCAATTGAACGTTTCTCAGTTCAAGGTATTCAGTTTGTACTAAGTATTATTATTGCTCGCTTGCTATTACCATCAGATTACGGACTCATAGCTATGTTGAGTATATTTCTTGCTGTAGCGCAGAGTTTTATTGATAGTGGTTTTTCAAATGCGTTGATACAGAAGCAGAACCGTACAGAGATTGATTATTCTACTGTATTCTATTTTAATATAGGCATCGGTCTTTTCTTCTACCTTGTATTTTACATTTCTTCTCCTTATATTGCTCTTTTTTATTCAGAGCCTCAGTTATGTTTGATTACAAAAATAGTAGGGTTGAATGTAGTGATAAATTCTTTTGGGGTAGTGCAAAGGGCAAAGTTCTCAATCGCCTTAAATTTTAGGTTGCAAGCTGTTGCTTCATTAACGGCAGTAATTTTAAGTGGAGTCTTAGGGGTCAGTTTAGCATATTATGGGTATGGCGCTTGGTCCTTGGTGATGCAAAGTTTGTTGAATAATTTTTTTAATGTATTGTTGCTTTGGTTATTATCTAAATGGTATCCTCTATGGTGTTTCTCATGGAATAGTTTCAAATCTCTTTTTTCATTTGGAAGTAAGTTATTAGTGTCGGGTCTTCTACATACTTTGTATACGAATCTTTATTCTTTGGCAATTGGGAAGAAAATGACTTCTGGGGATCTTGGTTTGTATAATAGGGCATCTACTTTGGCGGCTTTTCCGGCAGGAAATATTACAGATGTGATGTATAAAGCTATGTTCCCTGTTCTTTGCACTATACAAGATAGTGATGAAGAGTTGGAGGTCTATTTTCTGAGGTATATTCGTTCAGCATGTTATGTCGTTTTCCCTTTGATGATTGGTTTGGCTGTGTTAGCTGATCCTTTTGTTAAAGTTGTTTTGACAGACAGATGGTCAGGGATAGTTCCAATACTACAAATTTTGTCTTTTGCATATATGTGGGATCCTGTAATGCGCATTAATAATCACTTTTTATATGCTAAAGGTAGAACGGACTATACGCTGAAGGCAGAAGTCTTTAAAAAGATAATTGCTTTTTCGATTCTTCTGTTGACTATTCCTTTTGGGCTGTATGTTATAGCTTGGGGAGTCGTTATTTATTCATTTATAGATATATTTGTAATTACAAGATATACTTGTATAATTTCTAATGTAACATTGACCAGTGAGATAAAGAAATTATTTCCAGTATTATTGTTAGCTTTAAGTATGGGAGCGTGTGTATGGTTATCAACCTATTTCGTTATTTCTTCTGTGTTAAAACTTCTCTCAGGCGTTCTTATTGGTGTGGTCTATTATTTGGTAGTTTCCAAGATATTCAAGTTTGAGGAGATGTGTTTTTTGCAAAATATGATTGTGAGATTGAAAAATAAGTAATATTTTATAATGAGAAATATAGCAGTAATTCTAGCCGGTGGTTCCGGACAACGATTGGGTGAGAATATACCTAAACAGTTTTTAAAAATAGCAGGTAAAAAAGTCATTGAACATACTATTACTGTTTTTCAAAATCATTCTTTGATAGATGAAATTGTAGTTGTAGTCCATCCAGACTATATAAGGGATGTAGAAGATATTTCGTTGAGGAATTCTTTCAATAAACTAAAAAAAATATTATTAGGGGGAAAGGAAAGATACCACTCTAGTTTGGCAGCTATCAATGCTTATGATGAAGAAGTGAACTTATTATTTCACGATTCAGTTCGTCCTCTTGTCAATGAGCGGATTATAAACGATTGCATCCGTGCATTGTTGACTTACAATGCCGTTGATGTAGCAATTCCTACAACGGATACTATTATTCAAGTAGATGATAATAATGAGATTGTCAAAATACCCTCACGCATATTATTGCGTAATGGACAAACACCTCAGGCATTTAAACGTTCTGTTATAAAAGCCGCTTATGAAAAAGCTTTGCTTGATCCCTTGTTTAAAACAACTGATGACTGTGGTGTAGTTTTAAAATATTTGCCTGATGAATCTATTTATGTAGTCAATGGAGAGCAATTTAATATGAAGTTGACATATAAAGAAGATATTTTTCTTTTAGATAAACTTTTTCAATTGCGTAGCATTAGGAACCAGCCCACTTTATTGGAAAAATCGGAAATGGAGGAACTACAAGGAAAGGTAGTTGTAGTTTTTGGGGGTACGTATGGTATCGGACAAGATATTTGTGAAATTTGTCGGGAATATAAAACGTCGTTGTATGTATACAGTCGTTCTACAGGAGTGGATGTGTCGAATAGTCAAAGTGTAAGGAGAGTTTTATCTGAAATATTTGATAAGGAAGGACGGATTGACTGGATCGTTAATACCGCTGGTATATTGGACAAACAGCCTTTGGCGAATATGAGTTATGAAGCGGTACATCAAAGCATTGATGTAAATTATTTAGGTAATATTATTGTTGCAAAAGAATCTTTTTTTTATTTGAAAGAAAGTAAAGGATCGTTGTTGTTTTTTACTTCTAGCTCTTATACACGCGGAAGGGCGTTGTATAGTTTATATTCATCGTCTAAAGCTGCTATTGTAAACTTTGTACAAGCTTTGAGTGAAGAGTGGTTTGAATATGGTATTCGTGTGAATTGCATCAACCCAGAACGTACTAAGACCCCTATGCGTATTCAGAATTTTGGAAATGAACCGGAAGATACTTTATTAGAACCGAAAGTGGTAGCAATCGTATCAGTAAATACTTTGCTATCGGAAATGACAGGTGAGGTTGTTGATGTAAAAAGATAAAATTGTATGATGTTGGTTATCAAACACTTATTAGGATACTTTATTTTACTTGTATCTTATGTTTTTCCCCGTATTTCAACCATTTGGGTCTTTGGAGGAGAGAATAATGCAAAATATTTATATTATAAGCTAAATGAAAAGGCGGCAGATATTAATTGTATTTGGATTTCAAAGTCTAAAGAAGAGGTTGCACAAGTGTGTTCTTTAAAATATAAGGCTTTTTATCTTTGGAGTTTGAAGGGGCTGTTTTATTCATTAATAGCTGGACGTTATATTTATACGTTTTCTGTTTCAGATATAAATCCTTGGACTATTGGTTGGACAAAAAGAGTAAACTTATGGCATGGCGTGGGTATTAAGAATGTTGAATTTAAATGTAAGCTTGGTCCATTGGCAAAAAAGTATAATCCGAATAGTCTTAAATCTCGCTTCCTTTACCCATATTTATTTTTCAGACCTCATTTGTTTTTATCAACCTCTCCTTTAATGACTAAACATTTTACAGAGTGTTTCAGAATTTCGGAAGATAGATGTATAGAGGCTATGTATCCAAGAAATGAAATTTTATTATGGGCACATGATCAGATAGAAGAATTTCTTAAACGATATAATAAAGAGCAGGAACTGGATGTAATAGAGGATTGTGCAAGTTATTCTTATGTATATATTTATATGCCAACTTGGAGAGAGGATAAACGTAACATACTAGAGATTATTGATTTCGACAGATTGAATCAACTCTGTATTAAAAACAATAATCTATTTTTGTTTAGGCTACATCCAAATACGGAAATAAACTTAGATATGTTAGTGAGTTATTCAAATTTAAGGATAATTGATTCTTCTTGTGATATATATCCAATTTTGCCTTTTACTGACGTCTTAATAACAGACTATTCTTCAATTTATTATGATTATATGCTGATACCAAATAAACAAATTTTGCTATTTCCTTTTGACGAAGAAGAGTATTGTACTTTTAACAGGGATTTGGCTTTTGATTATAAAATATATACTCCAGGAATACGTATATATAGCTTCGAAGCTTTATTAGAAATTGTTGAATCGAAAAAGAACTTAAATATAAAAGAAATAAAGGTAATAAAAAAGCTCTTTTGGAAAGGGCGCAACGAATCTATTATAGACCGAATCATCAATCTATAGAATAATGGGAAACGATGAAATTATTCATTATATTATAAAATAGTAATGAAGGCGTATATTATAAATCTAAAAAAATCTGTTGACCGTAAAAAGTATATGCAGGAGCAGCTTGAAAAAATGTTCTTTTTATCTGCTGAGTTTGTAGAAGCTGTGGATGCTAGAGGGATGACTGAAAGAGAGAAAAATGTTTTTTTTGATACTGAGCTTTTTTGTAAAAGATATGTAAAAGAGGTTCGTCCGGGAGAAATTGGCTGTACGCTTAGTCATCAGAAATGTTATAGAAAATTAGTGGAGTCAAGAGATAAATATGCACTGATTTTGGAAGATGATATCGTGATTCGTCATAATATTGATACTCTTGTTCCTGAGATTGAGAAACTATTGAATACCGATGAGCCCCGTGTCATACTTCTGTCTGGTTGGTATTGGTACTTGGGTACAAAGACAATTAAACAACATTATTGTCTAGCTCGTGTATATGATGCCTTTTTGACCCATGCTTACATTATAAATCGAGAAGCAGCTTCTTTGTTGATAGAACAGCGACCTTTTATTACTGCTGATGATTGGTTTTATATTCGCAAGAAGGGGGTCAAACTGTATGCCGTGCTTCCTCACTTGTTAGATCAGGACTGGAGTGGGGAGTACCCTACATCCATCAACCAAGAAGAAAAAAAACGATGTCCAGGGTTGTGGAAAAGAAAGATAGAAATTTGTTTTCACTCATTACTCTTGAAGTTTTTATATATCATAAAGCGGTTTGAAAAAGCGTAACTCACAATGCTGGAAGTAGATGTTGTTAGAATAAGTGTAATTGTTCCGATTTATAATGTAAAGTTATATATTGAGCGTTGTGTACGTTCTTTGATGGAGCAGACATTGGAAAATATAGAGTTTATTTTTGTGAATGATTGTACTCCAGATGATAGTATGGATATTTTACATTATGTATTGGAGGAGTATCCAAAACGTCGCGAACAGATTAAAATAATAGAACATGAGACGAATAGGGGTATATCAGCAGTGAGAAATACTGGTTTAAAGAATGCGACAGGACAATATATTATATATTGTGATAGTGATGATTGGGTAGAGAAGAATATGTATGAAAAATTATTGGTAAAGGCGCTTGAAACAAGTGCGGATATTGTAGGGTGTGACTTCTTTGATGACTATGTTGCTCACTCTACAATACGAAAACAATTATTTCCGCAACAATCAGAAAAGTGTGTGAAGAAAATGCTAAGAGGAGAATTACATTGTGGTACTTGGAATAAATTAGTAATTAAAAGTCTTTATGAACGGACGAAGATAGACTTTCCCGAAGGTATCAATATGTGGGAGGATGTATCTACTATCATTCCTTTATGCTTTCATGCTACTAAAATAGATTATATTCCTGAAGCACTTTATCATTATATTCATCATAATGTGAGTTCATATACATATAGTGTTACTGAGAAATCTTTAGAAAATTTAGTTGCTTCTATTCAATTACTTGAATCTTTTTTTCTTACTAATCAATGTTTCAAAACATTTGGGGAAGACTTGTGCTTTATGAAGCTTACTGTTAAATTAAACCTATTGTTGGGCAGCAAAGGTGAATTGCAAAAAAAAAGGAATATGTTATATTCTTCAGCTAATCGTTATATCTTTTCTTATTCCGGTATGTCATGGTATTGGAAAATAGCTCTTTGGGTGGCTTCAAAAAAAATGTTGTTTTGTTTTAATGTCATGTCGTGTATAGAGAGAATAATTAAAAAATGGAAATAAATAATAATATATCATCTACGATTCCTTTAGTTGATATTGTTCTTGTGTTCTGTTATGTTTTTTCGTTTTATGTGATAGGACCATTGACAAGTTCTGTAATTATAGCTCTTCCATTAATGTTTTGTTGTTTATATAAAAAAAAATGGGGATATTGTTTGCTTTTAGAATTGAAAAACAGTTTTATTGTAAGAATATTTATATCACAATGGCTTCTTATAGGTATCGCTGTTTTTTATAGTTGCTTGCATTTGACTATGGAATTAGAGTATATTAAAGTACTGATTGCTCAAATGTTTCATTTCATTTGTGGCATTTTCATTATTATCTATTTAAAATATCAGAAACAATATACCACGTTAAAAATAGAGCAAACTATTATATGGGCTTTTCTAGTACAATCTATTATTCAATTGATAGCTATGTCTATACCATCATTTGCACATTTTATTCTTTATTTTAGTCGTGCTCATGATTTACAAGATGCTTATGGAGGAGGTGTACGTGGATTAGCTCTTTCTTCAGGAGTAGGATGGAGTCTGGGGCTTGCTTATGGACTTATATATATTGTTTTTGTGAAACGTTATTTGCTCAGTGGAGTCAATATGAAAAGTACATTAATTGGTATACTATTATTGATGGGGACTATTTTTGCTGGACGAACTGGATTTGTTGGGGCTTGTTTAGGAGGTATCTTTTTTATAATTTCTAATCAACTAAGTTACAGGACTAAATTAATGTTCGTTTTAAAAATACTACTGGGAGTTATTTTGTTTTTTTTATGTATTTATTTCCTTTTTCCTTCGATGACTGAACATTTAGTTGATAATGTTTTTCCTTTTGCTTTTGAACCTTTTTATAAAATGTACTATAATGATGAATTTTCCACTTCATCTACCGATAGGCTGGAAGAAATGTGGCGAGTGTCTACATCTGTAGAAGAAATATTGTATGGTAGTGGAAGTTTTATAGATACTATAACAGGTGCATATTACAAGCATATAGATATTGGAATTTTGCGGAATTTGTTTTACTGGGGAATTGGGGGATATATACTACTTATTATTTATCAATTAATACTTATTGCTCCGATTAAATATAATAAAATTCAACGTGTTTCACATTTTAATATGTTTTTCTATAAGCTCTTAATAATCGTATATTTATTTTTATTGGAATGTAAAGCAGTAACTATTGGACTTAATAAAATGACTTTTTCAGTGATATTTCTTATTGCTTATTTCTATTTCGATGAGATTCATTCTAAAAAATATATAGCTGAGTTAAGATGACTATTTCTTTTATTATTCCTGTGTATAACGGAGAACGTTATATCTCTGCTTGTTTATATTCCTTGTTAAAGCAAACATATACTGATTGGCAGGCAATTTTGATCAATGATGGTAGTACGGACAATTCACTTTCTGTACTTCAGTCTTTTGCGAAAAGTGATTCTAGGTTTGTTGTGTATAGCCAGAATAATCAAGGAGTTGCTATTGCACGAAATAGAGGAATAAAAGAGGCACAAGGAGAATATATTAGTTTTCTAGATATAGATGATACGTTAGTCTCAGATTTCTTAGAGAGATTTATTTGTCATTTTGAAAAGAATGTTGATATAGTGATTGCTGGTTATCATGTGGTTCGAAAAAATAAAAAAGTGTTAAAGCAAGAAGCAAATGTAACATTAGAAAAGATTGATTATTTGAAAAAAGTTTTGAGGGGAAAATATGGTTGGGAGCTATGGGCAAAAGTATATAGGAGAGAGTTGTTTGATGAACCTATGTATATTCCTTGTCATCTCAGGATTGGTGAAGATGCAACAGTATATATGCAATTAGTAGCACGCTCTTGTAAAGTGAAAATAATCAATGAAGCTTTATATAATTATATTCAATACCCTTCTTCTGCTTCACATCAGAGGTCTGTTACTTTGGCGGAAGAAACTCTTCAAGCAGCTTTTTATATTGATCATTTATTGAAAAAAGAATCTTTTTATCAGGAAATACGAGATGAAATAGATGCTATGTATTTATTGTTCTATTCAAATTCTACTCGTAAGGCATTTTTGAGATTAAACCATCCTTTGATATATCAAGTTTATCAAGAACATTATTCATTAAGGGCATTAAAAATACTTCCTTTATTCAAGAGTATATATATATCACTTTCTTTATTGTTAAGAAAAACTTTATCATAAATCTGAATTCAAATTAATGTTTTCCGTTTTATTATCCGTTTATTATAACGAATCTCCATATTATTTCCGACAATCAATAGATAGCTTTTTTAATCAAAGTTTACAATTAGCAGAAGTTGTATTGGTGAAAGATGGAGAGCTTACGCCTGAGTTGGAAAATGTAATAACTGAATATACTGCTAAATATCTTCAGATTAGAGTTGTTCCTTTAAAGCAGAATCAAGGACTTGGTAAAGCTCTAAATGAAGGCTTAAAGCATTGCTCCTACGATTTAGTTGCCCGAATGGATACAGACGATATAGCCAAGCCTAATCGTTTTGAGAAACAAATAAGGGTTTTTCAGGAGCATCCGGAATTGGATGTAGTAGGAGCATGGATTGATGAGTTTGAAGAAACTACTTCAAATATTATTTCTACAAGAAAATTACCTGAAGTTCATGATGATATTTGTCAATTTGCAAAGAAGCGTAATCCAGAAAATCATCCGGTAATCATGTTTCGTAAGCAAGCTGTATTAGCAGCTGGTGGATATCAGCATTTCCCTCTTTTTGAAGATTATTATCTATGGATACGTATGCTACAGAATGGTGCGAAATTTTATAATATCCAAGAGAGCTTATTATATTTTCGTTTTTCATCAGCTATGTTTAAACGAAGAGGTGGCTTAAAATATGTGACTACGGAACTACGTTTTCAGAATCTGCTGAGAAATTTAGAATTCATAACTTTCTCTGAATATCTCTATAATGTCTTTATACGGGTGATTACTAGGATGATGCCCAACACTTTACGAGCTATCTTGTATAAAAAAGCTCTGAGAAAATAGTCTTTAACCAAACTATAATTAATAATTTATGGAACAACAAACAACTTTCATTCCTGACGGAATGAATGCTTTTGAGCGCAATGTAAAACGGGTGGGGGATTGCATGATTGCGGGAATATTAATGATTATTTTTTCTCCATTATTTTTAGCCTGCTATATAGCTGTGAAACGGGAAGATGGTGGTCCGGCTATCTTCAGGCAGGAACGTATCGGACGTTTCGGACGTCCGTTTTATATTTATAAGTTCCGTAGTATGCGTTTGGATGCGGAAAAAATGGGTCCTGCGCTATATAAGGGTGGGAAAGATGAACGATTGACTAAAGTCGGTAAGTTTTTGCGTGAACATCATTTAGATGAATTGCCGCAACTTTGGAATGTCTTTTGTGGACATATGGCTTTTATTGGTCCTCGTCCCGAACGGAAATATTTCATAGATCAGATAATGGAACACGATGCTCGTTACGTATTTTTGTATCAGATACGACCGGGCGTAACTTCGTATGCTACGCTATACAATGGGTACACAGATACGATGGATAAAATGTTACGTCGTCTCCGATATGATTTGTTTTATTTGCAACATCGCTCATGGTGGTTTGATTTTAAGATTTTGGTGAAGACATTTATAAATATTTGTTTTGGCAAGAAGTTTTGAGTAGTGAAATTTGAGACTTTTATCTCTTTGATTTTAGTAGATAAAAAAGTTGTTTCAACAGAAGATGAGTTGAATATTACTGATCCTCCTTATAAAATAGAATTAGAAACAGGTATTTTAATAAACCCTTTTATTCTACCTAAAAAATATAGGGGAAAGTTGTCACTCCTTTTTATGAAAATGTTATGAAAGAAGAGATTGCATTATTATGATAGATGAAGAATTGTTAAGTAATAGGTCAATCTGATATTTTTTCGTAGTTTTGTGAAAAAGATAATTGATATGGAAGATTTGCAAAGGTTATATCCCATCGGAATACAGACATTTTCGGAAATTCGGGAGAGAAATTACCTCTATATAGATAAGACAGAATACGTTTACCGGATGACGCATTCCTCCTCTAAATATATGTTTTTGAGTCGTCCGCGTCGTTTCGGGAAATCACTGCTTACTTCTACGTTACATAGCTATTTTTCCGGTCGTGAAGATTTGTTCCGTGGGTTGGCGATGGAGAAACTGGAGAAAGAATGGATACAGTATCCGGTTCTACACTTCGACATGAGTATGGCAAAGCATGTGGATAAGGATAGCTTGGTGAACCTTTTAGGCTTCATGCTTGCAGAATACGAACGTACATTGGGAATTGACGCAGCAGGTACGGACCCTAATTTGCGTTTAACTAATTTGATAAAACGTTCTTATGAGCAGACTGGCAGAAAGGTCGTGGTCCTTATTGATGAATATGACGCTCCTTTGCTGGATGTGGTACACGAACGGGAGAACTTGGGTGTATTGCGTGACGTTATGCGTAACTTTTACAGTCCGTTGAAAGCTTGTGATCCTTATTTGCGCTATATATTTCTTACAGGTATCACTAAATTCTCACAACTCAGTATTTTTAGTGAACTCAATAACATCAAAAATATCAGCATGGATGAGCCTTATGCTGCTATTTGTGGTATAACGGGGAATGAGATACTTACTCAGATGAAAAAGGATGTGGATAGGCTGGCTGTCAAATTGAATATTACTGCGGAGGAAGTATTGTTTAAGTTGAAAGAGAATTATGACGGCTATCATTTCACTTATCCGTCACCTGATATTTACAATCCGTTCAGTTTACTCAATGCTTTTGCGGATGGAAAATTTAATTCTTATTGGTTTGGTAGCGGCACTCCTACCTATTTGATAAAGATGCTGGATAAATTTGATGTAGCACCTTCTGAAATTGGGGCGAAAACGGCTACAGCAGAAGATTTTGATGCAC
>OKRR01002544.1_pt1 | contig 13092 bp, 10 predicted proteins | sample 1601211 | NCBI WGS metagenome assembly OKRR01 (sample SAMEA3541525, study PRJEB24748) | human gut metagenome | biome: human gut; feature: human-associated habitat; material: faeces | place: China | collected 2012
CTCAGCTAAAGGTCAGTCCGTAGAATTCTGATGTGACCTTTAGCCTACTTTTAGGATAGAACCGCTCGTGCGAGGATGGCTTCTTTTGGGCAAAGAAAAAGCCGGACTCGGCCGGCTCAAAGATTCTGATTGTTAACTCAATAATTGTTCTTTTCTGCTGCAATGGCTTTTTCAGCCAGCTCTTTGTAGAAGGCGTAGCGATCGGGATCGATCTCACCTTTCTCTACAGAAGCCTTAACAGCGCATCCCGGTTCATTCAAATGGCGGCAGTTCGTGAACCGGCAGTATTCCACGCGATCTCTGATCTCGGGCATCCCGCGCATGATGTCGTTTAGCGTCAGATGCGAGAGACCGAATTCTTGGAAACCCGGAGAGTCGACAATGGCGCCGCCTTCATAGTTGAACCAGCGGGCGGCAGTCGTGGTCTGCTTGCCGAGATTTAAAGCAACCGAGTATTCCTGAGTCCTTTGATCGGCGTTTTTAACCAGCAAATTCAAGATCGTGGATTTGCCCATGCCTGACTGACCGATTAACAGCGTCACCTTGCCTTCAAAAAGCGGCTCCAGCGTCTTAACCGTGCCTTCGGGATCCTTGGTCGCAGAAACTTCTACAACCTCGGCTCCGAGCTCTTTTAGCTGGTTAATGAACGGTCGGACTTCCGGCTCGTCTTCTGTAAAGTCCGTCTTGTTCCGAATCATCAGAATGTGAATGTCGGCGGTTTCCGCCGCCAGCATGGCCTTCCAAATGAAATGAGGATTGTAGGAAGGGCGGGTGGCAAAAACGACTGCCACCTGATCAATATTGGAGGCAAGAGGTTTGGTTCTCAGCTCGTCGCTGCGGTAGAGCAGGGAGCGGCGCGGTTCGATTTTTTGAATCGAGACCTGCTCGGCCGAGGTCTGCAGACAGTCGACGATGTCGCCGACAGCGAGGTCAACCTTTTTACCCTTACGGGTTGCTTCGAGCACTGTGCCGTCTTCTTTTTCCACAAAACTATGGCGGCCGTGGGAGGAAATCACACGGGCTTTAAACCAAACCTGCTCTTTCATACTACTTTCTCATTTCGCTCTGAATGGTTGCAATTCTGATCGCTGCGTCCGGATGGGAAGAATAGAAAGCCGAATACAACGGGTCAGGTGTCAGCGTAGCCGCATTGTCGGAGAAAAGCTTCACCAATGCACTAATGAGGGCACCTCCGTTGCTGTAGCGTACGGCAAAAGCGTCGGCTTCAAACTCATGCTTGCGGGAAAAAAGGCTTGTCAGCGGAGCAAGCGGGAATAAGAAGACGGGTACGGCGATCGAGAAGAGAATTAAGGCAACACCGTGGCTTGTACCGTGAGAAAGCGTGACGCCTAAACCTTCATAGAACCAGGAGCAGTCGGCAAGAACGGACAGAATCCAGAAGAAAAGCAGAGAAAAAGCAAAGCTGAACGCCATCATCTTGTAGATGTGGTGAAGCTTATAGTGGCCGAGCTCATGGGCTAAGACGGCTTCCGTTTCTTCCGGCGTCATCTTATTGAGCAGTGTGTCAAACAAAACGATGCGCTTGTTTCTTCCGAAGCCGGTCATGTAGGCATTACCCTTGGCACTGCGCTTAGAAGCATCCATTACATAGAGGCCTTTAGAGGCAAAGCCGATTCTTTTGAGTAAACCCTCCAGACGAGTTTTGAGTTCTCCGTCAGGCAGAGGCGTGAATTTGTTGAAGAGCGGAGCGATAAACGTCGGGTAAATCCACTGCACGGCAAGAATGAAGAGAATATAAGCAAGCCAAGCCCAGAACCACCAAAAGTCCCCTGCAGCATTCCAAATCCAAAGAACGGCTGCAAGAATAGGAATGCCGAGAACCAAACTTAAAACAGCTGACAGGAGCAAATCCTTGATAAAACGAGCCGGCGTAGTGGTGTTAAAACCGTACTTCGCTTCAATCTTGAATGTCGAATACCAAGAGAAGGGCAGGTCGATTAAAGAGGAAAGGAAGCCGTAACAGAGAATAATGACGATCTGCGCCCAAATGTCGCCTCCGAGCCATCCGGAAACTTCGCCGTAGATCCACTGAATCAACCCTCCTATGGTTGCGATTAATACGAAGCCCAGGTCGGTGATTCTTGCCAGCTGTCCGAACTTGATTCTTTCAACCGAGTAGTCAGCGGCTTTCTGATGGGCCTCTAACGTTATCTTGCCTGCAAAAGCAGCAGGAACGGCGCCTCGGTTGATCTGAATCGACCGAACCTGGCGTCGGTCCAGATAGTATTTGAGAACAAAGTTCCCGAATAAAAATAAAAGAAAGACAATCTCAAAAACTTCAGCTGAATTCATTGTTATAAAAAGTTAAAAATTGATCCGAAAATTATAGGGGACTCGATGTTCTGCGCTCAAAGTATGCACAGAGATGAGCGGAGCATCGCACCGAAGCAGCGGCTCTGGATATACTGAATTTTTGGTAATTAATAGACTTAAGGAGGTCAATTGTGATTTCCTTTCAAAGCCTGAAACTCTTGGCGGCTTCCTCATTGCTTGCGATTTCTGTTTCCTTGCCGTCGCACGCCGGTGTGCACGTCAATGTCAACGTCGGCATAGGCACACCCGGCTACTATGGTGTTCTCCCGATTCAAGGCGTGACGCCTTCTTTGTGGAATGCAAATCCCATTGTGGGCGATCGGCGCGGCTTTGGCCGGTGCTCCGATTTACCTGACGGTGCCTGATAATCATCGTCGTCATTGGAGACGGTACTGCGCGGAATACGGTGCATGCGGCGTCCCTGTATATTTTGTGAAACGCAGCTGGTACAACAAGCATTACCGTCATGCCGCTCCTCCACCGCCAAGACAACATGCTCGTCCAAAACATGACAGAGGCCCTGGCTGGGACCATCGTCCTCCGCCTCGCGGTCCGCATGCCTGTCCCAGGCCCGCGAAAAGTCATGATTGGAACGACCATCGCGGCCCCGGACGTAAAAGAGGACATCACAAAGACGATTAAGATTGAGCTGAGTGCAGCAAAGAAAGGATCCGGCCGTTTCGGCGGTTCGGATCTTCTTGGTTTGTTCTAAAATGCCTCGAAAGATCGATTAATACAAAGAGAGAGATATGAGCAATAACGGTTTTGCAGTCGAAAGAGATCCGCTGTTTAACGAGAACAATCTGATTTGGATGGACCTGGAGATGACGGGCTTAGAGCCCCAGATCAACCGCATTCTTGAGATGGCGGCTGTCATTACCGATCCTCAGCTCAATGTGATTGCTGAAGGGCCGGTGGTCGCGATCCACCAGGATGCCGCGATTCTCTCCGGCATGGACTCCTGGAATACCGCTACACATACTCGCAGCGGTCTTGTTAATCGCTGCCTGGAAAGCAAAGTCACGGAAGACGAAGCTGCTCAAATCTTTATTGATTTCTTCTCGAAGTACGTGCCGGCCGGCAAGAGCCCGCTTTGCGGAAACTCCATCGGTCAGGACCGCCGTTTCATGGCCCGCTGGACACCGCGTCTGGAGCAGTTCTTCCATTACCGCAACCTCGACGTTTCCTCCTTCAAAGAATGTGTCAAACGCTGGGCGCCGGAAGTAATGAAGAAATATCAGAAGACTTCTCGCCACGAAGCTCTGTCCGATATTTATGACTCCGTCGAAGAACTTCGTTTCTATCGTCAGGAAATCATGAAGATCTGATCGATTTCTCGAAATCAAAAACACGAAAGCCTCGGAAATCCCGAGGCTTTCGCGCTATCAGAAGCGATTACGACTTCTTCGGTTCTCTGTTGAGTCGGAGAATGAGAGAAGAAGTATCGAATCTTCCTCCGCCCATATTCTGAACTTCAGCATAGAACTGATCGACAAGCGCTGTCATAGGAAGATCGGCTCCGGTTTTGCGGGCTTGTTCTAAACAGATACCTAAATCCTTACGCATCCAATCCACTGCAAACCCGAAATCAAACTTCCCCTCGATCATCGTGTCGCCTCGGCGCTGCATTTGCCAGGACGAAGCTGCGCCTTTACCGATGACATCCAACACGGTGTGCATATCGATACCCGCCGTCTGTCCGAAAGCAATGGCTTCGGCCAGCCCCTGAACAACACCGGCGATGCAGATCTGATTGCACATCTTCGCGAGCTGGCCGGAGCCGACCGGGCCGATTCTTCGAATCGAACAGGCAAAAGCATCGGCGATCGGTTTGACGCGTTCAATGATCTCAGCGTCTCCGCCGCACATGACGGTTAGGCTGCCGCTCACGGCGCCGTCTTGTCCGCCGGAAACTGGTGCGTCCACAAAGTGCAGGCCGCGAGACTGTGCTTCGGCAGCCATTTCTTTGGCCACTTCGGCAGAATCTGTCGTGGCATCCCACAGGACGGCATCTTTCTTCATGCCGGCAAAAGCGCCGTTTTCTCCGAGCAGCACGCTGCGCAGGTCGCTGTCATTGCCGACACAGGTAAAGACAACATCCGCATCTTCTGCGGCTTCACGAGGCCTGGCAGCAGCTTTGCCGCCGAATTTTTCTACCCAAGCTTGGGCTTTGGAGGCCGTACGGTTGTAAACGGTGACCTGACAGCCGGCATGCAGGAGGTGCCCTGCCATCGGAAAGCCCATTGTGCCTAGGCCGATAAAGGCTACTTTGGTTCCGGTCGGAACCGGGGAATAGTCTTTAGCTTGAAAATACATTAGCGAACACCTCTGATTTTTGTGATCTCTCCGGCAACTTTAACGACGCGGCGGGCAAGAGACGAAGTCGGATCGACGATGGCGGCATGTCCGTCCCCGAGCTTGAGGTTGTCCGTTTCCTCAAGAATTAAGGGCAGCTCGGTGCAGCCGAGAATAAGGGCTTGAGCGCCTTTATCTTTAACTAAATGCTCTGCTGCCTTAAGCAGAACTTCTTTGCAATAACCGTCGGTGTAACCTGCCTTGACGCCTTTTTCGCCGTAAATGGCTTCCATGACCATTGCCTGGTGCTCTTTATCAGGGACGACCATCGCAAGTTTCATAGATTTGGCTTTGCGGCCGTAGATGCCAGTCTGAATCGTGCCGTCGGTTGCCATCAAGCCGATGACGACATCCGGACCGAATTTGTCGCGTATCTCTTCCAGCGTTACCTGCTGCATATTGATGAGCGGAACGCTTAAGTGAGGAACAATGGTTTCGAAGTAAGCATGCGCAGTGTTGCAGGCAATGACAATGGCGTCGACAGCGTCTTTTTCCAGCTTACGGCATGCGGCATACAAGGAAAGGGTAGGATCTACACCGCCGTGAAGCAGGTACTGTGTGCGATCGGGAACCTGCGGGTTCTGTTCAATCGCAACTTTGATGTGTTCCTGATCGTTCTTGGCCGGCGTTGCTTTCGTGATCTTGTCGTAAAGGTCGACTGTGGCTGCCGGTCCGAGACCGCCGACGATACCGATCTTGAAAGGTTTAGGCAGTTTTTCCCAATCTGTAAAGCACAGGTAGGAAACATATGCACTCATCGAATCCAAAACGTTATAGCCTTCGGATTTCAAGGCGGCTGCAAACAAAGACTGCATCACGCAGGTCGGGAAGACCAGTTCGGCGCCTTCGCTCAGCAGATTGGAGCAGACTTTGCCGAACAGTTCACAGGCTTTTTTCTGATCGGGAATAACAGCGCAGTGAGCGCCGCTTTCGAGTTCGTCGAATACTTCGAGCATAGCTTCGCTCGGATAAACCCATTCGACTTGGACCTCACGATAGACCGTTTCAGTAATGAGTTTGGCTTTATCTGTTCCGGGGCGTCCGAGATAACCGAGCTTTTTAACCGGATTTTTCTTCAGCTCTTCGATACAGGCTTGAAGAATATCGGTGACAGGCGTCGTGATTTCAGTTTGAACTTCATTTAAGAAGCCGATGTTTCTGAAGTTGCACAAAGCAATGACCTGAGCGCCTTTGTCAGTCAGCTGATAAGACTCTTCTAAAACCTTAATCTTTACGTCTCCTTCCTGAACAAGCTTAGGGGCGTCCGCATCCGGAGAGGGCCAGTCCATGTCGACCATTTCGACACGAGGGCGGGTTCCGTCGGGAAGGAATGTGGATTGGAGCCTTTCTTTCAAGGCGCGTACGAAGGGGGCGGGACTAAAACTTTGGCTGATGCCGATGACTTTATGGTTCATAGTTTCTCACCTTTGTTGGATTCGGATAAGTATAGAGCCGCTGTAACGTTTTGACACCTCTAATTTTCCTTAATACCTTCGGTGCCAGGCATTCAACGAAGAAACAAAAGAATTGAGCCCGCATATTGCAGGCTCAACAGTAAAACTTTTCGAAGAAAACCGTGAGTTTTGGTCAACGGGAGATTCGTTTTCTACTTTTTGTCATCACTCTTAGACTGTGCGGAATGATGGTGGTTAGAGCTGCTCGGTCCTCCTGTGACGTCAGAAACAATGTCTGACTCTATGGAGTTCTTAGAGAGCTTCTTAAGAAGGGTCTCAGTTTTTGCTGTGGGCTGGTCTTTGTCGTTAACGGTGGCGGAGACCGACAGCCAAGTTTTGCTCATCGCAATACCTACAGCAATCACGACGGGTCCCAAAATAATGCCCATGAATCCGAAAGCGAGAACTCCGCCGAATACACCTAGATAGATTAGGGACAAGGGCAGGGAAGCTCCCTTGGAAATCAAAATCGGCTTTAAGAAGTTATCCACACTAGAAACTGCAAGCGATCCCCAAAGCACGAGGAAAATCGCCATGCCGACTTCGCCTTTGTAATAGAGCCAGAAAGCAGCAGGCCCCCATACTAAGGGAGGTCCGATAGGAACGGCAGATAAGACGAACACCGCGACGCCCAATGTGATGGCGCCAGGAACACCTGCGATCCAGAAGCCGATTAAGGCAACGACGCCTTGACCTGCGGCGCTTCCGACAATGCCGAAGACCACGCTGCGCGTCGTGTTGACGATAATGTCGCGGACTTCTGCACCGATGCTGCCGCTCATGCGGGTTAATAGAGCCAGTGATTTTTGAGAAAGGACTTCGCCGTCGCGATAAAAGAAGAAAATCACGAACAGCATGAGGAATAATTGGAGGAGACCGTCGCCTAACATGACGGCGCCGGCAAGGGCCGCTCGGCTCACCGGATCAAAGAGCTTTTGTGCAATGGCGGCGAGTTCTTCCTTATTGCCTAAAAGATGAGCAGCCTGGGTGTAAGCCCATTCTCCGACAAAAGGAATTTCCTTAAGTTCTTCGGGAACGGTAAAGCCGGAAGCAATCCATTCACGAACGTAGCGGATTAAAGCCGGAATTTCCTGGGCCGACACTAATGACAAACCTGCAATCGGAAGCACGATGAGGATCGCCAGCAGGGATACCATGATCAGTGTCGCAACAAGATTCCTGCCTCCGACTTCCTTTCGGACTCGCTTAAATAGAGGCCAAGAGACGATTGCGATCACAGCCGCAACCGACATCGCTGTTGCAAAGGGCCAAACGACTAAAAAGCAGCCGATGGCGATGAATGAACCGAAGAGAAACCGCACCACATAATCGGCACGGTCTCTGAGGGAAGGCAATAGCATGGCTCTCAGAAAAAAATGATTTAGGAAAATTTTAGTTGAAATGTACTCTGCAACACGGAGTTGTTCTGATTTTAGGCACTCGGCAGCTTCTTCATTGAGCAGCAAGGCTTCATTCCTTGATTGAGCAGGTACTCACTGCCCCATTCATACATCGACTCTAGAATCGGCCGAAGAGAAGTTCCCAGAGGCGTTAAGGAGTATTCAACTTTAGGAGGAACGACGGCATAGACTTTTCTGATAAGCAGTCCGGCATCTTCCAGCTCTCGAAGCTGCTGCGTCAGCATTTTTGGTGTTGCCGAGGGAATCAGACGGCGTAATTCAGAAAAACGCAGAGTTTTTCCGATGAGGTTCCAAAGAATAAGCGTTTTGTATTTACCGCCGATTAAAGAAAGAGTCGCCTCAACAGGACAGTGGAACTCTTCAATTTGGAATTCTTCAGTTAGTTTGGATTTAGTCTTATCCATAGTATATAAAAAGTAACTATCTATCAAAAACGGAAGTTCTTGCGTAAAAGATAATAATACTTAGAATGATTGCGTTCGACAACGGAAAGTTATATGAAAAAGAATTTTGATGTCACCGGAATGACCTGTTCTGCCTGCTCTAATCGAGTGGAGAAGGCGGTGGCAGGTGTCCCCGGCGTTGAAGACGTGAGCGTCAACTTGCTGAAAAACAGCATGACGGTCAATTACGATGAAACTAAAACAGGGCTGGAGCAGATTATTCAGGCGGTAACAAACACGGGGTACGGCGCAAACGAAAAGCAGGCTGCGGGTTCTCCTGCGGCTAAATCCGTCGATCCCGCGCTGGCGGCCAAAAAGGAAGCGGCACAAATGAAGACGCACCTGTACGTTTCGCTCTTTTTTGCTGCCATTCTGATGGTGCTGGCAATGGGTCCGATGGTCGGAATGCCGCTTCCGGAAGTTATGTCGGGGACAAAGGGCGCTCCTATCAATGCCTTGACACAGTTCCTCTTGGCGCTGCCCGTTGTCTTCGTGAATTTCAAATATTTCACGGTCGGCTTTAAGACACTCTGGCAGAGATCTCCGAACATGGATTCTCTTGTGGCGATCGGATCTTCAGCTTCCATGCTGTTCGGACTCTTTGCGCTGTACATGATGCTCTATGCCTTAGGACAAGGAGACGAAGCGACGCTTCATCACTACGCGCACAACTTGTACTTCGATTCTGCCGCGATGATCCTTGCTCTGATTACCTTAGGCAAGTACTTCGAATCCAGAGCCAAACATAAGACAACGGACGCCATTTCTCAGCTGATGTCCTTGGTTCCGGATAAAGCTGTCGTTTTAAAGGACGGTAAGGAGACGGAAGTTCCGGTTAGTGCCGTTCAAGTCGGAGATATCGTTGTACTGAAGACAGGAAGCCGAGTTCCGATCGACGGAATCGTCGTAAAAGGCTCCGGTGCACTGGATGAATCTTCTCTCACAGGCGAAAGCATTCCGGTAGACAAGAAGGAAGGCGAGGAGCTCTCGGCTTCAACGCTCCTGACCCAAGGCTATGTTGAAATGCGTGCCACGAAGATCGGCGGAGATACGGCTTTAGCACAGATCATTAAATTGGTGGACGAAGCCACTTCTACCAAGGCGCCGGTGGCTCGCTTGGCTGATAAAGTCAGCGGAATCTTTGTTCCGACCGTTATCAGCATTGCAATCATTGCTGCGATCGTTTGGATGCTGTGCGGCTATTCCTGGGAGTTTGCGCTCGAGATTGCCGTATCGGTTCTTGTGATTTCATGCCCGTGTGCGTTAGGCTTGGCAACGCCGACTGCGATTATGGTCGGGACGGGCCGCGGTGCAAGAAACGGTATTCTTTTTAGAAGCGCAGAAGCGATCGAATCTTTAGAAAAAGTCGATGCAGTGGTTCTCGATAAGACCGGGACGGTGACTTCCGGTAAACCATCTTTGACGGACGTTATTGCTTTCGGGAAGGTCAGACCAGAAAAGCTTCTCACGCTCGCAGCTTCCGTTGAGCAAAAGTCGGAACATCCCTTGGCGACGGCCATTGTGGAAGGAGCAAAAGCGCTCAATCTTTCTTTGAAAGACGCTTCTGACTTTGTCCAGCAGCTTGGCAACATCTCAGGCACGTGCGACGGGAAATTCATTCGCGTCGGCAATAAATCTGTGATTTCTTCGGAAGATGCAAAGACGAAAGGACTTGCAGACGGGCTTGCCAATGAAGGGAAAACTCCTCTTTACGTGGTTGCTGACGACAAACTAATAGGACTGTTGGCCATCGCAGATCCGATCCGTCCTGACAGCAAGCAGGCGATTGAAGCCATGCAGGCTAAAGGCAAAGAAGTTTGGATGCTGACCGGCGACAACGAAAAAACAGCTCGTGCCGTGGCTGCGCGCGTCGGCATCAAGAACGTTCGAGCTGAAGTTAAGCCGGCAGATAAAGAAGCGGTCGTGCGCGAGCTACAGGCACAAGGTAAGAAAGTTCTTATGGTTGGCGACGGCATCAACGACGCTCCTTCGCTCGTCAGGGCAGACGTGGGAGCTGCTATCGGCGCCGGTACTGATGTCGCCATTGAAGCGGCTGACGTCGTACTGATGAAGAGCCGCTTGTTCGATGTCGTTAACGCTTCGGCCTTGTCTCATTCGACGATGCTTAACATTCGTGAGAACTTGTTTTGGGCATTTATCTACAACATCATCGGCATCCCGGTAGCTGCAGGGGTTTTCTACACAGCTTTCGGATGGATTCTGAATCCGATGATTGCAGCGGCCGCAATGAGTATGAGCTCGGTGAGCGTTGTGACGAACGCCCTTCGTTTAAGAGGCTGGAAGCCGGTGCTTAAGGATTCGGGAAACGGAGACAAAACTTCTGAACAAACCTTACTGCCGAAACTTCAGCAATTGGCAGAAGTTTCTACTGAAGCCGACCAAAAGAATGCTTCAGACTTCGTCTACAAAGTCGGTATCGAAGGAATGATGTGCGAACATTGTGCCAAAGCTGTTAAGGGGGCTTTAGAAAAGATTCCTGGTGTGGTTTCTGCCGACGTGTCTTTAGAGCATAAGAACGCTGTCGTTAACGCTGATCATGCATTGTCTGAAGAAAAGGTAACTAACGCAATCAAAGCAGAAGATTATGCAGTGACGTCTTTTGAGGTGGTTTCCGCTCCGAAGGAAACCCTCTCCATCAAGATTGACGGGATGATGTGTGAGCACTGCGTGAAGGCCGTTACTAAGGCGCTCTCTGCGATCGACGGTGTTACGGTTCAGTCGGTTTCTCTTGAGGACGGTGTTGCAAAGGTTGGCGTTCCTGAAGGTTTTGATACTGTGAAATTGAAAGAAGCTATCGAAGAAGAAGGCTATACCGTATTGCAAATCAAATAAAAAGTTGAGGGAGCTCGGGATCCCGAGCTCCCTCAAAATTGCGTCTATTCTGCAAGCCCCTTCCGAACGATGTATTCGCTTATCGCTCTTTGGGCTCTTGCTTCTTTGCCCATTTTTTCCTGTTCTTTAGAACAACGGTCGGCCTTTATGAGCTTGTCATCCTGCCAGTTGTAGCACTCTAAATTTTTACCATTGAGAGTGACCATGCCAGGTTTTCCGATCACAAAGCCGGCGCCGGACCAGCCAATGAAAGAGACAGCGCCTTCCTCAATATCTTTAGCAAAAAGATTTCTGCCTTTTTCATTACCCAGAATTTTGTCCGTAGACATAGCTAACAGTGTCGGAATGATGTCACGGTGCGATACCCATCTGTCCGAATCTGCGGAAGATTTTAATTGCTGATCTGGAAGCCAAAATAAGACGGGTACACCATAAACATGATGCCAGTTGCCCTCGGACTGATAATTCATTCTGGCGTTGTGGTCTCCTGTTGCTGCCACGATGGTATTTTTTAGCCATCCCTTATCTTTAAGTTCAAGGATAAAGTTGCCCAAGGAGTTTGCAGCGTATTGATAGGTCTGGAGAAGTAGCTCCATGTTGCCTTCGTAAGATCCCTCGATATTAACGATCTTCGGTAATTTCTTGAGATCTACTTTTGATACTTTTTCTCCGTCAGGAACTTTAAACGGCGGATGGTTCGTTGTCGACAGCATCATGATGAAAACCGGTCGACCCGTGCCTTCGGCTTCTTTCAATAAATCTTCGGCGAACTTAAACATCCACTTATCCCCGATACCCCAAGGACTCTTCTCGGCGTTTGGGAATTTTTCTCCGATAGCGGCTTGTCCATAGATTTCTTCAAATCCGTAGAACTTGAACGTGTCATTGATCTGGCGCCAGGGCTCCGGGCAACCGGTAAGGAAGATTGTTCTGTAACCGGCTTCTTTAAAAGCTCGAACTTGAGAGAAGGAAAGCTCCTTTCTCCCGTAGATACTTTGAGAAATCGGACTGATAGGTGTATCAAAAAGGAGTCCCTCCAAGGACGGGAAAGTACCGTTTTCAATACTCACGCCCTTTCTGAAGACGACAGCATCCTTTAAGGCGTTGTCTAAAGCTCCCAATGTATTGTTAACCAAAGAATCATGAGAATTAAAAATATCCCCGCTCATTGATTCCATTACGGCAAAGACGACATTAGGTCTGAAATTTAACTGAGTTGAGGCGTTATTCCTGACCGCCAAATCATTTTTTGCCTCTTCTATATTGGCATAACCGAATTTTGTAAGGGCCTGAGAAGGCTCTCCCTTAATCTGAAAGTTTCTCCAGGCTTTTGTTGCTTCATATAAAGCAGCGGCTCCGTTAGGTACGGAAGCGTTAACTAATTGAATCTTGCTGACGGCGAAGTCTTCTTGTCGAAGAGGGAATTTTCCAATCGAACCGCGAATAAAAAAGGCAAATAGAAGAATGCTGACGCAACCTAATAAAAAGAGTAAGCATCCTCTGGGGTTAGTCTTAAGTCGGTTGAAGCAAACAGAGGCGGCGACAAAAGGAAGTGCGAGGCCGGCGCATAGAACCAAAAGATAACTTAGGACTGGCCAATCTTGCCAAAGTGTTTGGAGGATTGCCTTCGTATCATCCTGGAAAAAGCCGAATACCAATGGGCTGATAGGGGTTTTATAAAAACTAAAAAATCCAAAGTTAACTGTATCCAGTAAGACCATGCCGAAAAGCCCTATACCTGCCAGAACGGCGGAGTATTTAAAGAAGAAAGGCTTCCAGTAAGAGAAAATAAAAACTAAAAAAGCAGGGAGTAGCGCCAAAGACAGCCATTTAGCATCTACACGGACTCCAACACCTAGCGCAAGAAGCCAGTCTCTAGGGGTTATATTAAGACCGGCAGAAAAATAATAAAGGAAAAAAGCGCGGAAAAGGCTGAGTACAACTAATGAAGTAATGAAGAAAATTATGGCCTTAAGGAAATGTTTGTACCAGTAATTTTCTTGGTCAATAGAGAGTTGATGCGACATAACAACGTTGGGTAATTCGAGCTGTTTTAAATTAAATGTTTAGATTTCGGCTTCCCATTTATAAATGGCGGATTAGGTCAAAAATGAATGGTTGGTTTACCGCCCCGCCTTCTTTCCCAAGTGGCTTCGAAAGTTCTTCTGAACTTTGCCCGTAAATTCTAAAATTGGGTATTCTAGGCACCCTGAGTAAATTTATTGAAAAACA
>OKRR01002565.1_pt1 | contig 12981 bp, 10 predicted proteins | sample 1601211 | NCBI WGS metagenome assembly OKRR01 (sample SAMEA3541525, study PRJEB24748) | human gut metagenome | biome: human gut; feature: human-associated habitat; material: faeces | place: China | collected 2012
CGCGCCACACGTGGGCCACGATTGCCTTTCATCAGGAGACACCCGTGGGAGTGATCAGCCGTGGGCTGGGACACTCTTCGGTAAAAGTTACGGAAACTTACCTGAAACCTTTTGGGGATAGGGAAGTAGATCGGACAAACAGGAAGATACTCAACTATGTGCTGAATGCGGTTTAAAGATAAAATGATTTGAATGTATTACACTTATATACAGTGATATAAATAGTCTGTTACTTTGTAGGTAACGGCAATGAATAATTGCTGCAAAATTGGATATTATTTTTCACACAAACAAATAAAAAGGCAAGTTTTTATTTAAAAAGATAATTAATTTTTAAAAAGATGCATGCTTTGCATTAGTTTTCCCTATTTTCTCTTAAAAAAGCAATAAAAAGGGTTATCCACGTTGGTGTAATTTAACGCGGACGAACATTTTATTGCCATCATCGGATGTCTTTTATTATTTAATTCATATTATTGGGTTCAGAACGCTTTCTGTATTCGTTATCTGTTAAATGCCGTTACCTACAAAGTAACGGTTGATCACACAACAAAACAAAATAGCTTATGCTTACGCCGTTAACTTTGACAGCCATATCTGTCTTACGTCATATTTCCTCTCACGAAACAGGAAATCTCCAGGATTTGGAATGTGGTTGTAAGCCTCTTGACGAACTCCTGGGTCAACTGGAATCCGCGGGGTTGATACGTGTCAGGACAGACCAATCCGGCAGTGGCATTCCGAAAACCTATGAACTGACCCGCCCTCTTTTCCGTATCTCCCTGCTCGATTTGATGGAAGCCGTGGACCAGCATCTCAACTGTAATCAACCGGATTGTGAGAAAATGTATGCACGTTATCATTATGCCGCCCATAAGCTGGGCATTGTCAACCAGATGACCCGTGCCTATCTGTCGGAGATACCTCTGACAGATTTATAGGCGGATTGGCGGATATGTTTCAGATAAACTAACAGAATGAAAAAACAACTATTCATATTGCTTTTGCTTGTTTCGGGCAATGTACTGGCGCAACGGGCAGCGGTTAAAACCAATTTGCTGCACGATGTAGCGACGGCACCTTCGCTTGCTGCCGAGTGGGCGTTTGCCTCCCGCTGGACACTCGATGTTGCGGGAAGCGCCTGTCCGTGGAATTTTGCGGACAACCGGAAGTGGAAATTCTGGATGACGCAGGGTGAGGCACGCTATTGGCTTTGTCAGTCATTCTACGGACACTTTCTGGGTGTGCATGCCGGTGGGGGAGAATACAACCTGAGCCGGGTGCATCTTCCTTTTGTTTCCCGTTCGGCTTCTTACCGCTACGAGGGGTGGGCGCTGATGGCGGGGTTTTCATACGGTTACTCGTGGGTGCTCGGCAAACGCTGGAATCTGGAGGCTACCATAGGTGCAGGGTGGGTGCATGCCCAATACAAACGTTTTAATTGTCCGGTCTGTGGTGAATATCGGGGAGCGAACAAGAAAAATTTTCTGGCGCCGACCCGTGCGGGCATCAGTCTGATTTATATGTTAAAATAAAAAGTCTTATGAAAGAGAAGATACGATCGACCCGTTTAAGAATGTGCTTTCGGAAGATGCCGCCGGCAGTCTGCTTCCTGACGCTCTTTGCGCTGTGCTTCGGTGCGCTGTCTGTCCGTGCGGCAGATCCGTCCGGAAGAGTAGCCCTTACCGCCGTCCGAATGCAGCGTGCGGGTGGACAGGTATATGTCTCGTTTGCCGTAAAGATAGCCCCCCGTGCAGTGCGTGCCCGTCACCGCTGGGTGATTACCCCTTGTCTGGGCAACGCCTCGGATAGTGTGTTGCTTGGCCCGTTTGTGGTGACGGGACGCATCATGGCGCGCGAGGAAAATCAGCGGCGCCTATTGGCCAGCCTTCCGGACCGTGACGTCAATCATCGGTGGACCGCCCGCAATGGAGACACCTTCTTGTATACCGATACGTTGCGCTATGCCCCGTGGATGGAGAATGGCTTGAACCTGCGGCTCGACATCGACCGGGAAGGTTGCTGCCGGGTACAGACAGTGGGAAGCATCGTCTCCTCCGGCGCTTTTCCGGTGGCTTTGCCCTATCGTCCGTCGGTTAGTGAGCTCACTCCGAGGGTGAGCCGGACGGTGGCGGAACATGCGGATGACTATCCGTTCCTGTGCGAGGCAGGCAGCCGCCCCCTGCATGAAAGCGGCATCGGTATTCGTTTCCGTGCGGCATCGGCAGTGGTGGATACGCTGTATTCCGCCAATGCCGGAAACCTGCGCCGGATAACGGAAGCCATCGGGTTGCTGCGTGCGGACAGTTGCGCATTCCTGCAAGGTATCTCGATCAGCGGATATGCTTCGCCCGAGGGCACGACGGAACTGAACCGGAAATTATCGGCGAAACGTGCCGAAGCTCTGCGGCATGCTCTCTCGGTGCGCATGAACCTGCCTGTATCGTTGTTTGAACTGAATGCCGGAGGAGTAGACTGGGACAGGCTGGCCGAACTGGTGAATGGGAGTGACATGACATATAAGGAGGAAGTGCTCGCTATTCTCCGCAGCCATCCGGAGGAAGAGCGGAATGACAGGCTGAAAGCCTTGGCGGGCGGGCGTCCGTATCGTTCGGTGCTGGATGTGCTCTATCCGCAGTTGCGCGATGCCTGCTACATCCGTGTGCAGTATGCCAACCGCCCTGACAGCGTGGCGGATACGGTGAACCGTGCGATAGAAGCCATTCGGGGGCGGAAGTATGAAGAGGCATTCCGGTTGCTGAAGACGGTGGAGGCGGACGAACGCTCGTGGAATGTACGGGGAGTCTGCCATCTGTTGTGCGGAGACGACAAGGAAGCCGGGCTATGGCTGCATAGAGCGGTGAAAGCCGGAAACCGGGAAGCGGAAGAAAACCTTAAAAAGATGAATGCGGAACGACGGGCCGCTACCATCGGTATAACGCAATAAATGTATCACATAACGTAAAAAAGAAATGAAAAAACTAAAGTACATGAGTATGATGGGGTTGGCTGCTTTATTGCTGACAACCTGGGCCGCCTGTTCCGACGATACGGATGCTTCGGGCGGAGAGAATCCGGAAGAAGCGAGAGCTTATACCACAGTGACCATTGCCGTACCGAATGGTGTGGCGGAGACAAGGGCCTCCGATCCGACGGCGGATACTGACGATACGAATATGGATATCGGTTTAAAGGATGAATACAAAGTGACGAAGGCCAATCTGTATCTGTTTCCGGGAGGAACGGGTAGTAGCTTTGGTAGCGCTAAGTTGACAGAGATTATTTCCATCAGCCAGTTTACGCAAACCACCACTACTACTACCGACCAGAAGACCATTGTATGGACCAGTAAGAAAACAGCCCTGACCCCGGGAGACTATCGTATTTATATAGTGGTGAACGGTACGGTCAATGGGGTGGGTGACAGTGACAAGGGAACTCTGACCGAAGCTGATTTTCTCGCAAAGCCAACGGCTGACGCTACGAGCGTGATAGCTGCTGTACCGAGTGACGGACTGGTAATGGCGAGCCGTTCTCCCAACAATGATAACTCGAATACTCTTCCTTATATTGCCCAGGAGATAACCAAAGAGCCGGAGCAGACCATTGCGGCAACAGTGGAGCGTGTGATGGGAAAGATTACGGTGACTGCGGGAGGAACCAGTGTGTCTTCTGCTGCTACTGCTAATAAATATACTTCGTTTTCTACCACAGTGACTGCTATCGGAAATATTACGGATATCACCCTAAAAAACTATTATGTAGTCAACGCACGGAAAGAGGGATATTATTTCCGTCATGTGGATAAAGGAAGCTCTGCAACGAATCCTTTGACTGAGGCAAATTATGGTAACTCAAGCGCTACATTGCCGTATGTGACAGATCCGAAGACGTATAATAAAACTTATACTTCCACACCTGCTTTAGCCAATAGCTATGGCGACTGGTATCTGCAAGGATCAAGCGCATTTGGCTTGTCGTCTTTCGGCACTTTTTCCGGAACTTATACGGATATGCCGGGCTACTCTTCCGGGGCGGTGGAAACTAAAGTCGCCGCTTACTGCTATGAAAACACGATGCTGAAGGATAAACAGAAGAACGGATATACAACCGGCATCGTATTTAAAGCAGAGATTGCTCCGAGTAAAATGATGCAAAAAAAGTCTTCGGGCGATGGTGTGGAAGAAACTACTACAATTGGTTCGATTGGTGAAATCTTCTACCATTCCGGCATCTTCTACAAAGATATTGAAGCGCTGAAAGAAGCCGGTGTATTGCTGGCAGACGGAACTTCCAGTTCGGCCAGCGGTGCCCTTACCGACCTGAAAAAGAACGACGTCCAGTGTTTCAAGAAAGGAAATACCGATGGCAAGTTCATTTGTTATTATCCGTATTGGATCAAACATCTCCCCTCGGCAGATACAGCAGAAGATGTGATGGAGTTCGGCATTGTCCGCAACAATGTCTATCAAGTAACCGTTACCGGTATTCAAGGTGTCGGCAAAGACGGTGTAACCGAAAATATCATTACCGATACCGAAACCGATGATCCGACTACCGTATTGCTGAATGTGAAGTTAAGTATCAAACCTTGGGTAGTGCGTGCGAATAGTGCCGTATTGGGCCGTTAACCCACTGTTTTCTCTAAAAAAGTAATTGCTTTGAGATGGGTTTTCACCACGGAGTAACACTGAGTCTCACAGAGTTTTAAGTTCTCGCTTATCAGGATATCTTAAGAGAAAAAGATCTCTGTGGAACTCTGTGTTACTCTGTGGTGAAACACCCGTTCAATCATAAAATTTTCCCAACCATGTCCGATAAGTTTCAGACTTTCTGTTTTTCCCATTCCGGCAGTTGGTTTCTGCCGTTCTTGTGGCTTTCGTTGTTGGTGGGCTTATCTGCCTGCTCGTGGACCGGGGACGACCGTAGCGACTGTCCCAGTGGTTTCCGTATTCGTCTTCAGCCTGCATTGCATGCACAGATACAGCCCGACAGCGGGACAGGCGTCATCACCGACGAGATCGACACACTGTCCCTTTACGTGTTCGACGCACAGGGACAGTTTGTCTGCCTGCACACAGAGAACAGGCAATCGCTGACTGAAAACGATTATATCATTACCCTGCCGCTGGAATATAAAGACGGAGACGTTTACGAACTGGTGTTCTGGGCGGGAGGGGACAACCGGCATTACCGGATGCCGCAACTCACACCGGGCAGTTCGACCCGTGACGAGCTGACCCTCCGGTTGGAACGTGACGGAGACGGACGTCAGGATGACGAATTGGGGCACTTGTGGTACGGTCATCTCCGGTTGAGCCGGATACAGCCTTCGGAACTGACATCGGTCAGTGTGCCGATGTTGAAGGACAGCAACCGGTTCGTCATTACCTTGCACGATACGTCGGGGCAGGGGCTGGACGCCGATGATTACGACTTTACGCTGTTGGCGGATAACGGCCGGATGAATGCTGACAACGAAGTGATGACGGGCGACCGGGTGACTTATGCCGCCTATCATACCGAGTCCGCTTCCGAAACGGAACCGGCCGCCACCCGTACGGGAGAAGTCAGCCTGGCGCGTGCCCGCTTGAACACACTGCGCTTACTGGCGGATCAGGAGGCCCGTCTGGTGGTGACGGACCGCACTTCGGGGCAGAAAGTAGTGGATGTCGACCTGACGCGTTATCTGCTGATGACGCGCCCCCTGTTTGAAGAGAGCAACGGTGTGGAGCTCAGCGACCAGGATTACCTTGATTACGAAGATCGGTTCAACGTGATTTTCTACCTTACCCCGATGGGAAAGCTGGAGGCGCTGAACATTAACGGATGGATTATCAGACTGAACGATGCACAACTGTAAAGGCAGCATATGGATCATATTCTTTCGGTTTCTGCTCTGCCTGTGGGCATGCGGATGCTCCGATGATGCCGGCATGCCTGCCCCTCCGGCAGGGGCGGACCGGGTGACGGCGTGTGTCCGGCTCTCGGTACGGGTAGTGGGGGAGACTACCCGGGCGGCGGTACAGGCGGATGCGACGGTGGAGGAGAAGATCTCTTCTGTTGCCGTTTTCCTGGTGTCGGTCGACGGGAGTGGAAAGGAGGATTGGAATGATGTGCAGTACGAAGTGGTGTATGGCACGACAAGTGGTGCGGCGGACGTGTATCAGGCGCGCATACCGACCACTCCCGGAGAGAAGAAGGTCTATGTGGGCGCCAATCTGTTGCCCGGTCAGGTGCATGCCATCTGCGGGCAGGCAGAAGGCAAGGGATTGTATACCGCCGCCGGGGCGGGGTATGACGAGGTGATCCGGCAGTTTGCCCGCGGGACGGAGGGGATCGCCATGACCGGAAAAGCCGGGACTTCCGTAACGGTCAGTGCGGGCACCGATGTGAACGTGGATCTCACGGCATCGCCTATCACACTGGAACGGGTGGTGGCCAAAGTACTGTTGGTGTGCGATACCTATACAGACGACGGAGGAGCGTACGTACGGATGTCCGGTAATGCGGCTCGTCCGTCAGCCGATCCGGGCTGGATACGTTTGTCGGATGTGCGGTATGCCCTCAACACAGTCAACCGGAAGGTGTGTCTGAATGCGCCCCCGGATGGGAAAGATCCTAATCATGAAGTAGATCCGTATGTGGTTAAAGATGATGGCGGCAATTATGTATCGGCACCCGATGTGGCTGAACAGCAATTCGTTTACCGTACTTTGGGCAGTGTATGGGCGGAAGGGATCGCTCCGGAAGCGTATGAAGAGGTCAAATTCAATGCGACGAAAGCCACTCCTCCGGAAAGCGGTGCTTATACCGGTGGGCTGTATTGTCCGGAGAACACGACTGCGACTTCCACCGTTTCTCTTGCGGGCGGACTGGATCTGACAGGAACACTTAATTCGACTCAGGCGGAAATTCCCCGCCTGGTGACTACCCATCTGCTGGTAGCGGCGAAGTTTGTCCCCAAACAGATTATTACCGGGGCCGGAACCACGCAAACCCTGACATCTCCCGCCGATGCCGCTACTTACTTGCCCGCAACGACGACACCTGTCGATGCGGAAGCACATGCGGCAGGCACTTACTTTACCAACGGGAGTGACTATTACAGCTATGCGGGCATGAAGGCCGCCATCGGTGCGGGTACCCTGAAACGTACTGATTTTACCGCTTACGAAGGCGGGATCGGCTATTATTACACTTATATAGACGGCACAAGTGCTACTGACGGCACAATCGCTTTCAGTGCGGATTCCGGCATCTTGCGCAACCGTTATTATCTGTTGCGTATTACCCGGTTCAGCCTGCCTTCGGCCGCATTGCCGCAACCGATGCGTGCCACGATGAAAGTAACGGACTGGGTGACGAGTTCCGGTAATCAAATTATAGTAAGGCCGACGTAGAAAGGAAAATAAATACGATTCACCACAGAGTAACACAGAGTCTTGCGGAGTCTTAATCTCTTGTTTATGAGATATGAAGAGAAAATCATCTCTGTGGAACTCTGTGTTACTCTGTGGTGAAAGCTGAAAAAGAAAGTATACAACTATGAATAAAGAAGAAAAAAAGAGTAGATTCTGCCGGGCATGCCTGCTGCTTTGCCTGTGTCTGCTGTCTGCCTCGTGTGCATCCGGAGAAGGAGAGTACGAACAGGAGATACCCATGGAGGTAGCTCTCACCCGTACGGATGGGGTGGCAGGTAGCGAAAGCACTCCGTTACTGCTGTTCTGGAAAGAGACGGATTTCAGTACGGGGACATTGGGCTCTCCTTATAAAACCTCCACTCCGGCAGGGGGGATCGGTGATTACGCCGATGCACCCTATAATACGGAAACGGATTATCCGGCTGATAACTCCCGGGTGGTGGTGATGGGGCTTTGTCCTTCTGCGATGACTACGGCGGACAGTCATACTACCTATTCGTTGCCTTCGAGAGCAGGGCTGACCGATGTACTGGTGACTCCGAATGGGGTTACGGGTAGCAGGAAGCAGCCTTTCGGACGGGCATTGGAGTTTGCACACGCTGCCGTACGTATCGTGCTCAAGGCGAGGCGTACGGACAACACGGTCGGTAAGCTGTATGTCAAGAACCTTAAGTTGACCATGCCTGCAAGATTGGTGTGTGGAGGGTTGAAATGGGATACAGGGACAAAACAATATCTGGCGGCTCCGGCTGCCGCCGATTTGGTTATCAATCATTCCGGACAGATATTGAGTACGGAGGATACGCAGGTCGCCGTGTTTTATCTGACACCTTGCAGCCCGGCTGATTTGCTGACCGATCTCACTGGAACAGGTGGTACACCGGGGCTTACGTTGACGGCGGATGTGGCTAAGGATATAAACTTTACGACCGGAGCGCGAAACGCAAGTTTTCCTATCTTGGATGGCAACCTGAACTTTATGGATCAGTTTGGAAGTCCGGCAACTCAGCTGAAAGGCGGAGAATCGTATGAAACGACCCTCAAATTTGATATCGACTCTTTCACGCTGGAAGGCGAAGAGAAGGAGTGGGAGGACGGAGGAAAAATGACTGTCCCTGTGGTGGTGCCGGAACCGACTCCGGGCCCATAGATGAATGGTGAATTTAATAAAAAGAGCTGAATATATGAAAACGATAAAACGATTCTTTCTTTCAACCGCAGTCGTGACTGCTGCACTGATTACCGGCTGCACTCCCGAAGAGGAACATATGCCCGTGCAGGGCGGTGACAGTTTCACACTCTCCTCGAGTGAAGAACAGGTCATCACCCGTGCGGGAGATGTGTCGGTGAGTCATTTTACGGGTGGCACTAAATACCGGCTGTACGGACTTGTGGGAGGTGCGTGGAACAAGAAACTTCCTACAATGAATGGACAGGAAGGCACGGAGGCTGTGGCTGCGGACGGCACCCATCAGATAGACTACCTGAGTGCCGGTGCCGACGAGGATCGTTTTGAAGGCAGAACCCTTGACTTTTATGCGCTGACATACGGCAATACGACCTTGCCCGTATGCGGCTCCGAAGTAGATGGCGTACCGGCCTGCGGCATCCATGCCGATGCCGGGGGAGTGCTGCCCGACTTGCGCCGTGCCGTACTGACGAAGCAATCGGGCATCAATTCGGGAGTGATTACCTTACCATTCAAGCATACGTTGGCTAAGCTGAAGTTTGAGGTGGTGAAGCAAAAAACGGAGAATGGTTCGACGGGTGTCGATGTGTTGGCGGGTATCGAACTGAAGGGGATCTCAGTCAGTGATTACAGTGAAGGCAGCCTCTTGCTCTCGACCGGAGAATATAGCCATACGGGAGGGAAAAGTGACCGTACGCTGCTCAGTAGCGGGTTCTCTCAAACGGTGACGGAAAGTGTGTTGCCGGTAACTACGAATGGGCAGGCGGGCGGTGCGGCTGCCGAATGTCTGATATTCCCGACTCTCTCCGGGACCACGGAGGGATTTAAAATAAAAGTAGCTACGAAAGGGACGAACAGTGCGGACCGCACGGATACGTATGAAATTCGTGTCCCGGTTGTCGGAGATGATGGAGAGGTCCGGAAGGATGAAAACGGTAAGACTGTGACGGAACCTTTCCGCTTCCTGCCCAATTACGAGTATACGCTTACCATTACGATTACTAATAGCGACGTACAGATTATTACCATCATCCCCCGCCGGTATGATTGGATCGAACATAATGACGATTCGCAGTATATGGGGCAGCCCCTGACTTTTAACGGTGTCATGTGGATGGACCGGAATCTCGGAGCTACCAGTGCGGATATGACAACCGCCGAAGGATGGGAAGGGGCCAGAGGATATGTATATCAATTAGGAAGAAGTATTCCGTATTATTTGCCTAAAACAATAAAATATAGGGGAAGTGACGGAAAGGAGTATTTGAGACCTAGAAGTTGTGTTGACCAAAACGGAGGGGCAAAACCTTACCCACAGGTAGTGGGACATGAAAACGACGCTCCCGTCAGTCGGCCTGCGGTGGCGTCCTTAGCGCTTAATCCGGGAGATGCCAGTAAGACATTTAATTACGTTATGATCGGTGGGGATTGGGATAATACTGCTGCTATCAGCTCTACTTATTGGGCGACTACAAAGAATGATCCCTGTCCGACGGGCTGGCGTGTACCTACTAAAAAAGATTTTGATGGGATTATGCCTATAGGAGAAAAATATGGCGACTTGACATTTATAAACGGCCATAGCGGGACGGCTTGGAAAGAAACCGCTCAGAATGATCCGGAAACAGGAGCAAAAACGGTTTATGTCTGTAAGCGGGTAAATACGAGTACGTATGGGATTATTTATGCCATTAAGTACCAGGGAACTCCACAAGCTTACCGCCTGATGTGGGCTTTGAATATGGTTGGGGACAATCAGTCTGTAACGGATGCTAATGGAACGCGATATCGTGCTTATGTCACAATAGCGAGGTTTCCGTGTGGTAAGGATGATGATCTGAATATAAATACCTGTCATACGGATTATGATTGGGAGCATCCCAGTGATTTTATCAATCTTCCTATTTCCGGTTATATTTATCCTGATCAAGCGGCACTGTATAATGCCGGTGCTGAGGTAGTATATGCGACATCGACCCCTATCGGTGTCTATATGTATGGCGCTTCGTTTAAATATATAGGTAATACCGGCCATCGCTATTTTGCGCTATATCAGATGGGAAGGGCTGCGGGTGTTTCCATTCGTTGTGTGCGGGATGTCACTTCACAATAAAATAGTATGATGTATGAAAAGAATGATCGTTTATAAAAGTTGCTCGTATGTAATCATGGCTCTGCTTTGTACGGCATGTGCCGCTGGCTCTCCCGAAGAAGATATGGAGGATCGGGTACGGATTGATCCCGTTGCCGGTGGATATTATCCTTCAATTTCTCCTTTGGCCCAGACCCGTGGGGCGACACCGGATGGCGAAACGTTGAAAGATAGACCGATTTTTCTGCTGGAAGACGGGAGTACGATACGCCTGGTGGTATATGATGATGCCAAGAATCTATTGGAAGAGTATTCCAAAGCTTATCTGGTACGTAACGCCGGTACGTCAGGCAGCAGTCTGCTCTATCCCTGTGAGGTAGACGACAACGGAGCGGTAATATCTTCAAGCAGCACTCCTCTTTATATGAAGGCGGGTACTTATTACTTCAGAATCCTGTCACCTGCCAAGGCCTTAAACTCAAAGGGATTTGTCAATATCGGTAACGGAGAATACCTGCTTGCGACCGACGACCGGTATACGCAAACAGCCATGACGGCAGTGACCATTACGAAAATTGATGAAGGGGGTACATTGAACAATGTCCAGACACTGTATCTGCCCCCCATCATCAACCAGACAGCGCGGATGCAGTTTACTGTCAGGGCGGGTGAAGGGGTGCACACCTTGGAGATGCTTGCCGAAGGAATCGAAATCAGCGGTATTCAGCAGCCACTGGACAATACGACCAGCTTCGACTGGGTAAATGGAGATGTGCTGCCTGTGAAAGTGGGGGATCAGAGTGCATCGGTACGTATCACACAGGCCACCCGAAATGCCGATAACAGCCTGGTGGCGCATACCGGCGTATTGCCCACAGACGCACGCTCTCACTCTATCAGTGTGTTGCTGAATCTGAAGGTGAACGGTAACCCTACTCAGTATCAGATGTTGCTCACCGGTTTGTATCTGACAGCAGGGCATTCGTACAACTATACGGCTACGGTGAAGATCAGTAATGGCGTCACTGTGCTGACCTGGCAAAACCGTTCGTGGACGGAGAATGTAGTAATGGATAAATAAGAATTCACCACCGATTATACCGATCACCACCGATTAATGATTAATCCCGGTGGTCTTTAAGATTAAAAGTCCTGTGAAAATCCGTGTAACCTGTGGTGAAATAAACAGATTAGAGTAATGAATAATAATGATCCCATGAAAAGATTCGGATATATCGTTTTTAGTATTTGCCTGTTTGCGCTGAGTGCCTGCACATCCCATGAACAGATGGATCAGGAGGAGGGAATAGTGAAAGTGTCGATGGGACTTACTGCCGCTTCTTTCACCGATGATGATGCGACAACCCGTGCGGAGCAGCCGATGGCACCTGATTATGAAAACCTGATTAGTAATTTGTGGATTCTGCAGTTTGACCGTGAAGGTATCCTGACAGGCAGCGAACATAAAGTGCTGCCCACACCGGTGCTCAACACCACGCTTGAAGGAATTGCGTTGAGGACCGGGCGCGGTACGGTTTGTGTGGTGGGCAATCTGGCGGATGGAGAGATTGCCGCGTGGCCTGATAACTTGAGTGGTTTCAAGAGTCTGGTGGTGGATATGGGATGGCTGAAAGAACGGAATACGGACCGGAATGTGTGTCTCTTCGGTTATTACGAAGGCGAGATTGCTGCCGGCACCACAGCTGTGAATGTAGTATTGGGACGTCTGGTATGCAGGCTCAATATAGCTGTTTCGGCCAAGACGGCAGGGATATTCAGCAACGTGAAGATCCAGTTGCAGAATGCGCAGACCAAAGGCTATTTGTTCCCTTCGGATGTATATCTGTCACCGGAAGGAGGCGGGAATTATACGGAAGAGGTTGTCATCGGTGCCGACAAAGTATTGGGGACAGCCCCCCTTTACCGCTACTATTATATGGCTGAGAATGTGACTGAGGGAACCGACTCCGGTGAACGCACCCGGCTCCAAATCAAAGCAAAGAAAGGAGGGGCCGAATATACAAAAGCCATTGACTTGGGCAGAAGTGACATCCATGATTATTCCCTCCGCCGAAACAATAACTATACATTCAACATCGTTTTAGAGTAATCATAAATTCTACAGTGTGGAGGCATCTGTGACAGACACTTCCCCTTGTTTGTTTTGTTTGTAAAAGTTCCGCCCGATCCCGATGGGGAGAGGACGGAACTTTCTGTGTATGGGTGGTATGAATCCTGAACATGGGCTGTTAATGCTTCAGCTTGCCTTCCATCGT
>OKRR01002574.1_pt1 | contig 12937 bp, 9 predicted proteins | sample 1601211 | NCBI WGS metagenome assembly OKRR01 (sample SAMEA3541525, study PRJEB24748) | human gut metagenome | biome: human gut; feature: human-associated habitat; material: faeces | place: China | collected 2012
TTAAGCACGGATGGGCTTCCATATCCCCTCCAGAATTGATTCCGCCTACTTCCCCGGGGCAGGTTATCGCCGGGGACGGAAGACTCAGGCGGAGGTTTTCGCACACCGGACAAGGTCCGCCCTCCGCACTTAACGCGTGAGACAATCAGCGGCCGCAGGCCAGCGGCGGCGTCCTCACCTGCTTAACTAAATGACACAACCGTGTGAACAGTAACTTAGCAGACGCTCATCATGCAGAGAAATATCTGAGAAAATTTCTCCTTCCCCTTGTAAAAATCAGTCAATGCGATACAATTAAATTGACTGATATAGTGTAACAGTTCAGCCATGATGTATTCCGCGAGGTGTTTTCGCTGTTTTTTAGCCGAAGGCTGAACTGTAACGATTTAGTCAATTTCCCTAACGGTCTAATGAAGAATTGCTCACATGGATTACCGATGTGTATATCCATGACAGTCAGAGAAGGGGAAAGCCGCTTGTTTGGAGGATATGATGCGAAACTTTTACATATGGGAAAGGTGGTTTAAGCAGATTGCTTATAAAAAAGAATAGCAGTGATGGTGAACCGTGCGGGGAAGTGATTTTGAATGCCGAAAAGCTCTCCATGCGTTACGAGACGGGGGATGTAATCGTGAACGCCCTGAAAAATGTTTCCTTTCAAATCAGGCGCGGAGAATTTATCGTGGTGCTGGGGCCTTCCGGTTCCGGTAAATCCACACTTCTGAATATAGTCGGAGGTATGGACCGCCCAACCTCCGGAGCGATGTGGTACGGTAATCAGAATGTGACGGATAAGACGCTGGATCAGCTTGCGCTTTACCGGCGTGATGTAGTCGGCTTTGTATTTCAGTTCTTTAATCTGATTCCGTCGCTTACGGCCAGGGAGAATGTGGAACTGGCGGCGTCACTTGTGAAAAGTGCGATGAAGGCGGATGAGGCGCTCGCCATGGTCGGTCTGGAGGAGCGGGCAGGTCACTTTCCGTCTCAGCTTTCCGGTGGGGAACAGCAGCGTGTTTCTGTTGCAAGGGCGGTTGTCAAAAGACCGGATTTGCTTCTCTGCGATGAGCCGACGGGCGCTCTGGACAGTAAAAACAGCATTGCGGTTGTAAAGCTGCTTTTAGACGTCAGGAAGCGGCTTAACTGTCCCGTGATGACAATCACGCATAATCCCGAGATGGCCCGTGTGGCTGACCGTATATTTCATATGAAAGACGGAGAACTGATACGAATAGAGGACAATGAAGCGCCATGCACGGCGGAGGAACTCGACTGGTAAGCGCCGTCTTTTTATGCCGGCGGTGCGGGCAGGAACAGGCGGCCTGGCGGAGCCGGGCGGTTTAAGAGGGAGGGACGGATATGGCAGTTATTTTATTCAAAAAAATGCTCCGTGATATCCGGACCTCCCTGTCTGCCTACATACTTTGTATCCTGATTGTAGCAATCGGTCTGTGCGGATACAGTGTTCTGGGACTTTGCTATGATAACATGGTGCTGTCCAGGGATACATTTTTCAGGAATACGGATTACTGTGACGGTTTTGCAGATACGGCAGATACGGATCTCCGGGCGGCGTCCAGGCTGGAAGGGCTGGACGGAGTTTCCGCTGCAGAAGGGCGTCTCGTGCAGAATGTGGAATTGGCCGATGTGGAGGGCGAGGCTGAGCTGCACATTGTCTCGTGGTCGGAGGGCCAGATGAACCGGCCCCTGCTCACAAGAGGAATGATGCCTGGGGAGGGAAAGCAGGAGCTGATACTGGGGGAAAGCATGGCGAATGCCAGAGGCCTGAAACCGGGAGACACCATTAAGATTGTGGTTGCTGGAAAAAAGGTCCCGATGAAGATAACCGGAATCGGCACAACACCTGAAAATATCTATATGATCCGCGACAGGAATGAATTGTTACCAAGCCCGGAGACTTATGATGCTGCATTTGCCTCCTACCGGACCATTGCCCGGCTTCTGGGGAAGGAAAACAGGGCGAACATCTTTCTGATACGCTTGGAAAGCGGAGTGGAATGGGAGCGTGTGGAAGATGCGGTGGAACAGCTTCTGGAAGCCTACGGACTGATTTCGGTTTATGATGGAGCGGATCAGACCGGCGCCGCCATGGTCGGTGAGGAAATCAAACAGCTTGAAAAAATGTCCGGCGTGATTCCCCTCCTCTTTCTTTCGGTGGCGGCTGTCGTTTTATATATTACACTGAGCCGTATGACGGAGCAGCAGAGGACACAGATCGGTACGATGATGGCCCTGGGAATTTCGAAATGGCAGATTCGGTTCCACTACCTTTTATATGGAGCCGTTATCGGCGCGGCAGGAGGCATTCTCGGAACGGCGCTCGGATATATACTGGCGGATCCGATGGCAGATTATTACCGGGTGTATTTTAAGCTGCCGTCCGTCACAGCGCCTCTGTCGGCCGCATATATGCTGACGGGAACATTTGGCGCTGCCGTCTTTTGCGCGTCTGTCTCATGGATTAGCGCAGGCTCCATGTGGAAGACGGAGCCTGCCAGGGCGCTGCGTCCGGCTGCCCCCGGCGCTGTGAGAAATTCTTTTCTGGAAAAAATTCCCGGTGTTGTAAAGATACTTACAATACCGGGACTGATGGGACTCAGAAGTCTGGCCAGAAATCCCAGGAGAACCTGTTTTTCCCTGGCGGGCATGGCAGCCGCGTATATGATTACGGCGACTCTCGTATCGATGAATGCGTTGTTTGATGTTTTTATCATTGATTACTGGGAAAAGACACAAAAGCAGGACATTATGGTATATTTCAGCCATCCGGTCAGCCGTCTCGACGCGTTGGAAGCGGTCCGGGATCCCGGAATCCTGATTTCTGAGGGGATCGTTGAGTTTCCGGTTACACTGGCAGGCCCGCAGGGAAAAGTTGACTGTACCCTCCAGGGAATTGATATGGATACGGAGCTGATTCATCTGTACCGTCCGGACGGACAGCGTGTAAAAGTAAAAGAAGAAGGAATCGTCCTTTCGGAACATATGGCAGGAAAGCTGGGAGTCAAACGGGGAGGTTCCGTAGAGATACGCACTGCTTACCCGGAAAAGAAAGAGACAGAAGCAGTTGTCACTGATATTATAGCGCAGTATATGGGCAGCTATGCCTACGCATCTTATCAGGGGGCGGCCGCCGTGAGTGCTTATAAAGACGGTTTTACCGGCGTTTACCTCAAAGCCTCCCGCGGTGTTCTTAAAGACCTTCGGCAGGAACTGCAGGGAAAAGGAGCTGTCTCCCTGATTCAGAGCAGGCAGGAGAGGGCCTCCCAGTACCGGGCCGTCATGAACAGTATGAGCGGGATTATGTTTTCCATGTCTCTGATGGGACTGGCAATTGGATTTGCGGTGATTTATGTCAGCTCTCTGATCCGGTATGAGGAGCTGAAACGGGAGCTTTCCGTTCTCATGCTCCTGGGGTTAAACAGCAAAGAATGCCTAGATGTATTGTCGGCAGGACAATGGGTACTGGCGGCGGGCTCTGTCATTCTTGGAATCCCGCTGTCATATCTGGCCAGCCGCCTGATATCAGCCACAATGTCCTGCGACATGTACACAATTCCCAAAGTGCTGGATGCAAATGCGCTGCTCGCTGCGGCAGGCCTCACCGCATGCTCCGCGCTTCTGGGTTCCGCGGCACTGCACCGGAAGCTTAAAAAAATACTCCCGGCAGAATTTCTGAGGGAGCGCGAATAGAGGACGGCGAAGCTGCAGCGAAGAATAAATGGAGGGCGGCTATATGAAAAAGAAATACAAAAAAATACTGGCGGCATTGATTGCGGTTATCTGCCTCGCTGTATTTGGGATTTCGCTGTTTAAGCCGGTCACGGCTAAAATGGAAGTGGTCAGATATGGGAACCTGGAAAAGAGTTTTACCGTCCAGGCAGAGTTGACGCCTGTTCACAGTATGATATTAAGCGCCCCGGCAGCAGGGAGTGTGTCGGATGTCCCTTTTAAACCGGGAAGCCAGGTAAGGGCGGGAGAAGTCCTCCTAAGGACAGAGACGGTACTGGAAATCAGTACGGATATCCAAAAAGAGCAGCTAAAGCAGCAGTTAAGTTTGGCTAAGCAGGAATATGACCGGCTATACGGTACAAACGGAGAAGCGGCGTCCTCTTACGAAGCGGCAGAGCGAAGTTACCGTTTATCAAAGAAAAACTACGAGGCCGGTAAGGTCCTGGCGGATGACGGCTATCTCTCCCGGACAGAGCTGGAGATGCTTGAGCTGGAGATGATACAGGCGCATCAGCAGTATCTTCAGGCAGGGGAGATAAATTCCGAACGTCAGAGAGATTATATGATAGAACAGATCGCTTCCTGCGAAAGGCAGCTTAATACACTGAATGAGGCGGTCGGAGGCGCGGAAATCCGCATGCCTTACGATGGCATATTATGGGAAGTCTATACGGAAAGGGGAGCGTTTCTGGCCCAGAATCAGGCGGCTGTCAAGATTTACCGTGATGAAGGGATGAAGCTGTCGGCCTCTGTGCTTGCAGAAGACGTCTCGGGCATTGTACCCGGAACTGTGGCAGAGGCAGTGTATCCCGACGGGACAAAAGGCCAGGTGCAGGTGACCTTTGTCGCCAGGACGGCGTCGAAGGAGCTGTCCTCCACAGGACTTGAAGAAAGCCGCTGCCAGGTGGAGCTGGAACCATGGGAAGAGGCAATGCAAGGAGTGGAACCGGGTATTTTTAATACCGGGTTCGGCGCCGGACAGCAGGCGGATGTCACCTTCCGGATAATCAAAGCGAAGGATGTGCTGACAGTTCCCGTCTCCGCAATTGTTCCGGATGGAAAAAGAGCAATCGTTTACAGAGATAAGAATGGGAAAGCAGAAGCGGTTGCCGTTAAAGCGGGACGGACGGAAAACGGGAGAACGGAAATTCTTGACGGGCTGTCGGAAGGGGATAAAATTGTTTCGGATCCATATGAGGCGGGAGTTGAGAATGGAGAACGCGTCCGGAACGGACCGGAGACGGTGTGATGAGAACGGTTGACTGTGTCTTCCGTTCCAGGGTTAACAATCAGCGGCCGCAGGCCGGTGGACGGGGCCGAGCCCCGGCGGCCCCATCTGTTTAATTGAAGGCGGTGACCTGTGCGCGGAGCGTACAGGATATCGTTAAATCTATTTTGCTTCCTTCTCCAGCACCCGTATCCCATTTAATATAATATTCTCCGTCATATAAGCAAGCTCCTCCGCACTTTCCTTCATTCCGGAACTTAACCAGTACTGAACCATTCCAATACATCCGGAAACAATAAAAGCATAGTAAGCTTCAAAAGCGTTCGAATTACGCAGCGGTTTCAGCGCCATCCAGTCTTTCAGACATTTTTCACGCACGATGTGCTTTAAACGGTTGACAAAATTCAAGTCGCCGTTTTCGCCTATCAGAATCGAGACAATGTCGGCATTATCCTGCACAAGGGGATATAGCTCGGCAAATATCAGGGAAGGCCGGGATAACAAATCCTGAGCCTGGTGGTGGTTCAGCATATCTTCCAGTTCTTTTAACAACTCATTCTCAATCTGTTCCATCAAGTCAAAGACATCTTTATAATGCAGGTAAAAGGTTCCACGATTGATGTCTGCCATATCGGCAATTTCCCTTACCGTAATATCCTGAACCTTTTTTTCCTTCAGAAGGGCGGTCAGGCATTCTCTTAAGAGCCGGCGTGTTTTCCTGATCCGCCGGTCAATGGTTTCTTCTTTTTTCTCTTCTTTCATGACGTTTCTCCTTTTTTAAAATGTTTCTTAACGGGAATTTAACAATTGTCCCTTTTTGTCTATTTTGCACAAAAATTATTGTTAATGAACATATAAGACAAAAGTGTTGTTTATTAGATTGGGAATGAAAAAATGATTATTGTATAAATCTCCATGAGTTAGTATAATGCATTATAGCTTATAAATAAACAAATGTCAATTAACATATTGAATGTTGTTTAGGAGGAATAAAGATGAAAAAAATCATTATTTCCATAGGAAGGGAATTTGGCAGCGGAGGCAGGCGAATCGGTGAGCTTTTAGCAAAGGAGCTGGAGGTTCCGTGTTATGACAGGCATTTAATTGAAGAGGCGGCCTGCTGCAGCGGTTTTGAGACAAAAGAACTGGAAGAGGCTGACGAGATGAAGGCCAACCGTTTTCTTTTTAAAGTTCCTGCGAAGTCAAATCAATATACAGGATATGGAAAACCGATGAATGATACACTTTTTGCGATTCAGTCTGAACTGATTAGAAAATATGCAGATGCAGGCTCCTGCGTCATTGTAGGCAGATGTGCCGATAAGGTTTTGGAGAAGCAGGAGGGACTGATATCCGTCTTTATCTATGCGCCTCTGGAGGCCAGGGTTGAGGAAATCAGAAGGCGGTATGAGACAGACGGGGAGGAGGCTCTTTATCTTGTCCGTCAGGCCGATAAAATCAGAAGAAATTATTATAACTATTACGCTAAGAAAAAGTGGGGGGACAGAAGCAGCTACGACCTGATGATCGACAGCAGCCATTTTACGGACAGAGAAGTGGCGGCAATGATCCGGGCAGTGTCGGAAGAGAGAAAAGCCGAATGGGAAGAAAATAAATTTTCTACACCACAGGGCTGACGGCTTGCAGAGGCGCTTGGGCCGGGGTTACTATTCGCGGCCCTGCCCCATATTCATGAAGAAAGAGTGGAAACCAGATGAATAATGAGAATAACTTATATAGAGATAAAAAGATGGATTCAGGAAAAATGAAGAAATTAAGATTGTTTCCGGGAGCGGCACTCTGCCTGGCACTTACACTTGGAATGACAGTGCCTGCAATGGCAGACAGCGGAAGCTGGCAGCAGGATAATGAAGGAAGATGGAAATACATAACTGAGAGCGGTACGGCGGCCGCGCCGGGCTGGATGGAGGCAGACGGAAACTGGTACAGGATTGGAGAGGACGGGAACAGGCAGACGGGCTGGTTCCGTGAGGGCGATGCCTGGTATTATCTGGATGAATCGGGCATTATGGCCACCGGATGGAAAAAGGTGGACGGCAAACACTATTATTTCCGCGATAACGGCACAATGCAGAACAGTACTCTGAGGAAAGATGAAACCCAGTATATGTTCAATGCGGATGGCAGCTTTGCGAGTGCCAGGCGCGAGAAAAACACGGGCGGCGGAGCTTTTCCGGTCGGCTTTTATAATACGGAGCTTCAGGCACTTGCCGACAATCTGAATGAACTGAAAGAGGATTCGTTTGACGGTGACGAGGAAGACGATTATTACGAGGACGATAAAAAGAATTATGACAAGGATGCAAGCTATGTCATAAACGGCAGGCTGCAGGAGATTGCGGAGCATCGTCTTCAAATGGCCAGGACAAAGGGCTACGGCAGCGGAAAAATACCGGATGAGGGCACACTGAGCGAGTATTTGAAAGCAATCGGCTATAACAGCGGCAGACGCATTATGGAAGTCTATCTGATGAACTGCGACGGAGCGGATGCGGCTGAGGATAAGCTGTTGAGAAACCATAACAGTGATGAAAAGAAGCGTTCCGATCGTGCGGTTTATTATAAAGAGATGGGGCTTGCCCATGAAAAGGTCAATGGAAAAGATTATTATATGGTGATTTTTATGAGGTAACGGCTGCCATTTATACGGCGCTGAATTTTCAGCAGGGCCGTGAATGCAGCAGGAAACAGACAGGAGCAGGGAAACATGAGACTGAAATTTTTGCGTGATAAAAGAAAACAGCTTGGAGAAAAAAAGGGTTCCTTTTCTCTTCCTGTATTCATCATAGAGAGAAGCCGGGCCATTGAGATTGTATTTGTGATAGCCGTGCTTCTTTCAATGCTGGCGGCTCCCTTTGTCAATATCAATTATGATCTCACACGGTATCTTCCGGACACGGTACAGTCTAAAGCCGGACTGGATCTGATGGAAGAGAAATTCGGCTATCCGGGTACCGGACGGGTTATGATTGAAGATGTAACACTGTATGAAGCTAAGCAGTATAAGGATAAGCTGGAAAAGGTTGACGGTGTGGATCAGATCATGTGGCTGGATACCGGAACGGATGTCTTTTCTTCCGACGCATTTATCAACTTCAACAGTATTGATGATTACTATAAAGACGGTTCTGCCGTCATGGATATCGTCTTTGAAAAAGGCGACACCAGCCGGAAAACCTCCAGGGCGATTGATGCGATGCAGGAAATCACCGGGGAAAAGGGCCATTATGTGGGCATGGCGGTGCAGAATAAATCGCTGGCCGAGAATGTGACGAAAGAGATGAAGCTGATACTTACTCTTGGCGTACTGATGATCTTTATTATTCTCTGCCTGACGACAAACTCCTGGTTTGAACCGGTTTTGTATCTGATTGTCATGGGAGTGGCGATACTGATCAACAAAGGAACCAACATTTTTCTGGGGGAAATCTCATTCCTGACCAACAGCGTGTCGGCCGTCCTTCAGCTTGCGGTATCGATGGATTACTCCATTTTCCTGATTCATGCGTTTACCAGGGAAAAAAATAAAGGTCTGGATCAGATGACGGCTCTGACGAATGCCATCAATGAAGCGCTGAATTCCATTTTCGCCAGCAGCCTTACAACGATCGTGGGATTCATTGTTTTGGCCTTTATGAAATTTAATATCGGATTTGACATGGGAATCGTACTGGCAAAAGGCATAATCTTCAGCCTGCTGACGGTGGTATTCTTCATGCCGGCCATGATACTGAGGCTGACGCCGATGATTGAAAAAACGGGACACCGTTCATTTATGCCGGGATTTGATAAGCTCAGCCGCGGGATTTACCGTATCCGGTACGGCGTGCTGATTTTTGTCGCAATATTCGTGATACCGGCTTATACGGCGCAGAATATGAATCGTTTTCTGTTCGGTAATGATGCGGTGGGAGCCAGTGAGGGAACAAAGGTTTATGACGACGAGCAGCTGATCAATGCCAAATTCGGCCGCAGCAATATGATGATGGCCCTGGTGCCGAACACTTCGCTGATAGATGAAAAAGCTTTTACCGACGAAGTGGAAGCACTTGCGTATACAAAATCCGTAACCTCGATGGCCGGCTCTCTTCCGGATGGTGTGCCTGAGGAATTTCTTCCAAAAAGCATTACGGAGCAGCTACATAAGAATGACTATTCCAGAATCCTGATTTACGTCAGAAGCAAGGGCGAGAGCAAGCTGGCCTATCAGTGTTCCGATGAGATTCAGGCATTGATGAAAAAATATTATCCGGAAAATTCCTACCTGGTGGGAACGACACCTTCCACCCAGGATATTGAGACGACAATCACAAAGGATTACAGCAGAGTGAATGTTCTGTCGCTGTTAGGCGTCTTCTTTGTAGTGATGTTCAGTTTCAAATCGGTGGCCATACCGGTGATCATCATGATCCCCATCGAGGTGGCGATTTTTATTAATATGGCAGTTCCCTATATTAAGGGAGATACGATGATTTTCATGGGGTATATCATCGTAAGCTGTATTCAGCTCGGAGCCACGGTAGATTACGCGATTCTGACCACGAACAATTATCTGGAATGCAGGAAGCAGGCGGAAAAGAGGGAGGCAGCCATCCAGGCTCTTAACATGAGCATTCCGGCTATCCTCACATCCGGCTCAATCCTGACTATAGTTGGTTATATTTTATACAACATTTCTTCGGTGGCCGCCATCGGAGATCTGGGACATCTGATAGGAAGAGGAGCGTGGATGAGCATGCTTCTGGTATGCACCCTGCTGCCGGCCTTTCTCGTGCTGTTCGACAATATCCTGATGGATAATGAGTTTGAACGGATCCGGAAATTCTTTGAGAAGCGGAGAATGAGAAGGCGGGAACGGTTCAGAAGAATGGCGGGAAAAGTGAAACCCGGAAAAAACGGCAGCGGCGAGGATAAGAAGGAGGCTTGAAGGTCATGAGACATAGAAGAAAAACAGCAGTATTAATGGCGGCAGTCACGCTGTCCATGAGTGTGGCATCGCCTGTCAGGGCGGCGGCTCCCCGTGTTCAGGTCGACGAAACGATGTATGTCAATATGGACTATTACGGAAACATGACAACGGTCAACGTAGTGAAAGGATGCAGTACCAACGGCGTGGAGCGTTATACAGATTACGGAGTCTATGACAAGGTAGTCAATATGACAGATAAGACAGAACCCGAATTGGGTGACGGAAGCGTTACCTGGCAGCTTCCGGAGGGCAGCAAACGGTTTTATTACCAGTGTACGATGCCGGACGGCACGACAGAGCTTCCGTGGACATTTGATATTTCATATAAGCTGAATGGGGTGGAGGCCGACGCGTCAAAGCTGTCCGGCGCATCCGGTCTTGTGGAAATTAATGTCAAGGCATTTGCCAACAAGGCGGCCAGGGCTTATTACAAGAATAATATGATACTGACCGTAGTAGTCCCGGTGGATATGGAAAAATGTTACAGTGTGGACGCCCCTGGCTCCCAGCTCCAGTCGGTGGGAAATAATACCGTGGTTATGTTTGCCGCCCTTCCGGGTGAAGACGGGGACTATACAGTGCGTATCGGCACCGATGATTATGAGAGTGTGGGGATTATCATGATGATGGTGCCCGGCACAATGGATGCGTTAAATAATATTAAGGATTTAAAAGAGGCGAAGGATACCTGGCGCGAGGACGGCGATAAAATGTACGACAGCATGAACCAGCTTCTGCGCTCAATGGAAGCCATGAAAATGGATGTAACCCAGGTGAAGGGAGGCTTGAATTCCCTTGATGACGCCAGAGGGCAGATAAATGGGAACAGGAAGCAGATAGAAGCTCTGTCAACCCAGGCCCTGAATGATCTGGCCTCAGTTACCGAACAGACCTCCAGGGTCATTCCATACCTGGAAACAGCCAGAAACGCGGTGACGGATATCAATGCCAATATGGATGCTATCTACAACACAATGGAGGATACCCAGGATGAGCTGGATCGGCTGTATGACAGGCTGGGAGGACTGAAGAATTCCCTGAACACGATGTCGGACAGAATCGGTAAGGGAATCACAGAGGAAGAGCAGAAGCAGCTGGCGGCTGCGATCAGTCAGCAGACAGCGGAGATACAGCAGATTCTGGAGGCTTTGGCAGGCCAGCTCGGAGGAAGTTCAGGCGCTTACGGACTGGCATCCGACGATCTGGAAAGGCTGGAGGAGAGCCTTAAGTCGGCTGATTCCTTCCGATATAACAGAAAGAAAAAACCAGCCGGTTCTGTGGGAGCAGAAAATACGGCTCCCGGCAGTGATAACACGGGTAAACCAGAAGAGACAAAACCAGAAGAAACGAAACCAGAAGAAACAAAACCAGAAGAGACAAAAAAACCAACAGGCGCTGAAAATCCGTCAGGAACAGAAAGCACGTCAGGAACGGAAAGTACGTCAGGAACGGAAAGCACAGCAGGAACGGAAAATCCGGCAGGAACGGAAAATCCGGCAGAAACGGAAAATCCGGCAGGAACGGAAACCGCAGAAGGAGCCGGAAAAACGGCAGAAATGGAGAATGCATCCGTTCCGGAAACACCGGAAAATGCCGGAAAATTTTTGCCATCGAAAGATACGGATACGGAAAGCGCCCCACAGGCACAGAAGAGTGACGGGGAAGCGCAGATTCAGGCATTCGGCGCTGAGTCGGATTTGAGCGCCCTGCAGGGCGGCCCTTCCGGCCTTCCGGGAAGCGGTGGAGTGAACAATGAGAGTTTTGACGAATGGAGTGAGGAACTGGACCCATATGCCGACAATGTGGAGGAAGTACTCCAGTCACTGTCCGGAACCTCCTATCCGGCGGAAGTGGGCGCTATTCTCCAGAAAATTCAGGCCATGATCGGGGACGGGACCGCTGTGCAGCAGTCCGCGGCTCAGGTAATTGGAAAAATCAACGCCGTATGCAGTGATGTTGGGAATGTTGGACACAAAACAGCCTCCACAGTCTCAGCGCTCAGAAGCGTGACCGATGAATTGATCAATCTTCTTGACGATACGAGAGTACTAATTGACACGGCAGACAGTTATGTTCCCTCCATGCTGGATTCACTGGCGGACACACAGGAACTTCTGAACCGCCTGACCAGGGCAATGGGCAGCACACATGACATGCTGAGCCTTGTAAACACGACCATGATAGCAGCAGGTGATTCCCTTGATGCAGGTACGAAGAACAGCCTGGAGGGCCTCCGTGGGCTGCTCGATAAGAGTCTGACCACGCTCGACAGTATCACGGCGGTGAGAACGGCCAGCGAGGGCATGAAGGATACGCTGGATGAGCAATTGGATAAATACGAGGATGAAAATAATTTCCTCAATATTGATCCGGAGGCAGACAAAATTTCCTTTACTTCATCGAAAAATCCTTCGCCCCACAGCCTGCAGATTATACTCCGGACGGATGAAATCAGTGACGATGACGAGGCCACCGATATCTCCGATATGGAGGATGCGGAGGATGAGGAGGTTGGTCCGTTCACAAGAATGTGGAGGGTATTAACAAAGATCTTCCATGCGGTAGTGGATATATTTACGAACCGGTAGGGGAAAACAGGCCGTCGGCCGCCCCGTATCATATAATAACGATAACCTGCACGCTCCGCGCACAGGTCACCGCCTTCAACAGAAAAAGAAGACCAGGCAGATGGGAAAAAAGTCTGCCCGGTCTTTTCTTTAACCGGCTCAGACAGGCCCGCAGCGCCTCCGTATAACTCGGGAGTTTCGTGCAGAAAGCGCACGAAAACACTTCGCGGGAGAAAACCATATGAACCAAAGTCATTTGGTTAACAGTGCAATAAATTGGAGATTTAACTGAGGTTGGGAGGACACGTCCGGAACGGACCATGTCCGGTGTGGTGAGGGGGTGGGGCTGTCTGAGTCTTCCGTCCCCGTGGGAGGTTGGTCGTGGAGGGGGAATCCGGCCGGAAT
>OKRR01002576.1_pt1 | contig 12926 bp, 17 predicted proteins | sample 1601211 | NCBI WGS metagenome assembly OKRR01 (sample SAMEA3541525, study PRJEB24748) | human gut metagenome | biome: human gut; feature: human-associated habitat; material: faeces | place: China | collected 2012
GGGGATAGTGAGATCTTCCGGGTGCAGACTGGTCTTGCCCCGCTTCCGGCACCATTTCAGCCAATTCAAGAGACAGCCCCGGATATCCCGCAGCGTCTTATCGGCGAGGTTATTCTTGGAATATGCCAGGTCAATCACGGCCTGCAGGTCGCCTTCAGTAAGCTTGTTCATGCGGAACACGCCGATGACGGGCTGGATGTAGAGGCGGATAAAACCACTGTACTGTGAAGCGTGGCTCTTGCTCTTGGTTTCCTTCAGGTAGTCGGTATACTGATCCAGGAACACATCCACCCGGGTTTTTTCGGAGGTTGTATGATCCTTCAACCACTTCTCTGCCTTCCGTTCGGCGTCAGCTTTGCCGCGCCGGCCAGCAAGGGCGCTGGTGAAGGTCTTACGGACGCCGTTGTCCTGTACGTTGATCTGCCAGCGGCTCCGGCTCTCAATCCAGATCGCTTCACTTTTTCTTTCTGCCATAATAACTCCTTTCATCTTGCCACCAGCGCCCTTTCGTGGTAAGATAAAAGGGCGCAGTGGTGCCTTAGTGTGCCTTTCATTTTTCATTACTGTGGTAGGTATGGGAAATTTGCGCGATACCGTCCTCGGTGCTGGTAACACCGGGGGCGGTTTTTATTATTTCCGGAAATCGACCTCAATCACCCGATCTGAGAGCCACCGTGCAGGAGCTCGTCCAAATCTTCCACATAAGGATCCAATGCGGTATCCACGATGTTGCGGATCGGCTGCTTCAAGTAAGCGTGCAGGAGAAGCATGACTTTTTCGGCCTGATGGCCGTCAAGCTGGTCGATGGTGCCGATGATATCGGTCAGAGAGAGGGCGACTCTTCGCTCCAGAGCCTTGTAGTACAGTATGCAGAGCTTAGCTTTATCGTCGCAGGTATAGGTGGCGTGGATGCCGTGTTCAGTACCATAGGTTCGGCGCAGCTCTTCCACCGCCGCCGTGCGGCCGCTTGCAGAATCTTCTGAGAGTTGAAGCATCAATTCGAGGTGTTCGTCCGAGTTGGCTACCCAACCCAATAAATCCGCGGCGGGAGTTCCAAGAACACGAGCAAAGTCTTTAAGGCGCTCAATGTCTAAGGACTTTATATCGCCATCTTCATATCTCTTAACAGTAGTTTCATGCAGACCGACGAGTTCGCCAACCTTTGCTCTGGAGTAACCCTTGGCCTTTCGTGCTGAATACAATCTCTTGCCGACCGCTTTGTTGAAATCGTTTCCCATGTTCGTCACCTCATATTTAGCTTGCTCCAATATTACAGCAAACTATACTGTAATGCAAGATTATTTTATGAAAAAAACAAAAAACTTGCATGAGGGTATTGACAAGCCCAGCCGATTAAGTTATTATCATAACACAAAACTTGCATAGCACGCAAGCTGAAAGGAGGTTTTATAAATGCCTGACCTAAACAAGCTCAAGGGCATCATGGTTGAAAACGGAAAGACTTACGTCGACGGCGCCAGGGTTATCGGTTGCTCTGTTACTTCATTTTCTGCGAAAATGAACGGGAAGAGTAACTTTACGGTGCTCGAAGCCAATGAGTTGAGCAATGCGTTGAACCTTTCCAAGGAAGACAGGGCAACTATTTTTTTAGTCTAAATCTTGCATGTTATGCAAGATTTGCGAAAGAAAGGCGAGGGCATCCCCTCGGACAATCCCAGTCAGAAAGGAGTTGATATGAATGCGTTATGACGGAATCGATGAGGGACACCTCAACCGCACTGAGCGTCTTGGCCTTGCATATTGTCGTCTCAACTCATTTGAGTGGGACCCTATTCTGGGTGAAAAGCCAGATGGATTTGACAATCTTCCGAATTATACGGAAAAAAGACGACTCCCGCTTTTTAAACGAAAGCCGTCCAAATGTGATTTTGTTGCGCCTGCGATTATGGCAATCAAGTCCATTATCGGAGAGGCCAATACCAGCCGTTACTGGTGGAGGTTCGAGTTACACAAATCCGATGAGGAATGGTTTCACTGGTATGTAAGCACGCAAGGTCCGCTCTCAGAAAAAGAATGACTTTATGAATGCAGCCAACGCAATGGCCAGTGTCATCCATGCGCGAAATTCCGTGTACTTGACCCGCCTGCGGTTTTGCCCATCCTGTTCCAACGCAGCCCTTCCCTCGAATGTGATTACCAGAGGGTCATCCATTGAAATAGGGCTATCAGATGCCAAGTCGTTCAACGATGCGTGATTTGGCTCAAAACGCAGATAGCTTAACTTTCGAAGATAATTGATCGGCTCTGCCAGTGTCATCCAGTCGATACCCAATATCGCACTTAGTTGGCTAAGAGTAAGACAATTTCTTTTTGAAAATAGTTCGAGTATTTCTCTGGACATTGTATCCATTAAATTCACCTCCTTTCTACGCCAGTCTATCACGATGGCGCGGGAGGGACAAGCCCCCATACCTACCACAGATTATTGAAAGGAGATCGCCAATGAAGATGCCACGCTACGGAAAACTGTCTGCCCGTCTCCGGGAGTTAGGGCTGACGCAAAATGATCTGGCCTATGCGCTGAACCTCTCCCCCGGCCCGGTCAGCCAAAGGATGCAAGGCGACGTCGCCTGGAATATCGAGGAAATGTACCGAACCATGGAACTCTGCCGAATCAGCCCAGAGGAGATGCACATCTATTTCCCCGACCCGACCACAACGAAGAAAAGAGGTATCGTAGCATGAGCCAGAGAAGTGAAAAACTGCATCGGCAGGTTGCCCAGCTCCGGGCCGATGTGGACGCCCTGCAGGTCGCTTGGCTGTCCCAGCAGCACTGTGATGCCGTGGAACTGGCAGCCGCAGCGGAACGCACTCGACAAGCACACCGCAGAGCCAGTGAGGCCCAACGCACCGCCAGGGCTTGGAAGCTGAACGCCATTTTGACGCTGATCCTCGCCGCCCTGATCGCCGGCGTGGCGTTGGTGATCTCGGCCAAGGCAACCACCACGGAACCGGCCACACCTTCGGCTGTGATCTCTCCCCTCGATAATGGGCGGCTGCCTGGGGATGACACCCCGGCTCAGGAGCCTCTGCGATTGGATCAGGCCCACGTGCTGGAGGACGTGACAATCACCCACTACGATGTATGCTCCAAGTGCTGCGGCAAAACAGACGGTATCACGGCCAGCGGCGCCCATGCCACGCCGTATAGCACGGTGGCGGTAGATCCTTCAGTGATCCCGCTGTGGGCCGATGTGCTGGTGGACTACGGTGACGGTGCGGGATTGCGCCGATATCGGGCCGAGGACACCGGTGGTGCCATCAAGGGTAACCGCATTGATCTCTGCGTCGGCAGCCACGCCGAAGCCCTGCAGCTCGGCCGCCGTACCGCCACCGTCTACTGGGTGGCGCGGGAGGAATGACTATGAAACAGTTTAAAAAGGCGCATTTGGCAATCACCACAGGTGACACGGGCGTCTATATCCAAGTCAAAGGTGATATGGATGGCCTTATTCTTGCCTGGGTGCTGCTGACAACGCATATTGCTAAAAAGGTGAAAATACCACTCCTGAAAATGTTCGCACTCTGTGAAGCCCTTCGCAGTGGTGTTGAGACCCTGCACCGCAGCGCTGAGACCTGTGAGATCGACCTTTCCGGATTACGTAAAGGAGATGCCCTATGATGCTGTACTGCGCTCGCTGCCAGGATGCTACCCTCTCCATTGATTTGAACGGCCACCCGGCCCATGTCTGCCCCCAGTGTGGCGCTGTCTATGCGCACCGATACGGTAAGATTTATTCCATGATTGCGGATCTTCACGGTGCCCAGAGCGTCAAGGATCTGCTTCATGCTATTGGCCCATGCAGAAAGGAAGCAACAGCCAGCGCATGAGCCTGTAAATATCCAGCCTTCTGCCGGGCGTTCCCGGCGCCCGCAACTCTCTTTTTGCCGGGCCGCCCCGAGCAGGTTAGCCGCGGGGCGTCCGGCAGAGGGCTGGAGCCCTTATTACGAAAGAAAGGAGGAGAACCCCCATGAATGAATACGCGAAGAAATCCATTTTGGAGATGGCCCGTGGCGGTTTTCTGGAGGTCACAGATCTCGAGATGACCAAGGCGATTGCGAACATTATGGATCCCAACACCTCTGCAACGGCCAAGCGCAAGATCACCGTTACTATTGAACTGAAAGCGGATGACAGCCGACAGAATATCGGCGTCAGCTATACGGTCAAATCCGCTCTGGCGCCCACAAACGCTGTGACCACCATGCTGTATGTGGCCGACGAGGAAAATGTTGTGGAGATGGTCCCGCAGATCCCCGGCCAGTTCGGAATTGCCGGAACCGAACAGGAAGCACCCCCGGCGCTCAAACTCGTTAAATTTGCCTGATGAGGAGACAACACCATGCTGAAAGAATTTATCGAACACATCCAGAAGACCACGCAGCCGCTCATTACTAATGTCAACGGCTCCGCATTCTGCGTTACCAGCGACGGTAACATCGAGGAACTGCTGCCGACCATCTTCCATCCGTATACGCTGGACTTGAACAGTCTGGACGCGCTGGTAACGATGGTCAGAACCGAAGCAAGCGAGATGGACGCCCCGCTGTACATCGCCGTTCCGGACTGCAAGACTGTCCGCTGCTTCGGCCAGTCCAAAGATTATGACGAGCGCTGCTTCCGGCAGGTCTATTATGAAGCACACGCCACAGACGTTCCCGGTTGGGAGGCAAAGACCGCCCTCGGTTTTGAGGAAGCCCAGATCGCCCTCCGCACCCGTTTCCAGGAGACCCCGGACACGCTCTATGCCATGAAGCTGGTCAGCGACATCTCTTTGGGAGCCAAGGTGATCTACAACGATAACGGGATCGCCACCACTATTACCACTCAAAAGGGAGTAGCGCTCCAGACCAACGAGCAGATCCGCCCGCTGGTGAAGCTCCGGCCCTATCGTACCTTCCAGGAGGTCGAGCAGCCGGAGAGCATCTTCCTGATTCGCGTCAGCGACCGTGGTATCAGCTTCATTGAGGCTGACGGCGGCATGTGGCGTCTGACTGCCCGGGAAACCATCAAGAAGTATCTGGAAGGCAGACTGGAGCAGGAAGTGTCTGAAGGTTCCGTCCACGTTGTTCTGTAAAAAGAAATGCCCCTGGCAGGTCTCGCACACCTGTCAGGGGCAGATCGGCACCATGCCGAACAACTTCACCCCTATCATAGGGGTAGAAAGTGAGAATGTCAATGAAAACCACAAAAATTACGATCAAAAACCTGTTTGGCATCCGGGAGACTACCCTTGATGGGAAGTCCGTGGAGATCTCCGGCCCCAAGGGGAGCGGAAAGACGTCTGTGCTGGATGCCATCCGTTATGCCCTCACCAACCGTTCTGACCGGGACTATATCGTTCACCAGGGCGCCGATGAGGGCGAAATCATCATTGAGACCAATACCGGCCTGTCCATTGACCGGAAGGCCCTGCCCGCCAAATCCGCCGGCACGGTCAAGGTGCGGGATGGCTCCATGCTTCAGACAAGACCAGCTGAGTTCTTGGCCCAGATCTTCACGCCGCTCCAGTTGGATCCGGTCAAATTCACGCAGCTCTCCCGTCAGGAGAAGAACCGAGAGATCCTGAACCTCATTGAATTCCATTGGGATATGAACTGGATCAAAGAGCAGTTTGGTGAAATCCCGCAGGGTGTCGATTACTCCAAGCATATCCTTGAGGTCCTGAATGATATTCAGGCGGAAAACGGAATCTATTTCCAGTCCCGGCAGAATATCAACCGGGATATCCGCAACAAGCAGGCTTTCATCGCTGATATTGCCAAGGACATCCCTGCCGGCTATGACTATGACCGCTGGAACAATTATCCCTCCGGGGAGAAGTACCGGGAGCTGGAACGGCTGCGGGAACAGAACAGTCGCATTGAGCGGGCAAAGGCATTCCGCAGCGGCTATGACGCCAAACTCCGGGGATTGGAAGCGCAGCGGGATATGGATCTGGCTGCCATTGACAGTGATATTGCCAGAGAACGTGCATCCTTGACCGGCACGATGGAACGCCTGAAAGCGGAACTGAAGGCCACGGAAGAAAAATTGTCCGGCATGGAACAGCGCCGACAGGAAAAGGCCGATGTGGTGCAGTCCAAATATGAGACTGCCACAGCCAAGCTGGAGAAGGATATGGGCGTTGCGGCGGATTACGCAGGCCGGGAGCCGGTGGACACCACAGCCCTTTCGCAGGAACTGGATACCGCCGAGGAGATGCGGAAGCACCTCAATGAGTACCAGCGCATGGTAGCCATGCAGGCGGAACTGGAAGATCTCACGGAGCAATCCTCTGAGTTCACCCGGAAGATCGAGCTGGCCAGAGAGCTGCCGGCGAAGATCCTTGAAACCGCTAAGATCCCCGTGGAAGGTCTGACCGTGGAAAACGGCGTACCACTGATCCGGGGCCTGCCCATCTCTAACCTGTCTGACGGTGAGCTGCTGGAACTGTGCGTGGATATTTCCGTCAGTAAGCCCGGCCAGCTCCAGATCATCCTTGTGGATGGCGCTGAGAGGCTAGATAAGGATAGCCGGGAACGGCTGTACGCCAAGTGCAAGGAGAAGGGCCTTCAGCTGATCGCCACGCGGGTAACGGACTCCGATGCGCTGGAGGTGGTTGATCTTTATGACCCCAACTGAAAGATTGATGGCCGAACGGGAACACATCCAGAAGACCTATGGCTTTTACATCACACCTGTACGCATGGCCCATCTGATGGACGCGGCCAGTAGAATCTCAAATATCCTCGTCAAGGCAGACACGAATATCTGCTATGAGGAATGCAAAATCGTGCTGGGCATTGTGAGTACCATGTTGTCCAGCTTGTCAGGAGGAATCGCACATGGAGAAGACTCATTGGAAGAAAGTGGTCTCTGACCCCAATTTCCTTGGAGAAGGAGACTTTCAGGAGGGAGAGGAGAAGATCCTCACCATCGACCACGTGAACGCTTCGGAAACTGTTACCACGGCGGAAGGTAAAAGCAAGAAGGCGGTACTCTACTGGCAGGAAACGGGGGTAAAGCCCATGATCCTGAACGTAGCACGCTCCAAGAACATCGAGAAAGTGGTCGGCAGCGGGTACTTTGAGGATTGGCCCGGCCATTCGATCCAGCTCTATATCGAGCACGGCATCAAGGCCTTTGGCGAAGTGGTATCTGCTGTCCGAGTCAGGCCCTATAAGCCCCGCGTGCAGAAACAGGAACCGGTGCCGCCCTGTACGGACTGCGGACAGGAGATCACCCCTGCCATGGGAAAAGATGCCCGCTGGCTTGCCGGCTATACCATCAAGCATTACGGTGTTCCCCTCTGCGCGGCTTGTGCTCAGAAGCGAAAGGAAGCTGCGTCCGCTGCGGAAACGCAGCAGGAAGCTGAAACCGCTGCGGAAATGCAGCAGGAACTCGATCCTGAGCACATCCAGGTCGATCCGGAGACCGGGGAGGTGCTGTGATGTCCCTACCTGTTGTTACGGCTGAGAATTATTACTCGCCTGAAATGAACATGGCCTACATGGGCTCCACGCAGTTTAAGGCTTTCGAGAAATGTGAAGCGGCGGCGCTGGCGGAGCTGAAGGGGGAGTACCATCCCCCTTCCTCCACGGCCCTTCTGGTCGGCGGCTACATTGACGCATGGTTTTCCGGGGAGCTGCCTCTTTATCAGGCACAGCACCCGGAGATCTTCAAGCGGGACGGTACCTTGAAGGCTGAATATCTCCGGGCTACCGAGGTAGTTGTGCGTATGCAGTCGGATGAGCTGTATATGCTTCTGATGTCCGGCAAAAAGCAGGTCATCCGTACCGGCGAGATTGCCGGTGTACCGTTCAAAATCAAAATCGACAGCCTGCTGGATGGCGACACCTGCAAAGCCATTGTGCAGCGTTTCCCTAATACGGCAGCCGCACTGGGCTTTTGTGATGGGGCCATTGTGGACCAGAAAGCCATGAAGGATATGGCGGATGTGTGGTCGGCCGAGGATCACTGCAAGATCCCGTTCATCGAGTTTTACGGCTATGACATTCAGGGAGCCATCTATCAGGCCATCGAGGGCAATATGCTGCCGTTCGTTCTGGCAGTTGGCACGAAGGAAGAATCCCCTGATCTGGGGGCCCTTTACATCGCAGACGAGGACTTGGCTGCCAAGCTGGCTGAAGTGGAGGACCGGGCGCCGCGATACCAGGCAATCAAGGAAGGTCGCATTCAACCGACCCGCTGTGAGCATTGCGACTACTGTAAAGCCACCAAGCACCTGACTGCCATCCTGAATTACAAGGAGCTGGCCGCGGATGCCTGGGAATGATCTGGCCCGACAGATCAAGGAACATTTGACAGCTCGTCAGGTGGTGGAGCTGTATGGCTTTCATCCGGATCGCGGCGGTTATATCCAGTGTCCCTTCCATACCGGAGACAACCACGGAAGCCTGAAAGTCTACGACGGCAGTAAAGCCGGCTGGCATTGTTTCGGATGCGGCGCCGGCGGCAGCGTGATTGATTTTGTAATGCGGCTGTTTGGACTCAGTTTCGCGCAAGCTTGCCTGAAGCTCAACTGTGATTTTGGACTTGGCCTCACCGGCGAGCGTCCCAGCATGGCAGAGAGATCCGCTCTGCTGGAAGCTCGCCGGCGAGAAGCGCAGGAAAAAGAAGCCGCTGCGGCGTTGTATCGAGAGAAAGCGGCAGAATACCGACAGTTATGGGAAGCTCAAAAACTTCTTTCCCCGGATATCGTCGGATACATCCATCCTCTGTATGTGGAGGCGGCCAAGAAACTACCAGTCCTTGAATGGTGGCTGGATCAAAATATAGGGAGATAGCTATGAGTGAAGAATGGAGCTTCGAAAAAGATGATTTTTTAACCACAACGCCGTATGAGGCGCTGTATGCGTATCACAAGGAGCCTTTCACTCATGCGGCCAAGATGGAGGAACTGGCGGCATATTCCGTTTCCAAGGGATTCAAAGGCTTCAAGACCATGTACAAGAAATACGTGGAAAGTCTGAAGGCCCAGAGCGGCACCATTTATATCGATAACGTTACCAACTTCACGAACCAGCCGCTGGAGCTCAATGCCGGCGACTGGGAGGCAGATGACAGCGGCATTTTTAAGAAGAACGGCTATAACGATGAGGTTGCCTGTCCGCATCCGATCATGCCGGTGGAACGGTTGGTGAATATTGACACGGGTGAAGAAAAGCTTCAGCTGGCATTCCGGAAGGGCACCATCTGGAGAAAGATCATCGTCAGCAAGACGGTGCTGGCCAGTTCCAATAAGGTCACGGAGCTGGCTGGCTCCGGCATTGCGGTGACCAGCCAGAACGCCAGGGCTTTTATTCAGTACATCTCCGACATGGAAAACATGAATTATTATTTGATTCCGGAGAAAAAGAGCATCGGACGCTTCGGCTACATACCGGACGAGGGCTTTTCACCTTTTGTTGACGGCCTGATTTTTGACGGTGACGCCAACTTCAAGGCGATGTTCCAGACGGTCCGGAGCCGGGGCTCTGAAACAAAATGGCTGGAAACGGCGGCGGAGGTTCGGGAGATGTCCACAACGGCAAAGATCATCCTGGCGGCTTCCTTCGCCTCGGTACTGCTGGAGCCGCTGAACTGTCTCCCATTCTTCGTCCATTTATGGGGTGTTGATTCAGGCACCGGCAAGACGGTGGCTCTGATGGTGGCCGCCAGCGTATGGGGAGACCCTGCTGTAGGCGCTTATGTCAAGACCTTTGACGGTACCGTGGTCGGCATGGAGAAGACAGCCGCGTTTCTGAACAATCTGCCATTCTGTCTGGATGAGCTTCAGCTCGCTAAGGACAGCAAAGGCCGTACTACATTCGATGTCTATAAGCTGGCTCAGGGCGTTGGCCGCACCAGGGGAAACCGCTCCGGCGGCGTGGATCTGACGCCTACATGGCGGAATTGTATCCTTACTACGGGCGAGTCTCCTCTGACCGGTACGGCCAGCGGCGCCGGTGCTGTGAACCGTGTCATTGATATCGAATGCAAATCGGCACAGGCGGTTATACGGGATGGTATGCGGATCTCCGGCTCTGTTAAACGAAATTATGGCTTTGCTGGCAGAAAGTTTGTTGAACGGCTCTATCAGCCGGGCGTGATCGATCAGGTATCAGAGCGATACCGGGGGTTGTTCCGGGATCTCAGTGACCGGGACACCACGGAGAAACAGGCCATGGCGGCCGCTGCCATCATTCTTGCGGACGAGCTGGCCTGTCAGTGGATATTCTCCGGCCAGCAGCCGTTGACGATTGAGCAGGTATCGGAGTTCCTGGCATCCAAAGCGGCGGTATCTGCCGGTGACAGGGGTTATAAGTACCTGTGCGACTGGGTCACGCAGAATTCCAATAAACTGTGCGGCCGCTCGGAGAACCCCAATATAGAGGTCTTGGGCGCATTGGAAGATGGGCGGGCATATATCATCCGCTCTGTCTTTGAACGCATCCTGCAGGACGCAGGATACTCGACTGCGGCCATGATTTCATACCTGAAGCAGTCAAACTTGATCGAGACCCGGGGACGGGCCAACACCAAGGGAAAGCGGATCAATGGCATCCCTACGGAGTGCTTCTGTCTGCGGCTGCCCTCGGTTGAACTGGATGATGAAGCTGACCCGGATGAGCAGCCATTATAGTGTGGAACTTGAGGAACATGTGTGGAACCAGTGTTCCACAGGCTGTAACCGTTGCGGCACAAGGGCTACAACATCATTTTTAGAGGGGTGTGGAACTGTGGAACAGAAAATACAGCATATATAAGAATGTGCGTGTGTGTACGTTTGTTCGAGTAGTTTATATACACACATTTTCGTGGAAATTTTTGAAAAATTTGTTCCACGGTTCCACGGTTGACCTGTATCCGTTGTGGCACAAGGCTTTCAAGTGTGGAACACAAGTTCCACGCTGTTCCACAGTTCCACGTTTTTTGGAGGAAAATTATGGAACTAAGGCCATATCAAGCCGAATGTATTGAAACCATCGAGGCGCAGCCGCCTGGTGCGTTCCTCGCCCAGATGGCAACAGGCCTCGGAAAAACAGTTACTTTTGCGAATATCCCCCGGCACGGGGAGAGAATGCTGATCCTGTCCCACCGTGAAGAACTGGTGGAGCAGCCGCGCAAATACTTCAACTGCTCCTACGGCATTGAACGTGCCCAGCAGCACAGTCACGGCGAGGAGGTTGTCAGTGCCAGCATTCAGACGTTGGTGCGCCGACTGAGCGACTTCGATCCGGAGGACTTCCGTCTCATTATCTGCGACGAGGCCCATCACGCAGCTGCCAGCACATACCGGAAGATCTTTGATTACTTTCGCCCGGAGAAGCTGATCGGCTTCACCGCAACGCCAAACAGAGGAGATAAGGTTCGCCTGGATACGGTCTTCAGCAAGATCATCTTCCAGAGAGATCTGCGCTGGGGAGTGAAGAACGGCTATCTCTGTGATATCCATTGCCGGCGGGTAGACATTGGGTTCGACATCACCGCAGTTCATACCCGCCAGGGCGATTATGCACCCGGCGAACTGGATCAGGCCATGGACGGCACCGCAGATGCCATTGCACAGGCTTACAGAGATATGGCTGTGGGCGCCACGCTGATCTTCGCTGTTAGTGTACATCAAGCTGAAGAAATTGCCAAGAGGATCAATGGGGCCGTAGTGGTCACCGGCGAAACCAAGAACCGTTCCGCCATCATTGATGCTTTTACTGCCGGTGAGATTCCCTGCATCGTCAACTGCATGGTATTCACCGAGGGCACCGATATTCCACGGGTGGAAACGGTCATCGTGGCGAGGCCGACGCAGTCAGAAAGCCTATATGCTCAGATGGTAGGGCGCGGCCTTCGGCTCTATCCGGGAAAGCAGCGTCTGGAGCTGATCGACTGCGTGGGCATTACCGGAAAGGCGTCCCTGTGTACGGCACCCTCCTTACTTGGTATCGACATGGATAATGTGCCGAAACGGAAAGAGAAGGATATCGAGGGAGATCTGTTTGAACTGCCGGAGAAGATTGAGGTAGCCTCCGATTCTCCGGAAAGCTGGGTGAAGAACATCCACCTGGTAGATCTGTGGGCACAGGAAATGAAGTATCAGACCCATGACGTTAACTGGTTCAAGATGCCGGACGGCTCACTGGTATGTTCCCTTGCTAATAAGCAGCGTATGACAATCCCCTGCCCGGATGCTTTGGGCATGGTAAATCTACCCAACGGCTCCCGCTGCGGGATGCAGGAAGCGCTTGACCGGGCATACCTTACGCTGATCCGGGACCATCAAAATGATCGGATGCTATGGGATCTGCAGGCCGTGCGGAAATGGGGAAAGTCTCCCGCAACGGCGAAGCAGCTGGAAATCATCAAAAAGCGCTGTAAGGGGTTTGACATCGCCAACCTCAGCAAAGGTGACGCAAGCCAGATCCTGAACAGGCTTCTGAATGAGCCAAAGAAACGGAGGGGCGCATGAAATACAAAATTGCAAAGCCGGAAGACCGGGACGCTATGATCGTTATTTTTGCTCGGAACGGATACACCGTGCGGCAAGGCAAGGAGAAGAAACCAGGCGACAAGGCTGCAACAGCGTTTGTGGAGGTGATTGAGCATGGCAGGTCTGAGTGAGGCCCAGCATCAGGAAAATGTCATCAAGTGGAGCCAGCAGCCTTCTATCCGCCGGCAGTGGCCGGAACTGGCGTTGCTCCATCACATCCCCAATGGCGGTACCCGTGATGCCGTTGAGGCCAAGCACCTGAAGCAGCAGGGCGTGAAGTCCGGCGTGCCGGATCTCTGCCTACCGGTACCTCGGGGACAGTATCACGGGCTGTATATCGAGATGAAAACGGAGAGCGGACACACCTCCGATGAACACCGTCTCCCATTTTGCCTGTCTGTGGAGTCCAGAAGTTCATACCCCAGGGACGGG
>OKRR01002581.1_pt1 | contig 12898 bp, 9 predicted proteins | sample 1601211 | NCBI WGS metagenome assembly OKRR01 (sample SAMEA3541525, study PRJEB24748) | human gut metagenome | biome: human gut; feature: human-associated habitat; material: faeces | place: China | collected 2012
AACTTTTTCTTCATCTATCCCTGCTGCTATTATTTCCATGGCTATACTGCGATTCTGCAAAAATTCTAATATTTTAGAAAATAATATGGTTCAAACACAAGCTTCTGCTGCAGGAACTCTTTCTGCTATTATCTTTATTTTGCCGGGATTGCTTATGCTTGGATACTGGCAAGGATTCCCCTTCTGGGAAACACTGTTACTCTGTGCTTGTGGCGGATCAATGGGTGTTTTATTTACCATTCCGCTTCGCCGTGCCATGGTGGTTAACAGTGATCTTCCTTATCCGGAAGGTCGTGCAGCTGCCGAAATATTAAAAGTAGGCAGTCAGCTTCGTAAAGAAAAAGAATCTCCTTCTAATGAAAAAAAACAAAAATCCAGTGGGATGAAAGATATTATCAACGGTACTCTTATATCCGGTATATTTTCTTTATTATCTAATGGATTTCATGTGGCTTCTGCAGAAGTAAGTCATTGGATTAGCCTCGGTCGCACAGCTGCAACACAGCTTCCAATGGGTTTCTCCATGGCTTTGTTAGGTGCCGGATATCTGATAGGTATTGCCAGTGGTATGTCTATCTTTATAGGAACACTTTTGTCTTGGGGCGTGCTAGTTCCATATCTGACAAGTATTTTACCACCGGAGCAAGGACAAACTATTGCTGCTTTTGCACAATCAGTATGGGCTTCTAAAGTTCGATTTATCGGTGCAGGTTGTATTGGTACTGCAGCAGTTTGGACACTTATTACTCTTACGAAACCGGTTATTGACGGAATAAAAATGTCTATTGCTGCGGTAAAGAATAACAACTCTGCTAAAGATAAAATTCTTCACCATACAGATATTGATATGAGTCCTAAGTCTGTTATTCTTGTATTACTTACAATTATTGTAGGACTATTTATTGCATTTTATTCTTTTGTAAGTGGATTTGATTTATCACTTTCTGTAACCTTAACTTATGTAATAGTAGGTATTTTAGTCTCCATGCTCATGGGATTCTTTGTTGCAGCCGCATGTGGTTATATGGCAGGGCTTATCGGCACTTCAGCCAGCCCCATCTCAGGTATTGGTATTCTGGGAATTATTGTATCTTCCTTAGTAGTATTAGGACTAAGCGAAGCATTTAATGTATTTAATATGCCTAACGGAACTATGTTTGCTACTGCATTTGCTATTTTTATTACGAGTGTTATTGTAAGTATAGCTGCTATTTCTAATGATAATTTACAAGACTTGAAAACAGGACAATTAGTAGGTGCCACACCATGGAAACAACAGGTCGCATTAATTATTGGATCTATTGTTGGTGCATTTGCTATTGCTCCGGTATTAAATCTTTTATATCAAGCATACGGTTTTACAGGTGCATTACCTCGTGCCGGTATGGACCCATCACAAGCACTTGGTGCTCCACAAGCTACTTTAATGACCACAATTGCCCAAGGAATTTTTAGCTCTACTTTGGACTGGAACTATATCCTTATTGGAATTGTTGTAGGTATTATTGCTATTATCACCGATAGACTACTTAAACATTTCTCCAAAGGTAAACTATCCCTTCCTCCACTTGCTGTAGGAATGGGAATTTATTTACCGCCCACACTAGAGCTTCCTTTAGTAGTCGGCTCTATAATGGGTTACTTTATTCATAAAAAATTAAAAGCAAGAGCTGCGACTAGAAGTCCCGGACATGAAGAACAAGATTTTGAATCATGCAACCAACGAGGAGTTTTATTTGCGTCCGGACTTATTGTCGGTGAAAGTCTTATGGGCGTATTAATTGCATTGCTTATTGTTATATCTGTGACTTCCGGTGGAAGCGAAAATCCACTAGCACTTGTAAATGCAGATTTCCAAACCATAGCCGATTTAATTGGCAGTGCATGCTTTATTGGTACCATTCTTTACTTCATCCGTCATATTTTTAAAACACAATACACACCTGATGATTCAGAATAAACAAAAAAGAGTTCAGAATTTCTGGACTCTTTTTTATTGAGTTATCACTATTTTACAGTATATAATAAAAGATATATAAAAATAATTTACAAGGAGGATTCTATGAAAATTATTCACTCTGAACAAGCACCCGCTGCCATTGGACCTTATTCACAAGCATATGAAGCTAATGGATTTATATTCACTTCCGGTCAATTAGGAATTAACCCTTCTACCGGAAAAATGCCGGAAACCATAACTGAACAAACAGAACAGGCTTGTAAAAACATTGCAGCTATTTTAGCTGCTTCCGGACTTTCTATGATGAATGTAATAAAAACCACTTGTTTTTTAGCTGATATTAATGATTTTAAAGCATTTAACGAAGTGTATGCAAAACATTTTGTAAGCAAGCCGGCAAGAAGCTGTTTTGCTGTAAAATCACTTCCTGCTAACGGCTTATGTGAAATTGAAGTAATTGCTGCTAAATAATTTATTTTACTTACAGAAAAAGTTATGATAAGTTTCTCTGATTTATGTAATACATGCCGTACTTTCCGCAGATTTAAACAAATACCAATTTCTAAAGAAATTTTATATGACATTGTAAAAAACATGCGAGGTATTCCCTCTGCACGTAACAAACAACCACTCCGATATATTATTATACATAATCCTATTATAGTAGAAAAAGTTCAAGCATTTTTTCACTTTGCTGCAGCATTACCACCTGAACTTGGGCAACCCAAACAAGGAGAGCAGCCCACTGCATTTATCCTTATTTGTATTGAAAATGAAAGTTTATCCAATAGTGCTATAGATATAGGAATTGCAGTACGAACATTACAATTAGGTGCATGGGAAAAACAGATAGGAAGCTGTATATTGGGAAATGTAGAGTTTAATAAAGTCATGTCTACTATAGGTGAGATTCATACTTCATGGAAACCGACTTTAGCCCTCGCATTAGGATATCCGGCACACCAGAGTCATATAATAAATATCCCTAAAAACCAAAATATTGCATATACTATAGATGAAAATAAAAACTATTATGTCCCTAAAAGACTAGAATCAGATATTTTGCTGTGGAAATAATAAAAGCTCCTAAAAGGAGCTTTTATTATTATGCAGTTTTGTTTTACTGAATTTGGAACACAGCATTCACTGTAGTTTCCATTTCTTCTTTAGTTGCTTCTACCGGTGTAGTTTCTCTCATACCTACTGCCTTCAAATCCATCTCTGCTTCAAAAACAGGTGCATATACACTTCGGGAGGATTGACTAAGCGATACAGTTCCTATCACTTTACTACCTACTGTTTCCGCCATAATTTCTGCTTTATGCAAAGCATTCTGCGTAGCAAGTCTAAGTACTCTATCACTATATTGAGATCTATCCTTTACGCCAAAGTTAACAGAATGTACATTCATTGCCCCTGCTTCTACAGCTGCATCCATAACTTTTCCTACTATCTTTACATTATCTACTACAATTTTTAAAGAATTAGTAGCTTCGTATTCTTTAAAAACTCTCTTTCCGTTTTTATCATAAGTGTATTCCGGACTTACAGAATAACTGTCTGTTTCCAATTTAGATTCTATAGCACCTGCCAAGATAACAGCCTTCTTCACTTTATTCATAATCACAGCATTTTCACGAGAAGCAACTTTAGCGTCCGGAGAGTATGTTTCTACTGTTGCATAAAAAGTAGCTGTATCTGCAGGGATTAAAACACGTGCATTTCCTGTTACCGAAATAGTATGCTCTTCTGCGTTTGCTGATACCGTCATAAACGAACCGGCTATGAGTCCGGAAAGAAGTACAGCTATTAATTTCTTATTCATACAATTCCTCCTATTTAAATAAATTATCTACCATTGCTTACGATATCCTCAGTATATGTATACACAGAATATGAGTCAATACCATTTATTATAATTTAACATTTAAAATAATATTCTTTCTCTATTAGTTTAGTGTTATACTAAAGAATAATAAATAGAGGAAGGTTATTTTTATGATATCAATTGTTACCCCCGTTTATAACGAAGAAGAAAACATAACATTCTTTCATGCCGCCGTAACTAAGGTCATGGAAAAAATAGATGACGAATATGAGCTCATTTATGTAAATGACGGTTCTACCGATAATACAGAAATACTAATTAATGAATTAGCAAAAAAGGATTCTCATGTTCGTGCATTAACATTTGCTCGTAATTTTGGGCATCAAATAGCTATTACCTGTGGTATGGATTTTGCACGTGGTGATGCTATTATTACAATGGACGGAGATATGCAACATCCACCGGAACTGATTCCTCTTCTTTTAGAAAAATGGTATGACGGATATAACATTGTACAAACAATTCGTACATCCACAGAAGATTCAGGTTTCCTTAAAAAATCTACATCGGCAGGGTACTATGCTTTTATTAACTCTATTTCCAATACTCATATTGTACCCGGTGGATCTGATTTTCGTTTAATGGACAGAAAAGCATTGGAAGTATTTAAGCAGTTTAAAGAGCATAGTCGCTTTATTCGAGGCATTGTAGGCGGATTAGGCTTTAAACAAACTACTATAAAATTTGCTGCACCCAGACGTCATGCAGGAAGCTCAAAATTTTCTCTAAGAAAAATGCTTCATTTTGCACTGGACGGAATTATCACTAATTCAACAATTCCACTTAGACTTTCTCTCTATATCGGGTTAATTGCTGCTCTAGCCGGTGTCTTATTAATATTCCATGTACTTACTGTTATCTAACAGGTTCTGCAGCACCCGGTTGGGCAACCATGACTATTTTAATTTCTATTTTTGGCAGCGTCAATCTCATGGGGCTAGGTGTTATCGGTGAATATATAGGAAAAATCTTAGAGGAGTCCCGAAATCGTCCTTTATATTGGCTATCACATGACTCTGCTATATCATCTGATTCACTAGATAGTAGAAAAAAATCACTCCCCCCAAAAGGGCCTTAAGGGCTCTTTTTTATTAAAGAAAGGTCCTTTCATGAATACTGCTACAGCTGATATAAATCCATATCTTGGTATACTTTCAAAATATAAAACATCTGATCGTTTTCAAGTTATTTATCAAATTTACACTTCAGATTATAAAGAAGCTCTTGAGCGTGCAAAATCTATTGCTATTGAACAAACTATTGAGTGCCCCTATTCTTTAGTAGAAAATACATTTATTGCTGAAACTATTGTAGGTAAAATTGAAACTGTCACAAAAATGGATCCTACACATTACGTGGTATGTATTTCTTATGATACACAGGCTATCGGTAACGAATTTACCGCTTTTGTAAATACCTTATTCGGAAATAGCAGCCTTTCCTATGGAATTCGTCTTCTTGCTTTTTCTATTCCTAAACGTATGTCTAATCAATTTAAAGGTCCCCGTCTAGGCATAAATAAGTTAAGAAATCTTGTACAAGTAAATAAAGAGCCTATTCTAATGTCTGCAATTAAACCACTAGGAACCTCTGTAGAAAAATTAGCTTCTATGGTGTATGAACTGGCCAGTGGCGGTTGCTCTATCATCAAAGACGATCATAACCTTATGAATCAATCTTATGCACCGTTTACGTCCAGAGTACAAGCATGTGTAAATGCTATACAAGCCGCCTATGAAGAAACAGGATACAAAGCTCTTTATATTGCAAACTGCAATGGAGATGGAACGGAAGTATATAATAGAGCTTATGAAGCTAAAAAACTGGGAGCAGACGGTATTATGATTTCCCCTGGACTTGTTGGATTCGGTGCTATACACCAATTATCGCAAGATCCTAATTTTAATTTACCAATCTTTGCACACCCAAGTTTTGCGGGACCATTGACAACAACAGAGCAATCCGGGATAAGCCCCTATTGCTATTTTGGACAACTAACTCGTTTAGCAGGATGTGACGCTTCTATCTTTACAAGTTTTAATGGACGTTTCTCTTATACTAAAGAAACCTGTTTATCTATTTCCAAAGCGGCCACAGAACCTCTACATAATATTTCTCCCATGTTTCCTGTTCCCGCAGGTGGAATGAAATCGGAATTATTTTCCTCCATGTATCAAGTATATGGAGCTGATGTAATTTTCCTTGTAGGAGGAGCACTTCTTACACATAGTAATAATCTTACACAAAGTACCAAATTCTTTAGAAAACAAATAAAAAACTTAATGAATAACTAAAAAAAGAGAGCTTATAAAGATAAGTTCTCTTTTTTTGTTATTCATCTACTATTTCTCTATGTAATATAAGTGAAGTTAAAAAAGCAATAAATAACATTCCTGCAAATAATTGCAATGTATACATATAACTTCCTGTAATTTCTTTCATAAAAGTTAATATTACAGGACCTACAATCCCTGCTATTCCCCATGCAGTTAAAATACTTCCATGAATGGAAGATAACTGCTTTACTCCAAAAATATCAGAAATGAAAGCCGGCATACAAGAAAATCCTCCACCATAACAGCTAATAATAATAAAAACCAAACTCTGAAAAAGGAATATGTTACGAGTAAATGATAGAAGAATAAAAGCTATAATCTGAAGTAAAAAGAAACATATATAAGTTCGACTTCTTCCTATCCAGTCTGAAATGCTAGACCAACCAATACGTCCTCCTCCATTAACTAATCCAATAACCCCTACCAAGGAAGCCGCTTCCATAGATGACATTCCTACCAGTTCTTGTGCCATAGGTGATACTACGGCTAACAAACCGATTCCACAAGTAATATTAATAAAAAAAATACCCCATAAAGCATAAAATTGCCAAGTCCGAATAGCTTCCTTTCTAGTCATCTGCTTTCTTTCTGCCGAAAGTGGTAACCCTTCTTTAGGTTGTTTAATTACAGTAGTAAGTGCAGGAATACCATCTGCAATACGAGGTGCTCGTAAACAGGATGATGAACTATATATAATAAGAAAATAAAGAATTCCCATACTCATAAACATAGATTCTAAACTATATATTTCAATTAAGTATTGCATCACGGGACCTGCTATTAGAGAAGCAAATCCAAATCCCATAATCGCCAATCCCGTAGCAAAACCACGATGATTAGGAAACCATTTAATCAGAGTGGATACCGGAGTAATGTATCCAACACCTAGACCAATTCCACCAATAAATCCATAAAAAATATAGAGTAACAGTAAGCTTTTAAAATAAATAGCTGCTGCCGTTCCTATCATTCCCAAGGAAAAACAATAAGCAGATAATCTTCCGGATTTTACCGGACCGATTTGTTCTACAAAACGACCAAGAATACATGCAGACATTCCCAAAAAAAAGATAGCAATAGAAAATGATAATGTAGTTTGGCTAAAAGTAATGTGCATAGACTGCATAACCGGTTTAGCTAATACACTCCAAGCATATACACTGCCAATACAAATATGTATTCCTACGGCAGCCATAGCAATTAATATTCGATATTTTTTCATAACAATCCCTCCTCTATAAAAAAGAGAAAAGAGCGTAAAAAAACGCCTGAGCTTTTCTCTGCCCAGACGGTCGACATCTTAATTTACAGTTCATGTGGTTTATTCCACCTTATCCGTCAGTCCTGTAAATCTTATTATATGGTCATAATAGCATCCCTATATAAAACCTGCAAGTTATCCCTATATCAAAAATTAAATTTTAAATTCAAAAACTCTTGATAATTTCTTGCTATATCCGGCTTTTTCTTTCGTTTGATGCCATAAAGAAGCTTCTTTCATTCTTTGTTCTCTTTCCAAACGAGTTACTGCGGTATCAGCCACCACCATACAGATAGTGCATCCGCGATTTTTTAATCGAAGTAACGTAGAATCAGAAGGTGGTGGAAAAAATTCACTTTTTTCTTCCAACTCTAAAAGCATGCGACATAAAGCCAATCTTGCACTATTCATCGCCTCTTCCATGGATTTCCCATTAGCACTACATCCTGCTATATCCGGAAAATCAGCAACATACACACCTTGATTACGTTTATAAGTAAAAATAGCAGGATATATATATCTCATACTATTTTACCCCCTTCATTTATATCATTATGATGAACAACTTATTTTTTACTGGTTATATTATTATATTAATACATATTACAGTCTTATACAATAGCTAAATTAACATTTTTTATTCTGCTGCCCAAATTTATGCAAAGCATTTTTTGATAGATAGTTATCCTCCCATATATTATGCTCGTGTATAATAAGAATATAATTATATTTTATAACTACCTATGAATCTATAATGCAGGAGAATACTATGGGACTTCATTTTATTTTTGGTCGTGCAGGATGTGGAAAAACAACTACTTGTTGTCAACAAATTGCCGATTATCTTTTACAAAATAAAGAAAATCATGCTATCTTCTTAGTCCCCGATCAAGGAACCTACAAAGCAGAATCAACCCTTGCATCAATCATGCCTCAAAAAGGATTTACAAATGCAACAGTATCTGGATTTTCTCGATTATCTTATCGTATATTTCAAGAACTTCATACCAAAACAAGCGAAGCTCTTCCTCCGATTGGACAACAATTAGTAATCTCACGCCTTTTATCCGAATATAAAGATGAGTTTAAAGTTATTGGTCATGCTGCAGGAAAAAAACATTTTTCTGAAAATATAACCTCCTTTTTCCATGAATTGGATACGTATCTCATTACAGAAGAAAAGTTAGAAGAAATTACTCATATAGAAGGGTCCTCTCCTTTAGGATTAAAATTGCAGGATATGCTTCTATTATATAAATTATATCAGAAATATTTATCTGACCATTTTGCATACAATGGTTCAACTTATGATCTTCTTTTACAGGAAATTCCCAAATCCGGAATTATTTCTGATTCAAAAATATGGATAGACGGATTTAACGGAATGACACCTCAGGAAGTAGAAATTGTTTATGCCTTAATTACTCATGCCAAAGAAGTAACTATTTCTTTAACAATGGATACACCAAATGCATCTCAAAATATACCTGTATGGAACCGTCCTTATCGTTTATTTTCTCTATTAAACAAGAAATTTCCAAACTCTTCACAAACTATACTGTCCAATAATTATAGATTTAAAACTCCGGATATCACGGAAATGGTAAATCATTTTTTTACAACCCCTTTTGTATCCGCGTCTTTACCTCGTGTAACAAAAAAACAGCCCTTTTATGGTATAAAACTATTTTCTGCACCGGATTCTCAACAAGAAACAGATGAAATAGCACGACAAATTATAACATTAGTCAAACAAGGATCTCATCGTTATCGAGATATCTTAATTTTATTGCGTCACCCAGAAAATTATATAGATGTATTAACTCGACGTTTTAATCATTACCACATACCTGCATTTTTTGATCGTAAAGAACCTATGAATAATCACCCTTTGATTATTTTATTATCCAGTTTGCTACGATTTCTTACTGCTGAAACCGATGGACTTTATAAAGGTTGGACTCGTAATAATATTTTTCGTATTTTAAAAAATGACTTGCTCTCTTTATTAACCCCCCAGGAAATAAATATATTGGAGATTTTTACATTACGTTATGGTATTCGTCCTAATCAATGGCATACTCCATGGAAATTTCATACAGCTCATTCTGTAGACACAGACACTGATGAATTGACTGAAGAAGAATTAAAAGAACAAATCGTAATGAACGAATTTCGAAATAAAATACTTACTTCACTCGTTCCACTTACTATGCATTGGAAAAAAAGCACTTCCTCTAAGCAGAAATGCTCTATTTTATATGACTGGCTGATAAAACAACAAATCCCGGAAAAATTAGCCGCTTGGGATGAAAAAGAATTTCAAGAAACACAACAACGTCCACATGCACAAGTTTGGAAAAAAGTAATTACTGTACTCGAAGAGATAGTTCATGTCAGTGAAAATGATAATATTCCTTCGGAAACTTTTTTAACAATAGTAGAAGATGCTTTTTCTACCTTGTCTTATTCTATGATTCCTTCTACATTGGATCATGTTATGGTTACAAGTATTGAACGTGGTTACTCTATGGAAGGAAAAGTTGTATTTATCCCAGGTATTAATGAAGAGCAGTTCCCTGCACGAATAGAAGATTCCGGTTTTATTACCGATATAGAAAAGCAACAAATTCGTAAAAAAACAGGAACTTCACTGGGACCTGATTTAATGCATCTTATTTATCAAGAACAATTCTATGTTTACTTAGCCATGACACGAGCTAAAGAATGTTTATTTCTCTCTTATACTTCTTTTAATACAGAAGGAAAAGAGTCTTCCCCGTCTTTCTTAATAAGAAATCTTAAGAGACTTGGTTATATTCAAGAAGAAATGTTCTCCACTCCCCCCACTCCTAATACAACCGACTTATCCTATCTTGCACACCCGAACCAGGCACTTTCATTATTCCCTTCTATACTAAGACAAGGAATACCCAGTGAAAATTCTATTTGGGTTCCCTTTAGAGATTGGATTATGTCCAATAATAACCGTAAAAAATGCCTACATACATATATGAGTGCATTTTCTTACTCCAACCAAGCAGTTCCTTTGGGTTCTGAACTTGCGAATAAACTATTTGCGCCAAAAGGTCATTTTATAGGTTCTATTTCTCAATTCGAATCTTATAGAAAATGTCCCTATCAATATTTTCTACAACGAGGGCTGCATTTAGAATCTGTAGATCAAGCGGAATTAGATGCCAGAGATTTTGGTAATTATTTACATGCAGGTCTTAATAATTTTGGAAAAGAACTTTCTCAAAGTATTAAACAATGGCGTGATGCAACAGATGAGGATATTGAGTCTTTATCTATTGCTATTTCTAACACAATTGCACCTCGAATAAAATATGGAATTCTTCATAGTGATGCTGCACAAAAATACACAAAACGTTTATTAAATGAAACTTTTAAACAAACTCTATATCGACTGCGTAATTGGAGTATGCATAGTTCTTTTGATACAGTGCAATTAGAGCAACAATTTTACATGAATCTGGTCGATGAGTCCGGTAAATTATTTGCACTTACAGGAAAAATCGACCGTATAGACCAATCAGAAAATGCTATCGTTATTGCAGATTACAAAACCGGTAATGTCAGTGCAGACTTACAATCTATGTTAACAGGCTATCATTTGCAATTAATCGTGTATTTGATGGCAGCACTTGAAAAAGATAAAGAACATCTATTACCAGCCGCATTAGTATATATCTATTTATCCGGTGATGCTCTTATTTCTAAATCCATTCCGCCTAATGAAGACTATATTGCCAATAACAACAATCAATATATAAATGGTTATTTTCTTCATGATGTAAATACGCTTGCAGAACTAGATCATTCATTTAACTCTGACAACATAAGTACTCCATATTTACCATTAACTAAACTTAACTCCGGCGGTGTAAAAAAATCGCACAAATTATTATCTAAAGAAGAGTTTAATACTCTCATAATTAAAGTGAAAGAAGTGTTAGGTAAAATTCATCATAAAATTTCCGAAGGACAAATACCTATCCAACCTGCCATTTATAATCATAAAAATCCATGTAATTATTGCATATATCGTAGTATTTGCCGATTTGACAGAAAATTGGGAGATAAACCGGAATGGATTCCTAATAAAACAGACGCAAAAATAAAAGAAGAACTAACCAATCATAAGAGTGGAGGTGAATGCAATGAGTAATACAAACTGGACCAAGGAACAAACTGCTGCCATTATGAATCGTAATACCAATTTATTGTTATCTGCGGCTGCAGGAAGTGGAAAAACAGCCGTCTTAGTACAACGTATACTTACTTTAATTACAGACACTACACAACCGATAGATATAACCGATTTATTAGTGTTAACCTTTACAAAAGCAGCCGCAACAGAAATGCGTACACGCATTACTTCTGAATTGCTACGTTTGTTAGAAAATGCTGAACAAGAAAAAAATACATTGCAAGCTGCACATATCAACCGTCAATTAGCGCTAATAGAAAGTGCACATATCTCAACAATTAATGCCTTTTGTCAATCTTTAATCAAACAGTATTTTTATCGAATTCCTTTAGATCCTAAATATAAAATCGTTAGTGATGAAAGCATATTATATCTGTTAAAACAAGAAGTATTATCGGAGGTACTGCTTGACTGGTATAGTAAAAACGATTCTCATTTCATCAAATTGTCAGATATGTTGGCAAATCGATATCAAGATAGTCATCTAAGAAATACTATTTTGTCTTTACATGCATTTTCTCAGTCCATGGCATTTCCAAAAAAGTGGTTAAATGCTTTACATGAACCTTATAAAATAGAAAGTGATGAAACATTATCTTCTTTATCATGGGTAAATGATATTCTTGAAAATTCACAACTGCAAATCAAATCATGTCTTGATTCCTACAAAGTGATTTTAGATGTTCTTAATAAACATCAAGAAGACTTTTCTTCTTATAATGATTGCTTATCTACAGAATATGACATGCTTTGTAATATAGCTTCTTCACAAACATGGGAAGAGTGGCAACAAAATATAATAACCTCTCCTTTTGCTGCCAGATTACCTGCTATCAGCAAAAAGAAAGCATTATATCCTGAAAATGTAGATGAAGTAAAAAAACAAATAACCACACTACGTGACAAAGTAAAGAAGGATTTTAAAAAACTTTCCGAGTTTTTTAAAATCCCTCAAACTAATTGGATTACGCAAATGAATGAAACCGTTCCATTAATTCAAACATTAGTAAAAATTACAAATGAGTTTCATTCCGCTTATATGGAAAGAAAACAAAAAGAAAATATTCTGGAATTCAGTGATACGGAACATTATGCATTAAATTTACTTTTAGATAAAAAGAATCCTGATTTTAATACAGAAAACGCACTGGAATATCCCTCTGATACGTTATGCCAAGAAGTCTTTCAGTTTTAAATTGAAAAACCGTCAAACGAATGA
>OKRR01002589.1_pt1 | contig 12872 bp, 7 predicted proteins | sample 1601211 | NCBI WGS metagenome assembly OKRR01 (sample SAMEA3541525, study PRJEB24748) | human gut metagenome | biome: human gut; feature: human-associated habitat; material: faeces | place: China | collected 2012
GTAATTTTTCAATAGAAGAAAATATATTTTCATCTTTATAGTAATGATATAAAATTATTATTTCATTTCTTGAAATTGTATAAAGAATTCTTTTATCGTAGGCAAAATAATCTCTTAAAGTGTTAGTAATTTTATCATCTAAAAATAAAAAGTTATTTTTATCAACAGTTCCTACAATAACAACATAAGGAAAAATAAAATTATTCATAGGATAGACATCATGATCATATTCTAAAATTATTCTTTCTATAAAGGCTTTTATAATTTCTCTTTTTCTGACATCTTGATCCTTAATCCAAGCTTCTTTTATTAGAATACCTGTCATCATTCTAATAATTTCACCATATTTTTCCACTTCTTTTTTTTCGCCAGTAATCCCAATAACCCCTATAATTACTTCATCAAAGTAAATTGGCATATTGATGCCTTTTTTGCTTCCTACATACTGCTCATCATTTTCAATAATAACTTCTTTTCCTTTTTTTATACATACAAGAGATGCTTCATGGAAATTACCCACTCTATCAGGATTTGTACTGGCTATGATAATTCCTTTAGTGTTGATATAGTTTAAATCTTGATTAATAATTTCTTTCATCTTTATTAAAATATCAGTAGCAAGTTTTGTTGAAATATCCATAATAATTTCCTCCTATTATTTATTATAACACTAAAATTTATTATCTGTAACAAATATTATATAAAAAAAATGTTTTCTGGAATATACTATATTTTATAAAATAATAGTATAATCATCATAAGTAATAAATTAATATATTAGGAGGAAGTGCTATGAAAATAGTAGTTGCACCAGATTCATTTAAAGAAAGTATGTCAGCAAAAGAAGTTTGTGATAGTATAGAAAAAGGCTTATTGTCTGTTTCAAGGGAATGGGAGATAGTAAAAGTTCCAATGGCAGATGGTGGAGAAGGAACATTAGAAGCCTTAGTTGATGCAACTAATGGAAAAATTTTTAGTGAGAAAACTTTAAATCCCTTGGGAGAAGAAATAACTTCACAATTTGGAATTTTAGGTGGGAAAAATATAGCTATTATAGAAATGGCTTCTACAAGTGGTTTAGAATTAATAAGCTCAGAAAAAAGAAATCCTTATATAACAACAACCTATGGAACAGGACAACTTATGTTACAAGCACTTGAACAAAATGTTGAAGAAATTATTTTAGGGATTGGGGGTAGTGCTACAAATGATGGAGGTGCTGGTATGTTACAAGCACTAGGAGCTAAATTACTTGATAAAAATGGAGATGAAATAGGTTTTGGTGGTTATGAATTATCTAAATTAAACAAGATTGATTTTTCAAATTTAGATAAAAGATTGAAAAAAGTAAAAATTTTAGTTGCCTGTGATGTCACAAATCCTTTGACAGGAGAAAATGGATCATCATATATTTTTGGAAAACAAAAGGGAGCTACACCTGAAATGATAGAGGTTTTAGATAAAAACTTACTTCATTATTCAGAAATTATAAAAAGAGATTTAGGTTTTGATGTAAATAATATTCCTGGAGCTGGAGCAGCTGGAGGTCTAGGAGCAGGCTTATTGACATTGGGTGCCATTTTAAAAAAAGGTATAGAAATAGTTATTGAAGCAAATGAATTAGATAAAAGAATTCAAGGAGCTGATTTAGTTATTACAGGTGAAGGCAGTATAGATGGACAAACTCGTTTTGGAAAAACTCCTTATGGAGTTGTATCTGTTGCTAAAAAATATAATATTCCTACAATAACTCTGGCTGGAAATGTAGGAAAAGATATAGATATTTTATATGATTATGGTTTTGATACTATATTTTCTATAATGCAGGGAGTAGATACCTTAGAAAATGCTTTAAAAAATGGAAAAGATAATATTGAAAGAACTGCTAAAAATATTGGACATTTTATAAAAATATTTAAATAATAGAAAATTAGGACTGTTACAAAATTTGCAACAGTCCATTTTTATGTACTACTTTTTATCTTTACTCTGACTAAATAGCCAATCTCTAATTCCTTCTATATCATAAGCAATAGCCCAAGTGTAATTATGTTCTCCACCTTTTGAATTTCCTACATTTTCTGGAACAACAGTTCCCTTTTCCAAAGTAGTATAGTTTATATTAGCATTTTCTTTTAATATATCATTTACTCCTAATTTAAATTCTTCAGGAGTATAAGTTCCTTTCCAAGAGGCATAAGCAACCTTAGCTCCATTTTTCTTTAAAACATCAGTTATTGCATTCATTCCTGGAAATGCTTTTGTATCTCCAGTTGAAACTATTATCCATATATTATTTTTTGACATAGGACTCACAACATCAGGATTCCATTGGCATGCAACCAAGTATGAAGCTGCAAATAAATCAGGTTGTCTAAAATTCATAACAATAGACATCATTCCTCCCATAGATTGCCCTGTTGTATATAATCTATTAGTATCTATGCTATATTCTTTTGTTAAGTAATCCAATAAATTTAATGTAGTATCTAAAAGAGGATCAACATTTCCATCATCATCAACTACTGGTTTATTATATTTAGGTGCTAATACAAAAGCTTCATGCTTTGCTTGTTCTTCTGGTGAAGCAAAAACAATAGCTCCATTTCCTTGAATTAAAGCTACAATAGTTTCTTTTAAATCAGTTGGTCCAGCATCATGCATAAATAATACTAATGGATATTTTTTATTTTTATCATAATTTTTAGGAATATATAAATTATATCCTAGTGTTAAACCTGTTTTAGAATCTTTAAATTCAAACTGTTTAAAATCTTCAACAATTAAATCTCTTGAATTATTATTTGTTAAGACTTTTTTACTAGGGTTTATTACAGTATTTTTTGTAGTATAGATTTTATTTTTCTGAATTAAAGATACTTTTTTCTCTTTAAATTCTTTCCTGAGTTCTTTTGTAAATATAGCTGAATTTTTATCTTTTGGATCTAATTCTATAATTATATATTTTCCATTTTTAGGATTTTTTGTTTTTTCAGAAATATCATTTGTATAAATATTTAAAATGGTTCTATCCAAAACTTCAAAAGTATCTTTTGATAATTTTTTTCCATCAATTTCCACTGGATATTCTAATATTACTCCTGTTAGCCTTTGACCATCCCCAAAAACTTCAGTAATTGCAGTGATATTAGATATATCTGCTGCAAAAATTTTAATAGAACATATAAATATTACAATAATTAACATATAAATTTTTTTCATATATACACCTCTAAATTTTCATTACATATTCAATAATATTATAGATATGGTCTGCAATTCTCTTATAGTAATTGATTATATCTAAATAACCTGTGTTTAATCTTGCTGGTATATCTTCAGATCTAGAAAAATGTTCCCTTTTTACTTCTTTATAGTAAGTTTTTAAAGTTTGATATTTTTTTATACCTGTTGAATATAATTCTTTTTCTCCTGTTCTTGCTGCCCTACTTATATCATTAAATAGTTCAACAGTTAAAGAATGGAGTTTAAAAGTCATTTTTGCTCTTGTTTCATCAAGTATAATAGAATTTTCATAAAGCATAAATAGTCTGTTTGCTATTCTATTTTGATAGTCTCCAATAGTTTCATATTCATCACAAGTTAGTAAGTTCATTCTAGTATCTTCTATTAATTCTTTGCTTAAAGATTTACTTAATAATGAGAAATTTGAATCATAAATTTCTTTTTCATATAAGTCAAGTTTATCTTCTGCTTCAATAATACTATCGTTATATTTAGCAATTTTATCTTTTTCTTTTAAAGATTCTTCCAGTTTTAAAAATACATCTTCTATCATCTCTACCATAGAGTTTACCTCTATTTTAGTTTGTTCTATTATTACACTAGGTAAAGTCATTTTCAATGAAGCCAATTTTGTTACTCTCACTTCATCTTCTTCTGTATCTTTTACTACAAATAATAGGAATTTATCTAGTAAACCAACAAAAGGAGTTAAGATAATAACATTGCTCACATTAAAAATTGTATGTGCTGCTGCTATTGCAGCTCCTATATGATTTACTGGATCAACAAAAATATCTAAAAAATGCAAATATATTCTGAATATAGAAGTTACCCAAATAACACCTATTAAATTTATTAATGTGTGTGCATAAGCTGCTCTTTTTGCATTAGGTTTTGCTCCTATTGAAGCTAGTAAAGCTGTTATTGTTGTCCCAACATTTTCCCCTAAAACCAAAGCAACTGCTGCTTGATAATCAATAAGCCCTTGTGTTGCAAGTGCTATTGTTATCCCAATAGTTGCTGCTGAGGATTGGATTAAAGCTGTTATAATTGCACCAACTGCTGTTACTTTAAGTAAACCAAAATACGAGTCAACTTTAAACATCTTAAACATTTCAATAAATTCTGGTGTATCTTTTAAAGGACTAAGTGCTTGGCTCATAAGCTGTAAACCAAAAAATATTAATCCTACTCCAATTATTGCACTTAAATTTGTTCTAGCTTTTTCTTTTTTCATAAACATATATAAAATTGAAGCTAGACCAACTATTGGAAGTCCATATTTACCAATATCTAACACCAATAACCAACCAGTTATAGTTGTTCCTATATTAGCTCCTAAGATAACTCCTAATGCTTGTTTTAAAGTTAAAAGAGAAGCATTTACAAAACCAATTGTCATAACTGTACTAACAGATGATGATTGTACTAAAGCAGTTATAATAATTCCTACTAAAATCCCTAAAATTCTATTGTTAGTTAAAGAAGCTAAAATCTTTTTTAGCTTTGGTCCTGCAATTTTTTGCATACTTGATGACATATGTTCCATACCATATAGAAACAGTCCTAAACCACCAATAAGTTGTAATATTATTTTTAAATACATATATCTCCTATTTCTTCTCTATACTATATTTCTTTTGCAAATAAAGAGGTTTATAAGATAATTTAGCTTCTCTTAAACCTTCATCACCAAAATCATCTTCTCTATTTACTAATTCATAGCCTTGCCATTCTTCTTGTAAATATATCATATTTATTGCTTGATAGCTTCCTATATAGTCAATTAAAGCCTTTTCTGTATGAACTAATACCATTTTATCTGTTAATGCTTCGCCTAAACTGTATGCAATAATCTGATTATTTACTTTTAAAAATCCACCTTTTAAACCTAAAATTTCAAAATTCTTTAAAAAATTCATTATTCCATCATTTTCATTTTTTAAGATTTCTCCACCTGTTTCTGAATGAATTTTATACCACTTTTCTTGAAAATCTATCACTTCATTTATATTGTCTTTATTGATACTTTCATAAGAATATTCATAACTTTTTTTGAAATTAGCCACCCTATTTTTCTTTTTAGCATAGTGCCTACCTTTTAAAGTTGACAGGCTTTCATAAGAATAAATATAGTCTTCATAATCTCTTTTTTCTTGTAAATTAAAATCATCTTTTAATTTTTCATACCAATATTGTGTAAAATAGTGTATAGCAACATTTTCTTTTAATATATTTTTTATTTTTTCTTTTATTGCTTCTATATTTTCTGGATTTTCAGTTTTTGGAATAGGCATATAATAATATAGCTTTCCCATATATATACTTCTTATAGTTAAAACATCATTCTCTATTTCATATTCTGTATTTTCACCAAAACTCCACAAAAATAAATTGGAAAAGCTAAAATCACATATTTCAAATCTATTTTTGGTATATTCTTCAATAGAATTCTTAGATTCTATTGTTAATTTTTTCCACATAAAGTCTCCTAACTATTTTGCTAATTTATAAATTGCTTCCACATAAATTTTAAGCAAAGTATCTATTTTTGAAATTTCTAAATATTCATCTCTTTGATGCATTCTATCTTCTTGATCAGGAAGTAAAGCTCCAAAAGCAACAGCATTTTTTGCATATTTTGCATAAGTTCCTCCACCTATTGCTAAAGGTTTTGCTTCTATATCTCCTGTTAATTCTTTATAGATATTCATGAGAGTTGAAACTAAGAAACTATCTCTATCTACATATAAAGGTTGTGTATTTGAATGTAGCACAAATTCATAACCATAATCTTCAGTATTTTTTTTAATAGTTTCTACTATTTTTTCATTTTTAATCTTTACTGGAACTCTCATATCTATCCAAATTTCAAGTTCATTATTTTCTAAATTTATTTTTCCTAAATTTAAGGTTAAATCTCCTGTTTCTCCATCTGTGCATTTAACACCAAAAGATTTACCATCTGTTTCCATCTTTATAAACTTATCAAAAAATGTGATTAAGCCTTTTAATTCTTCGTTTTTAATTTCAAAATCTTTTAAAACTTCAAATAAAGCTGAAATTGCATTATATCCCTTACTTGGTTTTGCACCATGTGCTGGGACACCAGCTGAAAATATTTTATAAACATTTCCCTCTCTTGTAAATTCAACTTTATTTTTATTTTTTACTTCTCCAATCATATTGACAGGGATTTCTCCAGTAGCTTCATTTGCAACAGAATTAAAAGCATTTCCGCCCTTTATTATCACATCTTTTAAAGTATTAAATTTTTTCTTAATTTTAACTCTTACACTTCCTTTTTCAGCATAAGTTACTGGAAAATTAGAATCTGGAGTAAATGCAATGTCTGGATAAGGCATTTTTAATTTTCCAAAATAATATTTTAAACAAGCACTTCCACTTTCTTCATCTGCTCCCAGTATCATTCTAACTTTTTTATTTAATTTTATTCCTGCATCTGCTATTGCTTTCATAGCAAATAATGAAATTATAGCAGGGCCTTTATCATCTAAAGTTCCTCTACCAAAAATTTTTCCATCTACTATTGTTCCTGAGTATGGAGGATAAGTCCAGTTATCTCCTTCTGGAACTACATCAACATGGGCAAGTATTCCCAAAGTTTCTTTTCCCTCTCCCATATCTATATGCATTGCATAGTTATCAAATTTTTCTGCTTTAAAACCTAATTTTTTAGCTAAATCCATAAAGTGATCAAGTGCTTTAGCTGGACCTTCACCAAAAGGCATCTCTGGCAATGCTGCTTCTTTTACACTTCTCACTCTAACTGCATTTTGGATTTCCTTTACAACCTCATCTTTGTACTCTAATACTTTTTCTTTTAAATCCACTTTTACCTCCATTTATTTTTATTTACTTGTTTCTTCTTGTATTCCTCTATATTTACTATATAAGAATCTTACATATTCATATTCAAAAGGTGAATTTGTTTGATAATAATTAAAATTAATATTTTTTCTCAAATCTATACCTCTTAACACAAATAAACCAGGATCTGTAAAATTAACTGTTGCTGAATCAAATAGCTCCATCCTTTTATATAAATCTGCTTTTCCTGCTATAATACTGTCAACCCCTGTTCCAAAAGCATCTCTTAGATATGTAGGTCCAAGTAGAGGTAGTATTAAATAAGGTCCTCTAGGTACCCCATAGTGTGCAAGTGTCAATCCAAAATCTTCATAAGGTTTTGGCATTCCCATTTTTGAAGCTACATCAAAAAGTCCACCTAAACCTAATACAGTATTAATAGTAAACCTTCCTAAGGCTCTCATAGATTTTCTTCCTTTAAATTGAAAAGCTGAATTAGCCATAGTATTTAAGACTTTGGCATTTTTGAAAAAATTACTTACTCTATTTTCTACAAAATCGGGAGTAATAAATTTATATGTATTTACAATAGGTGTTATTACTAATCTTTCTATTTGATAATTGAAATAGTACATTCTTTTGTTAAATGGTTCCCAAGGATCGGGTTCATCAGCTATAAAATTACTTTCACCTGGATTAGCATATATAACATTATTAGCTTCTGTATAATTTGTATTGCTACAAGAAACTAAGCTAAGGCTTAAAATACTAAAAAGTAACAAGTTTTTAATTTTCATATTTTAAAACCCCTTCATTTACAAATTTTACCATAATATCTACATTTTCTTTATAGAACATATTTCCACAATGTCCTCCCTTAGGATAAATAACTAACCTATCTTTAAAGACATCTTTTAAATAATCAAGATCTTTTTCATTTAAAATTAATTCATCTGCATTTGTTACTGCTGCTATCTTAGGAGAATTTCTAAGATAATCCTCTATAACTCTTAAACTTGCTTCTCTTTTTAAATCATCAATAGTGAAATCTTTATCATATTTTTTATAATATGGAAATCCTATCTTGTTAACATAATCTTCAAAAGTTGCAAAATTTACTGCTTTAAGATATTCTTTCATATTTGTAAATTTATTTACTTTTTCTGGATTCTTTGTATAGACATGGCTTTTAGCTATAAAATCTGAAATAAAATTCAAATCATTTGAAGTTAGTCTAAAAGCCAAGCCTATATATGCTTTTTTTTCTGCTTCTGATAGTATATCTCCTTTTATTATTTCATAGATAGTATCGGCACCTATATTAGCATATTCATTTGTCAATCCACCTTTAACCCTTGCCAAAGTTGTATTTAATAGTTTCTCTATACCTGCTGATTTTCCACCTGTATACTCATCTAAGTATCTATCCAACTTCACTGCTGAATCATATAATTCAACAGGAGGATTTACCATAAATACTCTTTTAAAATTAAATGCTTTCTCTTTTTCATCTATATATGATAGGACTGCTGCATTTGCACCACCTAAGCTATATCCCATTATATAAAAATCTGTGACTTCTACTTGATCTTTAATTTTATCATAAGCTAGTTTCATAGCTTTGTAAATATCTTCATTATCTCTAATAAGCATACCTGGTATAGCATTTGTTGAGGCAGAAATCATAAATTGTTGGCTCATTTGTGAACTTATTGCTATTGTATGATAACCTGCACCATGAAAGATTCTTTGCATAAATTTAACTCTTGTTGTACCATAATCAGAACCTGTTCCTGCTAAAACAAAAACTAAAGGTGCTCTTTTATTTTCTTGTTTACTAAAAGAAAACTTAAATTTACTTGCATACCAAAATATATCAGGAATATCTTTTTTATCTTTCATCTGTATTTCGTATACTTTTAATGGTATATTCTCACTGACTCCTGGTGTCATCATTGTTGCACTTCCTATAATAGTTGCCGAATAGGGATCATCTATTGGAAAGTTATAAGAAAATGCTGTTAATGACAGTATTAAAAATAATACTATTTTAGTTAATAATTTTTTCAACTTTATCCTCCTTTAAAATAAAGAAATTTGGTTTGTTTCACTTAAACTTGAAATTGCTCCTATATTTTTTAATTTATCTACAACAGGTTGAGACATTTTTGTTCTTCTTTTTAAATCTTCAATTGAAATAAATTTTCCTTCTTCTCTTTCTTTGACTATGGCATCAATAACTGCTCCTCCTAGCCCATTTATTCCAATTAAAGGTATTCTAATTTTTCCATCTTCTATTGTAAATTTTTTACCATCTGACAGATATATATCCACAGGTAAAAGTTCTATACCTCTTGCTTCCATTTCTATTACAATTTCGCATATAGCTTGTTCATTTTTTTTCTTAGGATCTAATTTTATTTCTTTTGATAATTCATCTAATTTTTGTTTGGCAAGAATTCCTCTACTCATAATTTCCATATCAAAATCATCTGCTTTTCTTGATAAGAAAGCAGCATAAAATGCAAGTGGTTGATGAACTTTAAAATATGCTATTCTCATTGCCATCATAACATAGGCAACAGCATGCCCTTTAGGGAACATATATTTTATCCTTCTACAAGATTCAATATACCAATCAGGGACCCCTTTTTCTTTCATTTTTCCAGAATATTTTTCCCATTCTTCTAACTCTTTTGAAGGCTTCCCTTTTCTTACAAATTCCATTATCTTAAATGAATCACTTTTATCTAAACCTTGATCTATTAAATAGTTCATAATATCATCTCTCACTGTTATTATTTGTGAAAGAGTTGCTTGTCCATTTCTTACAAACTCTTGCGCATTATTAAGCCAAACATCTGTACCATGAGAAAGTCCTGATATTCTTACAAGCTCTGCAAAAGTTGTAGGTCTTGTATCTATAAGCATCTGTCTTACAAAACCTGTACCAAATTCTGGTATTCCATAAGTTCCTATTTCTGTCCCTATTTGTTCAGGAGTTACTCCCAAAGATTCAGTTGATGAAAAGATTTTCAATGTATCCTTATCAGCAAGTGGAATATCTTTTATTTCCATATTTGTATATTCCTGTAAAAGTTTTATTGTTGTAGGGTCATCATGCCCAAGTATATCAAGTTTTACTAACTGTTCGTCCATTACATGATAGTCATAATGAGTCGTTGTAGACTCACTTGTTTCATCATTAGCTGGCCTTTGTACAGGACAAAATTCATAAATAGAATTTCCTTGAGGCACTATAACCATCCCTCCAGGGTGTTGACCTGTTGTCTTTTTTGCACCTTGACAAAGTCTACCCAATCTTATAATTTCAGCTTTTACTGCATTCAAATTATTATCTTCAAAATATTTTCTTACATAAGCTTCAGCATTTTTTTCTGCCAATGTTGAAATAGTTCCTGCTTTAAATACATTTTCTTTTCCAAATAATTCTTCACAATATTTATGAATTTCAGATTGATATTCTCCAGAGAAATTTAAGTCTATATCTGGAACTTTATCCCCTTTAAATCCCATAAAAACTTCAAATGGTATTGAATATCCATCTTTTCTAAGTTTAGCTCCACACTTAGGACAGATTTTATCTGGTAAATCTATTCCTACTCCTTCTCTTTCAATAAATTCAGAATACTTACATTCAGGATTATCACATATATAATGAGGGTAAAGAGCATTAACTTCTGTAATTCCCATCATAAATGCAACAAGTGAAGAGCCAACAGAACCTCTTGAACCAACTAAATATCCATTATCCAGAGATTTTTTAACCAACTTTTGTGCGGATAAATACAAAACAGAGAAACCATTATTTATAATAGCATTTAATTCTCTTTCCAGTCTTGCAGAAACAATATCTGGTAAAGGATCACCATATATTCTATGTGCTTTTTCATAGGTCATAGTTCTAACAATTTCTTCTGCATTATCCATTTTTGGAGGGTAAAAACCTTCTGGTATAGGACTTATATCATTTTCTATCATATCAGCTATTTTATTTGTATTTGTTATAACAATTTCTTTTGCTATATCTTCTCCTAAATAACTAAATTCTTTTAGCATTTCATCTGTTGTTCTAAAATAAAAACCATTATTTGTACTATATTGTCTTGAATTATATACTGTTCCACTACCATATAATAGAATTGATCTTATTATATCTTCATTCTCATCAAGATAATGAACATTAGAACTAGCAGTTACTAAAATTCCAAGCCTTTTACCTAAGTCATAAAAATATTTATTCATTTTTTCAACTTCTTCATATGATCCTAATGCTCCTGTTCCATCTTTTTCAATAAGTTCATTATAAGTTGATTTAGGTAACAACTCTATATAGTCGTAAAATTTTGCCGTTTCTTCTAATTTTTCTAAATCATGTCTTAGATATAAATCTGTAAGTTCTCCTATATTCAAAAAATGTGCTGTTAAAGAACTTCCTATTATAAGTCCTTCTCTATTTTCTATTAATGTTGATTTTGGTATTCTAGCCTTTTTATTACCAAAGTATTTTATATGTGCTTCAGAAACTAATTTATACATATTTTTTAAACCAGCCTGAGTTTTAACTAAAATCATTACATTTTTTATAGATTGCTTTTTTACATTTACCTCAAAGCCCTTATTTATATCTCTCATATATTCTAAGCCTTTTTCTTTGTATTTATCTAAAAATATAATAAACATATTTGCAGTTGCTTGAGAGTCATCAACTGCTCTGTGGTGCTTTTCAAGTGCTAAACCTAAAGTTTTATTTAAATCTCCTAAACCATACTTTTTTAAATCAGGAAATAAATCTCTTGCCATTTGTAAAGTATCAATTACAGAACATTGATAATCTATATTTAAATATTTTTTAATATCTCTTTTTATAAATCCCATATCAAATGGTGCATTGTGTGCAACTAAGACTGCATCTCCAACAAAGTCTACAAACTTTCCAATAACTTCATCTATTTTTGGTTCATTTGCTACTTGTTCATCTGTTATACTTGTAATTTCAGTAATATGATATGGAATAGATCTTCCTGGGTTAATAAGTTGTGAATATCTATCCACTATTCTTCCAGATTTAATTTTTACTGCTCCAATTTCTATGATTTCATTGGTATGTGAATTTAAGCCAGTAGTTTCTATATCAAATACCACAAATTCTTCATCATCTATTTTTTTATTTTTTGGATTAGTGATCATAGGTGCTTCATCATCTATCATATACATCTCACAACCAAAAACAGCTTTCATTTTTTCTTCTTCTGTTGAAAGCTTTTTAGCTGTCTTAAATGCTGCAGGATAGGAATGAACAACTGAATAATCTGTTATAGCTATTGTTTTATGACCATATTCTTTAGCCCTTTTTATAATATCTTCAACATCAGTTACCCCAACCATTTCACTCATTTTTGTATGTGTATGTAACTCAACCATTTTTTCTTTTGCTGTATCTTCTTTTTTAATCTTTTCTTTTTCTATAATATTTATAGAATTTATCATTAAAGTTTTTTCATTTCCTGCATAAGTATCTAATTGAAGTTTTCCACTTAATTTTAAAAACATACCTTCAGAAATATCTAATTTATCATTTTCATCTAAAAATATTTTAGAAGTAAGGGAACTTTCACTATCTGTAATTCTTATTGTTCTTAGAATTTTTCCACTTTTTAATGACATATCTTCCATTGAAAAAACTTCTCCCTCAACTATGCAAGCTTCCCCATCATATAAATCATAAAAATTTTTTATAGAAATACTTTCCCCCTTTATTTCTTTTGTTTTTG
>OKRR01002595.1_pt1 | contig 12847 bp, 11 predicted proteins | sample 1601211 | NCBI WGS metagenome assembly OKRR01 (sample SAMEA3541525, study PRJEB24748) | human gut metagenome | biome: human gut; feature: human-associated habitat; material: faeces | place: China | collected 2012
ATCAAACATATCCTCACCAAAAATACTCGGCATTAACATAAGTCATCTCTCCTTTTCTATCTATGCTTAACCTTGTTTCTTTGGAACCAGGATCTTTCAGAGACCTCCGGGAACCTCTTTCTTTGTTCCCTCTGTATCCCCTTCCTTTGTTCTACATGTACTATAGCACGCATTATTAGCACTGTCAAGAGGTGAGTGCTAATTTTTTGTGAACTTTTTGTGAACTATCAATGTTTACTGATTTCATGTGATAAAAACACAAAGAAAGCGTGAACCCTCTGTTTTCACAAAGAGTTTCACGCTTTCTCAGTTCTTTTTCCAGCTTATTACAGATTGCTTTCCTTCCGGTTCGCCGCTTTCCGCAAAGTCTCTCCGATATCGGTAATGCAAAGCAGGGTCACCACCAGAAATGCTCCCGGAATCACAATGATCCACCAGGCTCCTCCGGACATTGCCTTTTCTGCCAGGCTCAGCATGCTTCCCCAGGAGATCATCTCAAGCGGCAGGCCGATTCCCATATAGCTTAACGTAGATTCCGCTGTAATAGCGCTGCGGATATTCATCACTGCCATAAATAAAATCGAGGCAATGAAATTCGGTGTCAGATGACGCCTTAAGATATAGAAAAAACCGCCGCCCATAGCCCGGGCCGCAATGACATATTCACTGTTTCGGATCTGCCGCACCTCCGTGCGCACCACCCTGGCCATTCCTGCCCAGCTTGTCACTCCGATCACTACCGACAAGCTGAGGATCCCGGCTTTTCCAAAAGCCGCCTGAAGCAAAATTACCAGAAGGAGGTTCGGCACGCTTAAGAAAATTTCAGACAAACGCATCAGCAGTTCATCCAGCCAGGCCGGAGCGCAGCCACTGACTGCCCCGTAAAAAATAGCAATCGCTGCCGCAATCAGGGATGCCAGCACGCCAATGGTCAGAGAAATCCTGCCGCCAGACCAGATCATGGAAAAAATGTCCCGCCCCATCGTATCCGTACCGAACAAAAACTCTTTCCCAGGGTGAACATTGCAGTTTAAAAGATCCATATATGCAGGATCTTTCGTCATGATCCAGTCCGCACAGATGCAGCCCAGAATGATCACTGCAAGAACCAGGACAGGAAACAACGGCTTGTTCTGATACCAGGAAATGTTCTTCTGCGCCGGAGCTGGCCCGGATGGCCGGATGCCGACAACGCGAAATCGGGGATCTGAAACCGGCTGCGCATGTTCAGCCGTTATTTCTGTGCCGACACTAAAATCCGACTTTATAGCTTCGTCTGCTGACGCTGTTTTTTGCAGCACATCCGGCCTGTTCTCCTGCATGCTCCGCTGCTCCGCATGCTCTGTCTCCGGCTGCACGTTCGCATCACAGACCTCTGTACTTTCCTCAGCCTCCGTTTTTTTCTCCTGCGCTTTCCGCTCGCCGCAGGTCACCCGCAGCCGCGGATCCAGCCATTCGTTGATCTTTTCAGCTGCCATGCTGCACAGGATTACCAGGATCCCGGACAGGATACACAAGAGCATCAGCAGATTATAATCCTTATATCGGGCGCTCTCATAGGTCAGTGTACCAAGACCCGGATAAGAAAAAACCGTCTCCACCACATAGGTCCCACCCAGAATGTGAGGCACTGCAATGGCCATGATACTTAAGTAAGAGGGCAGAGCCCCCCGCAGGCAATGATTCAGCAAAATCCTGCCTTTTCGCAGGCCCTTGGCCCGTGCCAGAAGTACATAATCTCCACGGATTTCTTCCAGCATGCGGTTTCGCATCAGAAATGCGTAGTACCACAAATGGCTCAGAACCACCACAGAAAGCGGCAATACCAGATGCCGCAGCCGGTCTGTAAGATCTGCCGCTTTTCCTGCTGTATAAGCTCCGGAGCTTGGCAGCCAGTGAAGTCCTGCTGAAAAGATCAGGATCAGCACCAGCGACATCCAGAACTCCGGAATACAGCTGGTGATGGTCCCGATACGGCAGAAGAAGCGGTCCAGCAGACCGCCCTCCCGCCAGGCACAGAGGATTCCCAGAAACAGTGAGCCGAAAAAGATCAGAAGAAATCCTATTCCGCCAAGCAGAAGCGTATTTCCTACACGGTTTCCGATCACCGTCACCACATCCTGCTTATACTTATAGGAAATGCCAAAATCTGCATGGGCTGCCTCCTTCAGCCAGCGCACATACTGAACCATAATTCCATCATCCAGTCCCAGCTTTTTCTCCGCCCAGACGCGCTCCTGCGGACTCATCCGCTCGACGCGGTCACCGTAATATGACACAAGCGGATCACCCGGAGCCATCCTGGATACAAAGAAAACGGTAGTGGAAAGGACAAAAATGCTAAACAGCAAAATCAGGATTGTTTTTTTCGTATTCATGTCCGCCCCTCCTCTCCCATTCCAGCGCCGGGTCCGGTTTCGGAATCGCAGCCAGAAGTTTTTTCGTATACTCATGCTTCGGAGCCGCAAACAGCTCCTCCGTCGGTGCTGTCTCCACCAGTTTTCCCTGGTACATTACGCCAATCCGGTCGCACAAAAAACGTACCACTGAAAGATCGTGCGCAATAAACAGAAACGTAAAGCCATGCTCCTGCTGCAGATGCCGAAACAGATTGATGATCTGCGCCTGGATCGACACATCCAGCGACGCCACCGGCTCATCTGCCACAACAAACTCCGGCTCCATGGAAAGTGCCCGTGCAATGGCCACTCTCTGCCGCTGTCCGCCGGAAAGCTCTGCCGGATACTTGTCCAGATACCCTGCATCCAGTCCCGCAAAATGCATCTGAAACTCCGCTTCTGCCCGAAGTGAACCGCGGGGCGGCACCCGTTTCTGAATTTTCATAGGCTCTGCCACAATGTCGCAGATCTTCATACGGGGATCCAGGCTGGAAGCCGAATCCTGGAAAATGATCTGGCGTTCCGACTGCAGCATGCGCTTATGTCTTCGGAAGGACAAACGATCGTTAGTCTCGATTCCCCGATAGCAGATACTGCCGTGGGACGGCCTGGTCAGGTTCATGACACAACGGGCAATCGTGGATTTTCCGGAGCCGGACTCCCCTACGAGTCCAAATATCTCACCCTTTCGGATCTGGAAGGAGACATCATCCAGGGCTTTCGCTGTTCTTCCGCCGGGAAGCGTGTAAACCTGGCTTAAATGCCTCACATCCAGAAGAATTTCCGCATTTTCCGGAAGCATGCAGCGCGGATGCACGGAAACAGAAGTGGTTTCCTCCGGTGAATGTCTCACACTCTGCTGCGCCCGCGCATCCAGCATCCAGGAAGCAGCGAAATGCGTATCCGATATCCGGAACATAGGCGGCTCTTCTTCATAATCAATTGCCAGGGCCTGTTCATTGCGACAGGCAAAGGCATCACCTTTTGGCGGATCAATCAAAGTAGGGGGCATTCCCGGAATGGTATAAAGCGCATCCTTTCCGATGGACGCGGCCGGAAGTGCCCGCATCAGGCCCTTTGTGTATGGATGACGCGGATCGTAAAAAATCTCATCGGCTGTTCCAATCTCCACGATCTTTCCGGCATACATGACCGCCACACGATCTGCCACATGGGCCACCGCGCCCAGATCATGGGTAACAAATACGATGGATGTACCCAATTTTTTTTGAATATCACGAAACAGATCCAGGATCTGCGCCTGCACAGTCACATCCAGCGCTGTGGTAGGCTCATCCGCAAAGATAATTTCCGGGTTTCCGGCCAGCGCCACCGCCAGCACAGCACGCTGCCGCATGCCGCCGGAAAACTGATGCGGATACTGACGGCTTCGCTCTGCCGGATAGTCAATGCCTACCAGCTCCATAAGCTCCTCCACCCGGTGATAAACCTGTTCCCGGGACAGCCTCTGTTTCTGATCAGCCTTCTGCTGCTTCACAGCCTCCGCGATCTGGTCTCCAATGGTCATAGCCGGATCCAGTGCCGTCATGGGATCCTGAAACACCATTGAAAAACGGCTGCCCCGCAGAGTGCACATTTTCCGTTCCGGATAGCCCGTGATATCTTCCCCCTCCAGCAGAATCTGTCCGGATTTCTGCTTTGCGGATGCCGGAAGCAGCTTCATAATGCTGCGGCACAACGCGCTTTTTCCGCAGCCGGATTCTCCCACCAGAGCAAGGATTTCTCCTTTTTTCAGTGAAAAGCTCACATTTCGCACCGCCTGTACTTCTCCCTGACGGGTAAAAAAGCTGACCGACAGGTGCTTTACCTCCAATACATCCGACATCGTTACACTACTCCATTGTCCAGTCTTTCACATTCCAGAAAATACCAACTCCATGATGTCCCATGATGGTCTCTTTACTGATTCCATGAATTGATGACTTTGCCACATAGTTGGCATCCACATAGCAGATAAAGGCATATGCCGGATCTTCTGCCAGGGCTTCCTGGAACTTATTGTAATTCTCCCGGCGCACCTCCGGGTCGTCGGACTGACGCGCCGCAGTCAGATATTTATCCACCAGCGGATCAGAATATCCGGAATAATTGGCGCCTTTATCCGTGCCAAACACCTTATAGGTATGGTCGTCTGCGTCAAACGGACTGCCCCATCCAATCAGATATGCCTGCTGTCCGGCCCAGTCCACTTTTACCGGAATATCCACGGTAACGTTTATGCCGATCGCCCGCAGTTGCTGGGCGGCTGCCTGCGCCATATCAATACGGACCTGATCTCCGGCACCGACGCTGATCACAAAGCCAATTTCTTCTCCATTGCGCTCATAAAATCCGTCTTTGCCCATCACACAGCCGGCTGCTTCCAGAATTTTCTTCGCTTTTGCCGGGTCATAATCGTAATGCTCTACATTTTCATTGTTGTATTTGTTGCGCTGCAGCGGTCCGTAAGCCGGCATGCCCTGTCCCAGGATCACTGCGTCAATGATAGCCTGACGGTCAATGCCATAACAGATTGCAGGAATCAGATCCTTATTCTGTTTCCAGTAATCATTCTGGAAATTGAACATGATTCCGCGATAATCCGAGGTTTTCATATCGTAACAGGTAAATCCATCCTTGCCCGCAAAGGTTTTCGCGTCCTTCGGAGTCAGAAGCGCCAAGTCCAGTTCCCCGGTCTGCATCTGGATGGCCTTGGCATTATCATCCGGCACAATCTTAAAAATAATGGTGTCAATGTTCGGCTCACCCTGGAAGTAATCCACATTCTTCTCCAGAGTGATGGCCTGACCTTCTTCCCAGTCTGCCAGCTTGTAAGGACCTGTTCCTACCGGATGACGGAAGAAATCAGACTCCTGCATATCCTCTCCCTCCAGCAGATGTTTCGGCAGAACTGCCATAGTCATGTAGTCCAGAAATGCCACATTCGGTGCGTCCAGCTGGAAGGAAATGGTGTAGGGATCCTCCACGGTGATTTGCTCCACATCCTCATAGTTCGGGGCATTCTCAGAACCATTTTCCGGATCCATGATCGCTTCGATCGTAAACTTTACATCATCTGCGGTAAATTCCTCGCCGTCATGCCACTTTACGCCCTGCTGCAGATGGAACGTATAAGTGCAGGAAGCTTCATCAAAGGTCCAGTCCTTTGCCAGGGCCGGAACCACCTGATTCTCTCCGTCATGCGCAGTCAATCCATTGAAAATCAGGATATTGATCTCTCCATGCTCATCCATAGCCGGGTTAATGCGGGTATAATCTCCGCTGCCGTAAACCAGCGTAGTGCCATTCTCCCCGGCTTCCGTACCGGACTGATTTCCGGTTTCCTTCTGTCCTGCAGTACTGTCCTGCTCCTGGCTGCTCTGTACAGTTGTTTCGTCTGTTTTCGCAGAACCGCAGGCCGTCAGAATGGCCACCGCGCCGCCCGCCAGTAAAACTGCTGCCTTTATCCGTTTGCTGTCTCGCATATTTCTCTGCTCCTTTTTCTGTGTTATATTCTGCACGGACCTTATTGGTGCGCAATACCTTTGCGCACCTCTGCCAGAGACAGGCCCTGCTCTCTGGCGATCCGCGCCAGATCCTCATACTCATATTTCTCTCTGGTCACTCCGTAACCGGATGAAAGCTTTTTCTGCACATCTCCATAAGGAGTCTGAACCGTCTCAAAGCTGCGCTTTAAGGTATAACGACTGCAGCGGTGCTCTCTCACGCCAATGGTGGTTGTGTTCCGGAAAATCGTCCGTACCATTTTTTCCTTCGCATCCTCATGGCAAAGAACGCACAGGATCGTCCCCGGTCTTGATTTCTTCATGCCCGCCGCAACGGTGTAAACCTCCAGCGCACCGGCTGCCAGAATCGTTTCCATGGCAAACCCAAGCTCCTCTGCCGTCATATCATCCACATTGCACTCTAACTGCAGTACACTGTCTCCGGCATCCTCCGTCTCACCCAGCATTGCACGGATGCAGTTTGCCTGCTCAAAGTCCTTCTTGCCCATGCCATAACCGATTGTCTCGGTCCGCATTACCGGCATATCACCAAAACGGGTGGCAAAATGCTTTAACAGCGCTGCGCCGGTCGGAGTGCAGAGTTCGCCCTTCACTGCACCGCCGTACATCGGCACACCATTTAAAATATAAGCAGTGGCCGGAGCCGGAACCGGCAAAATGCCGTGAGCGCAGTGCACATGACCGCTTCCCACATGAACCGGGGAAACGATCACCTGATCCGGAGCAATCTTGTTCATCAGCAGGCAGACTGCCGTGATATCCGCAATGGCATCCATGGTTCCCACCTCGTGGAAATGAATCTCCGTAACCGGAACGCCGTGGGCATGACTCTCCGCCTCCGCAATCAGGCCGTAAACTGCCATCACATCCTGCTTCACCTGATCCGGAATGTTCAGGTGACCGCAGACGATATGCTCAATGTCATGGAGACTGCTGTGATAATGATGCGTGTGACCATCATCACCGTGCTCGTGGGCATGCTCGTGAGTGTGTCCATGGGTGTGCTCATGGCTGTGTTCGTGGGTGTGATCGTGGTGGTGCTCATGACCCTCATGGATATGTTCATGATCATGATGATGCTCATGGCATGCGCTTTCATCATCGTGCTCATGCTCATGTAAGTGATCGTGATGCTCATGATGGTGATGGAACATCTCCTCGGACTCTTCCTCTCCATGTACCTTCACGGTCATATGAGTTCCGCCGATTCCACACTTGCTCACGGCTTCTTTGCTGAACTGCACACCGGGAATCCCCAGGCCGTTTAATTCTGCCACAGCTGCCTCCGGATCCGGCATCAGTTCCAGTAAAGCCGCAGTCAGCATATCACCCGCAGCGCCCATTCCACATTCCAGATATAATGTCTTCATATCGCAATCCCCTCTTCGTGACTGTTCTGTACAGTCACACTTTCTCAATTTTTCACTTCTTACTTTCTGTGCCTGTCATGTGATTGATCATGCTTGCCAGATATCCGGCTCCGAATCCATTATCAATATTCACCACCGAAACTCCGCTGGCACAGGAGTTCAGCATGGATAACAGTGCGGACACGCCTCCAAAAGATGCCCCATATCCGATGCTTGTCGGAACCGCAATGACCGGGCAGTCTGCCAGGCCTCCAATGACACTGGCCAGCGCGCCCTCCATTCCGGCAATGGCAATAATGACGGACGCACTCATGATCTCATCCATGTGAGCCAGCAGTCGGTGAAGTCCGGCTACTCCCACATCATACAGGCGCACCACCTCATTGCCGTGGGCTTCGGCTGTCAGTGCCGCTTCCTCTGCTACCGGAATATCCGAGGTTCCCGCAGTTGCTACCACGATTTTTCCCAGCCCATCCGCTGCAGGAAATTGACCGATGGTGCCAATCCTTGCGTCTTTCCGATAGTCCATCTGTGGATATGTTTTTCGGATTTCAGCTGCCTTTTCCTCAGACAGCCGGGTGAGCAGGATCGTCTTTACCTCATGCTCCAGCATTGCGCCAATGATCCCCACCATCTGCTCCGGTGTCTTTCCGGCTCCGTAAATGACCTCAGCCGCTCCCTGACGGATCCCACGATGCAGATCCACCTTCGCGTAACCGATATCCTCAAAGGGCTCTTTCTTAATCGCGAGCAGTGCGTCATCCACGCTAAGCTCGCCGCTCTTCACTGCTTCCAGTGTTTTTCTGATCTCGCTGTTCATCCGCGCACCTCCAGATCCAGAAGCACAGCCGGATAGTGCTTCTTTAACTCGTTCAGAATCTCTGCCCGCTTTTCCATGAGAAGCGGAAGCTGGTTTTCCGGCAATTGCAGGCGGGCTGCACCGTTCGGCATCATCCGCACACGGAAATCATGGAAGCCAAGGGAGAACAGAAAATCCTCTGCTGCTTCCGTCTTCTGAAGCTTTTCTGCCGTAATCTCGCATCCGGTCGGAATGCGGGTGGCCAGACATGCATATGACGGCTTGTCCCAGGTAAAAAGCCCGCCTTCTTTGGAAAGTCTGCGGATCTCGGATTTTACAAGACCGCATTCTCTCAGCGGAGATTTTACCTGCAGCTCCTGCAATGCCTTCATGCCCGGACGGTCTCCTGCATCATCGGAGGCATTGGTTCCGTCAAGCAGTACCGTATAGCCATCCTCCGCAGCCGCCTTCATGATCATGTTGAAGATAACTTTCTTGCAGTAATAGCAGCGATTAGACGGGTTGGAAACCACAACCGGGTCAGAAAGTACATCTGCCCGGAGCACCCGCACCGGTGCCTTTAACTGCTCTGCCAGGCGCATGGCATCATCCATCTCAAACTGCGGCTGAAACAGTGATTTTACATAATAGGCTTTCACATCCGCACCGTATTTCATGGCTGCGTAAAGCAAATAAGAAGAATCCACACCGCCGGAAAAGGCCAGCGCGACCTTCGGGTTTTCTTTGAAAAATTCCTGTAAGTTCATAAATTAAGTCCTCTCCTTCTCAAAGTACTGGTCCCGTCTGCGGCAAACAACATGCCGTCAGGACAAATAAGAATGTGCATCCCTGTAGAGCAATGCAATTTCCTATGAAACAAAAAAGGCATGCGGCTCTTCTTGAAAGAGCCGTATGCCTTCCTGTGCATACATCATTCTAAATTAAAATACGGACACGTCACCTGCAAAATTCAAATATCTATATTATATCCAAGATTTCTTTTTACGCTTTTACCAATCAGAAGCTTCAGCCTCTGCATGGCAGCTTCGTGCTGCCCGATTTACGAGAGAAATTATAGCACAATCTTTTTTTCATGGCAAGTACCTGATCAGCCAATCAGTTTTCCCACCTCCGTCACCACACCATCAACCAGCTTCGTCATACTCAGATCCGTCACACCCACAATGTAGTTATCGCAATGGTTCACCGGAACCAGAATGCGCTTGGCCGTGCTCCGGCCCACGGCTGTTGCCATAGCCGCCGTGATCTCGCCAAGAAGCGCATCCGCAATGACGATTCCCACCGGCCCGACGATCACATCGGCTTTGCGGCTGCAGACTATGACCGGATTTTCTCCGGTTGCCGCCACATCTGCCCCGGCTTTTAACATGGCCGATGTGGCCAGACTGTTGGTTCCCACTGCGGTAATATACTGCTCCGGATAACATTTCTTTAAAGCGCTGACGATCTGTTTTCCAATGCCGCCGCCCTGCGCATCGATTACAAGTATATTCATAATGTTATGCTTCCTTTTCTAATTTCTAATGCCTTTTCCAATTCCTCTACCACAATCCTCAGAGCCTTGATCCGGGCATATTTCTTGTCTACCGACTCGAGGATATGCCACGGCGCGTAGGTGGTGCTGGTCTTGGCAAGCATCTCATTTACAGCCTGCTCATACTGATCCCACTTGTCGCGGTTGCGCCAGTCCTCCTCTGTGATCTTCCACTGCTTCGCCGGGGTATTCTGCCGCTCAGTGAAGCGTTCCAGCTGGGTATCCTTATCAATCTGTACCCAGAATTTGATGATGACTGCGCCCCAGTCGTGAAGTTCTTTCTCGAACTCATTGATCTCATGGTAAGCGCGTTTCCAGTCGTTCTCGCTGCAAAAGCCCTCCAGCCGCTCTACCATCACACGGCCATACCAGCTCCGGTCAAAGATGGCAATATGGCCCGTCTTGGGAAGCCTGGTCCAGAAGCGCCACAGATAATGCCGTGCCTTTTCATGGGGCTCCGGGCTTGCGATGGGATGCACCTCGTATCCGCGGGGATCCAGAGCACTGGTGATACGCTTGATATTTCCGCCCTTACCGGCTGCGTCCCAGCCCTCATATGCAATGATCACCGGGACCTTCTTACGGTACAGGCGGTTATGCAGCTCGCCCAGTCTCTGACGCAGCTGCTTCAGCTCTTTTTTATAATCCTCTTCCGAAATCGTCTTGTCCAATGGAATCTCAGAAAGCAGCGGCATCCGCTCAAGCGGGAACACATTCTGTAAAAGCGGCACTGCCATCTGACTGTTGCTGAGCGCAATGTCGATTCCCTGCGTCAGGATCTCTATAATCTGAAGCTCTCTCCACTTTCTGGACTTTGCGTCAATGATATACCAGGGCGCTGACGGCTGATTGGTCTGTTTTAAATAATCAGAGAAAACATCCCGGCACCTGTCATAATGCTCATGCTGCCACAGATCATAGCTGCCGACCCGCCATGCCGTATTCTTTTCCCCGGCCAGATGACGGATCCGCCTTTCCTGTTCCTTCCTGGAAATATTTAAAAACAGCTTTACTACCAGGTACCCATTGTCTGTCAGCTGACGCTCGAACCGCTGTACACTCTCGATCCGCTTTGCGTACTCCTTCTCAGAAAATTCTCCCTGCAGATATCCGCCCGTCAGCTCTCCCATCCAGCCGGAATCCAGGAATACAAACTTTCCCGCTTCCGGGATCTTCGCAAAATGCCGGTACAGAAACGGCTTTCTGGCATCTTCCTCCGTTTTCTTCTCCATATCAAAAACCTTGAAGAAGCGCGGATCAATATTCTGGATGATGCTCCCGATGCCGGAACCCTTGCCGGAGGTTCCCCAGCCTTCCACCAATACCAGGACCGGAACCTTTTTTTCCTTCATCTGCAGCTGCTGCACCGCCAGTTTCTCTCTGGCTGCCTCAAGTCTTGTTTTCAGCTCCTCCTCTTCCGGCATCTCGGCCGGCACCCATTCTCTCAGCATAGAAATCTCCTTTTTCTGTCTTTCCAGCCATCAGGTATCTCTTACGTCTAGGATAGCACGAAACGCCCGTTCCTACAAGGATGATCCGGTCTGTCAGACTGCTTCTGTTACTGTTCACGCGTTGCGCAAACAGCAACGGATTTTGCCGATGCTTCGCATTCCAAATCGGCAAAATCTGCTGCCACGGCTGTATCATACGGCATTTTCAGTTCAGAAAATGCCTACCCGTGTACAGTAACCTGCTTCTTAGCTTCTGGCAGCTGTACCTGCCTTGATCGTATAGGTAATCTTAAACAGATTGGCAGCTCCGTTCGCCCAGTCTGCCTCGAAGGTGCCAACCTTGCCGCCGGAGAAGGTAATGCCAAGCCTGTTGTTTGAGCCGGTTTCGATTACCCAGTCACTTTCATCAAACACTTGCGGTCGTGCTCCAGTTTTTCCTTGCAACTGAACCAAATTACTGCCATTTTCAGGCTGCATCTGAAGTCTGATCTTTTTACCACTCACCTCATCTTCATTCGTAACAAATTCGTACCCCTCCGCAATATCACTGACCTTAATCTCGCTCACATGAATCGGCACCACGCTGTTGTTCGTGATCCCGTAGCCCTCCGGCGTGATAAATTCTCCGGTGCTGAGCACGGCAAACGTAATACTGAGTGGAACCGTTGCGGAAAGCTGTGATACATCTTTGGTATACACCACCTTTACCTGCGTGGAGGCTGTTCCTGCTTCAAATAAATTGCTGCTCGCCGTGTCGACGGCCTGTCCCTGCTGTGCCTCCCCTGCTGCAAATGCAGTCATGCTCATGCTTGCCGCCAGGGCCAGGGCCGGAATCACCATTTTCATCTTCTTCATACTCTTTCTCCTTTGATTTGTTTTTATAGACAATTTACGGGTTACCCTCTTAAGAACCGGCCACAATCGTAATTTGGGCTGCTGCCTGACCGGCCTGCAATAAATTTTCCATATCATAAGCCGTAAACAGGGCCGTAGCGGAATACGTTCCTGCCGACAGCGTGCGATTCAGTTTTACATACTCGATATACTGTCCCGGCGCGATACCGGCAGACTCATAAATCGGCTCCCTCTCCCCATCCAGCGTGATCGCTACCTTCATATGATGATGATTTGCGGCTATGTTTTCAATCCGCGCCATGGCATCAGCTCCATTCTTATCAACCGTCACAACCGACGCAATGGAAATATTAAACATGCCTTCCTCGACCACCTTATTCAGTTCCTCCTGGATTTCTTTCTCAGAGCGCCCCGGCAGGGTTCCGGTCCGGGCAGACGGATCAAAAAACTCATGAACCGGTTCCGCCCTGCAGCTGTGCAAAAGCCAGATCAGGACGAGAAGAAGCAGCACTGCCAGAATGCCACAGATCCACTTCCTTCGATTTCCGCTTTCCTTATTATTTTTCTTATCAAGTCCTTTGTCCTCTGATTTGAATTGCTTCATATGCATTCCTTTCTAATCATAAATTTATCACGATGTTTCCAGACTCCTGACCGTATAGGTTACGATCGCAACCACAGCCTCTTCCCTGGCTTCAAATGTTCCCGCCAGGCAGTTTCCGCCAAGCTCCAGCTCCCAGCTCAGCTCCAGTTCTTCTCCCGGCTCCAGAAGCAGCTGCTCCGCCTCGAGATTCCATGTCATACCGGCTTCACCGGCTGCTGTCTGTTCCTGCCCAAATGCTCATGTACGGTAAGGAAGCAAGCAACCGAAAACAAGAGATAGACCGCCAG
>OKRR01002596.1_pt1 | contig 12844 bp, 3 predicted proteins | sample 1601211 | NCBI WGS metagenome assembly OKRR01 (sample SAMEA3541525, study PRJEB24748) | human gut metagenome | biome: human gut; feature: human-associated habitat; material: faeces | place: China | collected 2012
CCCAACCATCTTTTGTGATCTGGAGTGTATCCTGTGTAAGCGTTTGATTTGCATTTGCAAAGCCAAGCAGAACACAAGTCCCTCCATTTCTTGTGTTCTCCAACCGCTGCAGCCATTCCTTATCCTGCTTCTCTAATACACGCTTCTCCTCCTCAAACGGCTTAATCCGTGCGGTAATTTCTGTATTGCTCGAAACCCACTGCTGCTCCTTTTTCTTCTCTGCCCACAGCGCCGCAGCAATGCCAATGATCCCGATGACGGTGACTACTACCGCCACAATCCTCAGCAATGCCATCCTTTGTTTTCCTGCTTTCATATTCCTTCTGCACTCTCTTTCTCTGTTTTCACTCGTATAAAACATTATACGATAAGAAAAGAAGAAAATCAATCGAAGAAAATTTTGTGAGGTGTTCTCCTGCCGCTCACAGAAAGAGACGGCAACAGACAAAAGTCTGCCGCCGTCTCACTTTCCTTCTTATGTCATCTCTTCCTGACTAGGATTATTCTCCCCAGCCAGTTCCTCCAACATCAAGCATATTATCATTCTGTGACGAAGTCTCATCCCCTGTTACTCCACTCATCGTGATGATACTCTCTCCGTCAAACTCGATAATTTCTAATGCTGGTGCTTCATACTGTCTTTTCATTCTGCTTCATCCTTTCTACTGATTGTATCTCTTCCTACTCTGGAAGTATCTCTTCTTCTCCAAAAAGCTCCTCCGGCAGCACTTCCTCTTCTGGCAATACCGGCTGCTCTTCCGGAAGTACAGCTTCCGGCAGTTCCAGTGTATGCCCTTCTCCCGGCTGCGCTTCCGCCTGATTTTCTGATGGTTCCAAATGTTCTGGTTCCTCTATAGTAATCGGCAAATTGTCATAGGTCAAAAGCCATTTTAATGTCGGATACCCTTTTGTGGATACCGAACCGAAATCCCACGCGTCTGGATCGGCTCCCCCTTCGTTGCCATTGAAAGTCAAGACATCGCGATAGAACGAGACGTCGTATTTCTGATGTTCCTCAGCAGCCAACAAGGTTCCTTTTGCAATCGTCGCCTCCGAAACATTACTTGTTCCTGTCGCGCTGGAAAGCTCGTAACATTTTGTAAGATTTGTCGCTTCTATCGTTTCAATCTGATATTTTCCTAAAAACTTATAATTGGCTCCTGCATTTCCGATGGCAATACATCTGTCTACCCACCAATTCTTCCCATTGGTACCAAAAGTATCTATGCTTCCTAAAAATCCACTCTTATCTCTCCATGTCGCCGGTTGGTTAGATCTCGCCTCCACGTTACTGATGACATTTCTTATCAGGGCTGCCTTAATCTCTCCCACAGCGCCACCTTGCTGGTTATTATCCATAACAATTTCCCCCTGCACGTAGGAATCTTCAAATTTGGAACGATACCCTGACAGCTGCCCGATGGCTCCTCCGACCAGATTGAAATTTGAAAGGTCTGCCGGAGCAATCTCCCGGTTAATGTCAATTCCCTCTAACCAGATTTTTCCGACATAGGATTCATACACAAGCCCGCTAAGTGACGCAGTATTCGTTCCTCCATTCAGTTTTACATGATTCATATAGATCGTCTCCAGATGACCATACTCTACCGAACGTGCAAGTCCATTGGCTTCTGCTTTCCTTGTATATCCCCACTCCGTCTTCTCGCCTGCAGTTACAAAGACATTTTGTATACGGAGATTTTTCACAGTCGCCTTGGCATTGACTGACCTTCCTCGAATCAGGTCAAACAAAGAGGCACGCAAGCCGTGGATGACCTGATTGTTTCCATCCAGTTCTCCTGAAAATTCTTTCATAATGTAGGAGGTCTGATTTTCCGGCAATCTCACTTGCTCCATGGAAATATTGTTCATCAAAATATATTTTCCACCCGGATTCTCTGAAATCTTCATCAAGTCTTCCGGTGTACGAATCTGAATATATTCCGCAGATGGATGTTCGGTGCGCAGTGGATGTTCGGTCACTGCCGATCCTTCCGGCAATGGCGGAAGCGGTTCTTCTCCTGCGATCCATACAAGGGAAGGATATCCATGTTCTGCCACAGAAGAAAAGTTCCATTTTGTGCTGTCAAATTTCAAAGTATCCCGATAAAAATCCGGATTTTTATACTCGGTAGTTTCTGTCAAGTATCCCGAAACTGCGGCGCTTCTTCCGCTCACCGCTGCCTCATAGCAGTTCTTCAAGCCGAATTCTATCGTAGTATTCGATTTCCCTTTTGTTGCAAATCGGTAGGCCTCTCCGACACTTCCCTGTGCCCGGTTTTCTCCTGCTTCCCCGATTGCAATGTTATTTTCCATCCACGTTGTCATACTTCCGTCAAAACTGACCATTCCTATGAAGCCGGCTCCATCGGTCTGTGGTGACGTGGATTTTGTCCGCATATTTGAAACGACCTGTTTGACGGTGTTCTCCATTTCGTCGTTGTTGTAGCCAAACCTCCCTGCGTGTTGGAGCGAACAGTGATTTCTCCTCCCACATAGCTGTCGTTGACATGAACTCCTCCATTCAACTGCGCGATCAGGCCTCCGACCATCAAATCTGTCTTTCCAGCAAAAGCCGGTCCATATGGATTGATATTCAATCCTTCTGCCCACACTTCACTGATCGTCGTGTTTTGTGCCGTTCCTGCAAGTGCACCTGTATTGTCTCCTCCTGCAAGGATATTCTTTAACTGCAATCTCGAAATCTTCGCATTTTGTAAAGACTTCGCAAGCGCATTCGCCCCTTGGTCACTCTTCCACCGTTCTACTGTTACGTCTGTCACCTTTAAGTTCTTCACAGTTCCCGACAATCGGTCAAATAGCGGTGCCCCGGAAATTTCACGGATCGTCAGTCCATTTCCATCCAGCTCTCCACTGAAGTTTCCAAGGAAAGAGCCATCCTCAGCCTTTTTCCCAAAAAGAGAAATCGATTGCATCAGAATATATTTTCCGGAACTGTTTTTCGCCGCCAGCAGTTCTTCGGCCGTATGGATCGGCTCATATCCAGACGGAACCGTCGTCTGTAATGGGGTTTCTTCTGCCGGTGTTCCTTCTGTACCCGGAGGTCTGATTCCCTCTGCATCCATCTCATGAAGTCTCGGCCAACCCGTCTTTGCTGCATCAGCCCAGTTCCAGATGTTCGGATTCAGTTTCAGATCAGACTGATAGAATGCTTCACTTTGCAGACGATCCTGAGTCACTCCCTGCGGATCTGTACCTACAATCTGGTATCCCGGTGTGTCCGTATTGACAAAACAGTTTTTAAATGCCTTCAATTCATTAATATCATCCGGATTGTTCATATACATCAATTTGTAACGAGTGCTTCCCGGATCTTGTGGGTACACACCGCCAGCCACCACACATTCTGAAATTGCACTTTCTCCTGTCACGCTTCCGACAAATGCCGCTGTATTTTGCGGAGCCGCCTGATATGGCATGTGCAATTCTGCATCTGCAAATACTTTTTGAATCGTCACCGCATCTGCGCTTCCGACAAGTCCACCCACCTCATTTGCGGATGTATGTATCTTTGTCTCTGCTACAAGCAGATTGGACATTCTGGATGCAGCTGCTTGGGCTGTGATCCCCCCTGCATAAGCCGCGTTTGCCGTCAGATCCATACCTTGTACACTGATTCGATCAAAGGTGGATCCCTGATCTTTTCCAACCAGTCCTGTGTAACTCTGACCATTTAAAGTGATTCCGTTGAAATGTATATTTGTTACCGTGGCATTCTTCGTCTCCGCCGCCAGCACATTTGCGCCGGCATCTTCGCTTTTCACAAAAATATTTCTGAAACGAAGGTTCTCTACGGTTCCTGACAGTACCGCAAACAGCGGACCTCTGATTCCACTCACGCCATGTGCTTGCCCGTCCAGACTTCCTGTAAAGGTTTCTGTCACATAAGCAGTTTCTACCTCTGCAAAGTCCAGGTCAGCTGTCAACACAAATTTTCCTTCCGGCACTCGGTTCATCTTCTGGAGATCTGCCACTGTATGGATCTCCGACCGCATCGGATTGATTTCGACTGCAAACTCTCTCAACGAAGCAAATCCTCTTTCAGCTGCCTGCGCCGCATCCCACACAGAAGCATCCAGTCCCAGTGTTTCTGTATAAAATTCCGCTGTCCACACTTCTTTGCCTATCGGTCTTATAAAATCACCTTCGCCAGACTGACTGATTCCATTTCCGGCTGCAAATTCATATGCATTGCTATACTGTGCAGTATTTCCGCCAAGCTTCTGCATATGGTCTGCCACATCTCCTACCGAACAAATATTGCGGTAGGTATTTTCGCCGATACCGTTTCCTACCATCCCGGCTCCGTCTGCCCCTGTCACATCCACATTGAGATAAATATTTTCAAAAACAGCTCCTTCTGTCGTCACCGCAACTCCGGCTGCCGTAGACGCCGCCTGAACAGCACCTTCTACAAAAAGATTTTTCATCGTTGTATTGCGTACAGTTCCCGTAACTGCCGCAGCCTTTCCTGCTGCACTGTTCACTCGGATCCCGTGAAGCAGCACTTGTTCTACAACAGCATCCTCCATTGTATTTGCCAAAATTCCGCTCGCTGTCTCCGGAGTGTCTGACAGCCCCACAGTGCTTCCCTCTATTGCCAGGTTCCGGACACTTCCCTTCAGTTGATCAAACAGCGGCTTTTGCAATCCGGTGATTTTATAGTGCTGTCCATCCAACACGCCTGTAAATTCCGGTATGACACCGCGTTCGCCTTCTGCTCCCGTCAGATCGATATCTGCTTTCAGATGATATTCCTGTCCAGGGAATGCTTTCATCTTCAGAAAGTCCTCCGGTGTATGGATCTCTATAATTTCTTTTTTCTCCATGCCTCTTAATTCCGGATATCCCTTCATAGCTACTAAGCTGAGATTCCAGATTTCTTCCGAAAGGTTCATAGAAGCCCGATAAAATTCTTCCTCTTTTGTGCGTTCTTCCGAAATTGCAGAAAGGATTCCTATCGTTTCTGTCGTGTGAGAGATTCCCCCGGCAGTTTCAAGCACAAACGCATTCTTCACCATCGACTCTAACACTTCCGGTGTTCCCAGGAAGTTATAAAGAGACGTCTCTGTTCGATTGTCTACCTTTCCTGCCGCAAATACATTTTCCACATTGCTTTTTCCTCCGAGATTTCCAATAAATCCCGCACTATTCGTCCGATTCTTCTCATCCGTATAGTTCTCTGCCACCATATCTGCACCACTGTACACCTGACGGATATTTAAGCTTTTCCCAGCTCCGATAAATCCTCCACAATCCGTTCCGCTCAGTGTTACCTTACTGTCGATCACTGCAATTTCACTGATCTCTGAACCAGAAGCGCGCCCTGCAAAGACCGCATTGTAATTTCCGGTTCCTTGGATCTGCGCATTTCGAATCTGGATTTGTGAAAAGTCAGAACCAGTATAATCGTATCCTACGACAGCAGCATTGTAGCTTTTTCCACTGATCTTGATATCTTCCAGACTCAGCCGTGCAAACGTCGAATGGTTCGATTCTTTTGCCACTGCGGCATTTTTGCTTTCGCTGTTTGCAATGTTTACAGAAGTAAGCTTCAGATTACGAACCGTCGCATTTTGTACTTTTTCAAAAAGCGGTACTTGAAGACCTGTGATCGCATACTCTCCTCCGTCCAGCTCTCCTGTGAATGTACCTTGGATCACAGCAGCATCTGTCACCGAAGAAGCATCGATCTCATTTTTCAGCACATATTTCGTATAACGATTTTCTCCCAGAGTCCGGAGCTCTTCTAATGTTCTAATCTCCTGTACGGTCTCTTCTTGTTCTTCTTTTACAACAATCGTAAACTGCTTCTGTTGTGCAACCCAATCTTTCTTTGTCCCTGTTGTGTCACTGATCTCTATATCAGCAATGTACGAATTGGCTGTTCTGCGCAAAAGTGGCACTGCTGCATCTGTGATCTTATGTCCATTGCCATCCAGTTTCCCGATGAAAGTCGTGTCCACATACACCTCTCCACTTGCCTGAATGCCTTTCATGGAAATGTCTTTTTCCAACACATAAAATCCATTTGGATTCTCTCTAAGCTTCTGGACAAGTTCTTCTGCTGTAGAAATGGATACGGCATTTCTCGTCTCTGTCCCACCGTAAACCGGAGTCCGGAACTCATCCGTAATCCTCTGGAGATAACGGAAGACATTCTCTCTGGATTCCTTGATATGATTCAGTGTATTGTTTCCGTTGGAAGCTCCACTTCCGATCTCATTTCCATAATTGATCATGTTTTGCTTTAGATATTGAATCAAAGCTTCTTCATCAAAGTACGCATTCCCCTGCTCTTTCTGCTGGTGGATCTTTGTCTCGATTTCTGTGTTTTTATTTTTTCGATAGGACTCAAACGTAAAGTCTGCATTTCCTGTTTTCTGCCGGAAATATTGCAGATCCCCCGTTCTTGTTCTTCCACTCAGGTACTCTACCAGACCGTTGCTGTATCCATACAATCCAGCCAGCTCATACCCATTTCGACGAAATGTCTGTGCATTCGGTGTACCATTATCTACATACGGAACATACCAGCTCGCATAACATGCTCTGTCGATCTGATAAGCACCTAAATTGTTGACTCCTACCTCATTGAAGCTTCTCAGATCCAAGCGATGTCCCGGTCGGATTGTCAGTTGATTGTCCCACAGATCATCCAATGTCTTCAGATTCATATTTTCTAATTCTCCGGCGCCAATCGTCCGCCAGGTGCTGTTTGCACTGTTCCACTTCTGGTGATTGTTGGTCGTTCCGTATCGGTGCTGCAGTGTAATCCTTGCCTGCTGCTCCGGAGTCAGTTGTAAATACGCCTTCCCCTGCAAATAATCCAACGTATAGATGACATCGAACACTTCCTTATAATAACTCTGAAACTCCTCCGGAGAATTGATCCGATCTGGTGTCAGATTTGTCATCATCGATCCGTCTCTCGCATAGGTTTTCATAAAGTTCATATTATAGTCTACGTTCGCCTGATTGGCAAATCCATTGGAATAGTCCTCGCCATTTCGTCCCGGTCGTTTTCCTTTGTTCTCCATCCAGATCCACATATCTGTCACATGTCCCATCTCGTGGTTTAAGACAGTCAGATCTCCGATGAAATTCGAACCATTATAATAAATGTAATCCCGATTTGGATCTCCGAAAATCACCGCTACCGCACCACTGCTATGCTGCCAAAGTGTCTGCAGCGGCCTATAAAATTCCTTGAACACATCCTGATTATGATTCTTATTGGAAGAAGAGTCCACGATCAAAAACTTACTGTTGTTAATGGAATTTGCCCCATTTTCTGCAACATCAACAAAATTATCATAACTTGTCTTGAAGTGATTCACCTGCGTAATCACCTGTTGCTTTTTCTGCTGTCTCCATGCTTCCGTATCCTGATATCCACTGTAGATTTCCAGATTTCCATAAATCAGCGCGGATGGGAACGATGCCAGATACAAGTTTTTGGAAGTTTTATACGATAATACCGGAAGGATCAGCTCATGATTCCGCTGCACCGTATTGTTTTTCAAAATCTTCCATAATCTTGACTGAATCTTCGGATTATTCGCCCGCGCCTCTACAATAAATCCACTCTGGAAATTGTCGATGATCCAATCATTGACGTCCGCATAACCAGCATACTCTTTCATAAAGTATTCCACGAACGACGCCACGTTAGAAATCCCTGTATAAGCTGAGAGGCGGTTAATATAGAACGATGGCGTATTATTCCCCTGACGCCCGCCATTGCTGCTGAGTTTCACAATCTCTGTAGGAAGATTTCGCACTTTTTTCCCTGTCTTTAAGATAGAATTGTCAAACAGGACGACATCCCTGAGATTGATACCTCCGATTTCAAAGTCATACCAGCGATCCAGATAGTTATACGCATAGAGGAAATCTTTTAGATACTCGCTGGTAAGGAAGTGATCGGTCACGATCTTCTTTGCTATCTCATTTTCCAGATTTATCGGATACTGTGCATTTGTGGCCGACATCGAAACGAGAACCTGCTCCATCTCCGTTTTGACAACTTCATTATAATTTCTCCGATATACATCCAAAACAGAACCACTGTCCTTTTGTGCCACTCTTGTCTCAATATCCCGGTCAAATTCATATGTCTTTGCTGTTTCCAGCAACTTCTGGAACTGCGCTGATGTTGTATTCACTACATAATTTTTAAAGTTAAAGTGTACCGGAATCTGTGACACCTTATAAGAAGCAATGTTCGCCCGCGTATCTATATAAGACATATTGTAGATCAGCGGTGTCGTTTCGTCCGCAAATTGAATTCTCAGTTTCTTTACCTGATTCACGGTCTTATCTGACAGCGCTACAATCCTTCTTCCTTGTTCATCCATCGGATAGACTGCCAGCACTCTCTTCTGATTTAAAATGTGTGACACATCTACGTGATTTCCATCCAGAACGATCTGTTCCCTCTGGTAGAACGGCATAAACAACTGTAAATTTTCATACAGTAATTTTCGGTCTTCCCGATAGCCTGTAATTCCTTCCAGTGATCTTGACAAAGCAGCCTCTTCCTGACTTCGCACTGCGATCGCTTCCTGGATCATCTCCGGCGCTTCCACCGAAACTGGATTTTCTTCCGTCCCGTACACATCTCCTTCTGCCTGCAGACGCGGTCTCTTTCCTCCGACAACATCATCCAAATACCAGATGTCTTCCTGCCATTCCAGTGTCTGCAAATAGAATTCCTTGCTTTGGATCTGTGCCTCAGATGCCTGTTCGATTTTTCCAGGCAATACCGAAGATACCGGATCTCCCTCACGATATTCGTAGTTTCCTACATAGTTCTCTCCTTCGGCAATCCCCTGCTGATTTCCTACAAATGCAGAGGAAGCCGGTCCGAAGGAGATATTGTGTTCAATCTTTGTCGGAGTCTGGTCTCCCGTACCACTTTCCCCGATAAAAGTTCCGACAACACCTGCCGCAGCCGGAGTCTCATTCTTTTCCTCCGTCTTTTTCCATGAAAGCTGTCCAAAGTTTTTACTCAGCTGTGACTGCTTCACGATTGCCGCAAATCCGCCCTGCGGACCCTCTGCCGTCTGGAAGCTGTCCGGATCTGCCGCTCTCTTTGCATAAGAGTTTGAAATGACAGAGCCTTCCAAAATCTCCGCCGCAAATCCGCCTGCATTTCCTCCGGTCACCTCCGCATTGACGGAACAAGCTTCTGCCGTCGTCTGCTTCATTACTGCAACCATACCACCTACCGTAGTTCTTCCTGTGATGCTCATATCTCTTACATAGACATGTCTAAGTGTCGTTCCGCTCTCGGAAACTTTAGCCAGTGCAGCAACCTGATCGGTATCTTTCTTCCCGATCGATCCCTGCGTCAACTTCAGCTCCTCTACCGAAGCTCCTGCCAATGTCTCAAACAACGGAAGCTTCATTCCGATGATCTGATGTCCATTTCCCCGCAACAGGCCTCGGAAGCTGCCCGAAATGATCGCATTGCCTTCTGTGATCTCCGATACATCAAGGTCGGTTGTCAGAACATAGGCGCCGCCCAGGTCATCCTTGATCTTCCGAAGGTCATCCACCGATGAAATCTCTTTCATCTGCAGCATCGTTGTCATATTGGAATCCCCATTCTGCAATATCGGTGTCTTTCCTTCCTGTAGCGGTGCAAAATTCCATACGTCTTCCGGCCATGCCATTGCCGTGTAAAATTCTTTTCTGGAAAGGGTATCGACGGAACTCTCTGTAATCTTTGTCAATGCTGTTGCCCCGGTTCGGCTGCTCTCCCTTTTCAATCGGCTCTCTTTCATAGAATATAATCCAGAAACACCTTCTGCACTATACTTTGTGTCTTCGGATGCTCCATCAAATTTATAGCCCTGGGTTCCGCTGCTGTAAGAAACATTGTTTTTCAATATACCCGTTCCATCTGCATTTCCAATGTATCCAATAAATCCACCAGACTCTTTCTGATTGGATTTTGCCACTTCCATACTTACATTTGTATAACAGTTTGTGACCGAAGTGCTGCAGTTCGAATTATGCCATCCGATCAATCCTCCGATGGCACCGTTTGTCTGGTTTCCACGGATTGTTCCAACTGCATAGGAATTTTCTATAATATTGCTGCCATTCCCATTGTTGACGCTTCTCAGATTTGACATCTGTCCGATCAATCCACCTGTCGTATTAAACGTACCGGTAATCTCCAAGTTGGCGGAACATCTTCTGACCGCTGCATAATCCATACGACCGATCAGACCTCCAAGCAGCTGTCTGCTGTTCGGTGTTTTCAGACTTCCGCTTACATGGACATCTTCCACACTTGCGTTTGCCATCGCTTTGTTCGCCAGCGTTCCGCCGCCGGCATCTCCATAGGATCCCTGCTTTGTAATGGATACATTTTCCAGCTTCACGTTCTTTACCGTACCACCTGAGATCGTTCCAAACAAAGTTGTCGTCAGCCCTTTGATCTTATATCCTTTTCCATCAAAAGTCCCGCGAAATTCCGGGATCAGTACGTCTTCTCCCTGCACCATGCCGGCATCGATATCATGCTCCAGTGTATAAGTCCCATCCGGATCTGCCTTGATTCGATCTACCAGTGCCTGCATCGTAATGTATTTCGTGGATGCCTGTCCTTCCGATAAAGTTCCAAACTCCACAACAACCTCTGCCTGCGGCTGCCCTTGCTGCGGCATCACATAGTTGTCCAATTTCAACCCAAAGCTGACTTTCCCATCCTCCGAGACAATCAACTTTGTAATCTCAGAAAATACTTCTGGCTGATCTTCCATCTCAACCTTTACAATATATTGCTCTGGTTTAAACTCCTCTACACGGAAGTGTGAGACTTCTTCTACTTCCCCCACTTCTTCTCCGATTCCAGTCTTGTGATACAGCGTAACACCGGAAACGGTTCCGAGTTCAAATGGAATTTTCTTTTCTTCTTCCTGCGGTTGTTCCGGCTGGTCTGCCGGATTCAAAATATTTTCCCGCAGCCACTCCTTATTTTCCTCTGTCTCTGTCGTCCCGTCCACTGCCGCCTGTGCAATCTGATAGACTTGGCGGTTGACCGTATCGTCACTGTATACAATCTCTGTCTTTTTCTCCGAAGATCCTTCTTCATTGGAAATCGTTCTTGTAATCTTTGCATAGACTCTGGCCGCATAATCATTTTTATATCGCTCTTTCGAAAGATTTGCCAGAACCGCTGTAAAATAGATTCTGTCGTCATCTTCTGAAAACTTTTTAACTGCCGTTACTTTAGCCGGCTTGTACACTGCACCATTGTAAAGATATTTGCGGTCCAGTTCCAGTTCCTGCTCCCCTAGATATGTTTTAGGAAGCAGAACCATTCCATATTCTACAACTGCACCGCTGCTCTCTAATTCTTGCAGATAAGATTTCTTGATACATCCGATCATTCTTAATCCCATCGGAGTAATCGTGCGGATTTGTCCACCCAACATCTGCATATCTACATCCCGCAGCTCAGGTCCGGATGCCTTGACCGGAACTACCCATTGTCCCCAGAACAAAAGCAGCAAAAAAATCCAGATGCCTAAACTCTTTTTCCTCTGTTTCATACTCTAATCCTTCCTTAGTATATTCCTGTAATCCACCCCGGCTCACTCACTTGCGGCAGTGTCGGTTTCTGCGGCACTTCCGGCTCCTGTGGCTGTTGTGGCGCTTCCGGTTCCTCATTTGGTCCCTGCGGCTGCTGCGGTTCCTCATTCGGCTTCTGTGGCACCTCTGATTTTCCCTCTGTTTCTTTTTCAGTATCTTTCTTTTTATCTGCTGATTTTTTCTTTCCGTCAGACATTTCTGCCTGCTTCTGTGCATCTTTCTTCAGCGCTCTCTTTTCTTTCCAGGTAACATCCTCTTCTTCAAAAAGATGATTTAGATCCAACACATGGTCACGTGCATTGAGATTTTCAATCTCTGCTACCTCATCCGACACCGGTGTTTTCTTCTGCTGTTCTTTCTCATCCCCCTGGAAGTGTTCCCACAAAGCGATCCCACTTCCAAGCAGTATGCAAAAGCCAATTCCGGCGATTGCACCTGCCATCCTCTTTTTTCTCTGCATTCGTTGTCTCTCCTTTTTATCACTTTTCTTTCCCATCCAAAAGATTGTCTAATTTCCATCAGCATTGCCGGATCCATCTAATACGATTTTATGATCACAACATGTAAATGCTGCCACCTTATGGGAAATGCATAAAATGGTCTTTGATTTCATCTGTTTTAAATTGTTTAACACTTGTTCTTCTGTCTTCTCGTCCAGCGCCGAGGTGCATTCATCCAAGAGAAGAACCGGCGCATCACTTAAGAGCGCCCGCGCAATTGCGATCCGCTGGATCTGCCCTTCGGAAAGCCCATTTCCTCTTTCCCGCAGCACCGTATCCAATCCATCCGGGAGCTCCTGAATATATTCCCAGATACATGCCATCTTTGCCGCCGTACAAATCTCCTCTTCCGATACCTGTCTTCCGGAAAAGACAAGATTTTCACGGATGGTTCCTGATAAGATCATATTCCCTTGCGGCACGTAGGCAAACATCTTTCTTGTCCCGGCATCCGCCGGTATCTTTTTCTTCCCAAGATCAAAATAAATCTGCCCTTCCTCACATTGAAGTAAACCAAGCAGCAACTTCATCATCGTGCTTTTGCCTTCACCAGAAGGACCGGCAACTGCCGTCAGACTTCCCTTTTCCAAGCGTACAGAAAAATGTTCCAGCACGCTTCGGTTCTCGTAGGAGAATCCAACCTCTTCAAAGACAATCGCCTGCATCTCTTCAGAAATTTTTTCAAAATCCTCTTCCACGGAAAATGCCTCTTC
>OKRR01002597.1_pt1 | contig 12841 bp, 9 predicted proteins | sample 1601211 | NCBI WGS metagenome assembly OKRR01 (sample SAMEA3541525, study PRJEB24748) | human gut metagenome | biome: human gut; feature: human-associated habitat; material: faeces | place: China | collected 2012
CCCCTGCCATAAAAAGTCTTTACAACAATCGTTGTATGTGTTATAATGCTTCAGTGTCGAGCCATTATTAATTTGGCCCGGTAGTTCAGTTGGTTAGAACGCTAGCCTGTCACGCTAGAGGTCGACGGTTCGAGCCCGTTCCGGGTCGCCAAATTCGCTGCTGTAGCTCAGTCGGTAGAGCGCATCCTTGGTAAGGATGAGGTCACCAGTTCAAATCTGGTCAGCAGCTCCACAGAAAAACCTTGAAACCATTATGGTTTCGAGGTTTTTTCTTTTTTTAAGTCGAACCTCAAGTACCATAGATTTGCGGGGTTGCTAAACATCATGCTAAACGAAAAAGTGTTTGCATCGTGTGCTGTCTTATGCAGAGACTTTTAATAGCTGCATGAGCTTGGCAGAGAGGTCAGGATTTTCCTGAATCAGTTTTAGAATTTCGGCTGCGTCAAGAGATGCTGGCTTCTCATTTGATTTTGCGGGAGTTGGATAAAAACTTGATTCAACCATCGATGCAAGCTGTTGCTTCTCTACTTCAAGTGCTTCATTGTAATGATGCATAAGTACTTCCGGGGATTGTCCAGCGTTAGCAGCCACAAGTTGGTAATTGTTTTTAGTCAGTCTGATTTTGTGCATTTGTCCTGACTTACGTAAACCCTGAAGATCAATTTGGTCCGTAATATTCATTGCGCTTTGCCATTCTTTGAAGGACTTGCAGAGATTATTTGGGTCAATGGGACGTCCATCTGGCTGGCAAATCAGCAGTCCATTATCTTGATATTCAGAACCGAGAGATTCTTTCGCTCTGTTGATTTCCGCAATGCGCTCTTTGATTTCTTGAACTAATGGGCTTGTCAGGTATTGCTTTCTCAAACTGCCCTCTGTTTTTGGAATTTTTAAGACAAGGTGGCTTTTAGCGTTAGAAAACTGTTTCGGAAAAACTTTAGCAATCTTTTCTCTGGAGAGATTTTTGAGGGCCTCGTCAGAGACACGTTCAAGAATTTGGGAGATCCACATGCTGCCTTCGTCAAGGTTGATTGAGTGAATGTCAATAGCAACAATCTCGCCCGCTCTAAGTGAACATACAAAGGCCAGGTGAAGCGAGAGATGGAGGATGGGATCATCTTGAATCTGATCGAGAATTTTTGAAATATACTCAGAAGACCAGGCTTTACGCCTCTTGTAGTGTTCGGATGGACCTTTTGTATTGGGAATCTCTGCGATGTAGTTCCATCGTTTTGCTGTTTCAAAGCCAAGTGTAAGAATGTTATAGCATTTTTTTACGGTCCCAGAACTCAGTGTTGGAATTTCCGAAGTGTGTTTGCCATAACTCTTGCTTCCACGGCAAGGCTTCTGAAAAAGATGGTCGATAAAGCCGTCAATGGCGCTGCTGGTAATAGAACTCATGACCCAATCACCAAAATAGGGGTATATGTGCGTCTCCAGATTTTGACGATAGCTGTCATAGGTTTTAGGTGAGAAGTTCTTCTTTCTTGCGTGTATTGGAAGAAACCGCTCCATAAATTCTCGATAGGTCTTGCTCATATTGTCTTCGCTTTCAGGGGACGGAGTATCAGGAGTAGCTACTGCATTTTCAGCAGCGATTTTTTGAGCTACCTTTTCAACGGCTTTTTTTCTACGATACTCGGATGCTTCATGCGTAATATCAGATGCCCTGTTTTGAGATTGAAGATAGTCAATATAGGCTTTGCGCTGAATTGCTTCCAATTCAGAAGAGTAGGATTCCCATTGCTGCTTACGTTTTCCGTCAGCTGCTTTGTAAGTATAGACGACATTGTGCGATGTTCCGCGTATTGTATATGTTGCCATAACGGTTCCTTTCTTGTTCGTTGCTCTATGATTGATCTAACGCATTGAACCAAGAATCGAATGATTCTTTATGAATGCGCAGGCACCGTTTGCCAAGTCGAATGACCTTAAAATCTGTTGTATGTTCGCAAAGATAGTAGGTCTTGCGTAGACTGACACCTAGAATTTTTGAGATCTGTTCGACGGTGTAGGTGCGTTGAACATTGTTGCTGCAGATTTGGTCAGACAAAATAATACCTCCTTGCAGCTTGGAAACCGCTATAGTTTGTAGTGAATACCTCCTTCCCTAATTGTTTAGCAGGGTAGGCATATTATACTCTCCACAACAACGATTGCCAAGCATAATTTTATTGAAAGTCAATTCGCTTTCCGGACCATTTCCTGCGCCCTCGCTTCAGGCCGCGTGTTTGCAGGCTGCCGCTGTGCGGCACTTCCCCGGCAGGTACGCAAACGCATACTGTCAGCCGGTCCTGTATAACTTCCGGACGAATCTATGCAGCCCTCCTTATCTCTGAGGGCGATTTCAAGGTGCGGAGCGGATGGCTTTTACCATTCATAAAATAAATACAAGACTCTGTCAGTATTTTTTGCATACATCTCAAAAAATCTAAATATAGTATTTGCGTATTGACTTATACAATATATTGTGCTACACTTTACCTGTAAATGAGTTTGCACAATTTCCCCTACTTGGGGCATGGGTCGATTGGCCTGTGTGTGGAGCGATCCACCTGTGCACGTTGTCAGGTTTGTACGTTTATGTCAGTAGTATTGCTGCGCCATGAGAGGCCGGCTGCTGCTGGCTTTTTATTTTACGGGGTAGTAACACCCCAATGCCGCGGGAATGACGAGTGTTTGCTGTCAGGCAAACACACTGGATTTTACCAGAATCGTTGTTCCCGCTTTTTTTGCGCCCAAATGCCGAAAGGCTTTGAGGATATATCATCAAGAAAGGTGGAAACAAGAAATGAAATTCAGACGAAAATGGAAACCCGGAGGGCATCCCAGACGTTCCTCCCGACCGTATCACAGGTACAGAGAGAAGCGGCTTTTGAATAAGCCGCGCATCGGATATGAAGCCGAGGAGGAATGTATCTATGGAAAACGCAGCGTGTTACGCTCCGCAAATTCTTGTCAGCACAGAAGATCTGCCGCGTGAACAATGGCTGGAATACCGGCGCAAGGGCATCGGCGGAAGTGACGCCGCTGCCGTTCTCGGAATTTCACCATTCCGTACCGGACGGGATCTCTACTATGACAAGCTGAATATCGTCACGGCAGACGATGCCGAAAACTGGGTCCAGTTGGAGGTTGGAACTCTGCTGGAACCGTTGGTTGCCAAGATCTTCGCTCATAAGACGGGCTATAAGATCTACCGCCGGCCATTCATGTTCCAGCACCCGCTGTATCCCTGGATGCTGGCGGATCTGGATTATATGGTGGAACTGCCGGACGGTACAACAGCCATCCTTGAGATCAAAACCACGAATTATAACGCCAAGGATAACTGGTGGTACAACGGCGAGGAAATCGTTCCTATCTACTACGAATCGCAGGGGCGGCACTACATGGCGGTCATGAACATTGACCGGGTCTACTTCTGCTGCCTTTACGGAAATTCGGAAGACGAGGCGATGATCCGTCGTATCGACCGTGATATGGCCTATGAGGAGGAGCTGATTGCTTTGGAACGGGACTTCTGGGAGAATCATGTCCTCACAAAAACGCCGCCTCCCTATGTGGAAGCGGATGGTGACCTGATCCTCGAAAGCCTGCGGCGAAAGCTGGGGCCTGCGGACAAGGACGCGCCTCCCGTGCTGCTGGGGCAGACGCAGTTTGGGCAGCTTTCCATGCTTCTCTCCCTGCAAGAGCAGAAAAAGGCGCTGTCGGCTGATGTGAGCAAGCTGGACAAGGACATCAAGCGGTTGAAGGGTATGCTCATCGAGAAAATGGGCACGAGCTGTACCGCCGTGTATAACGGTCTTGCGGAGAGCTACACCATAACCTACAATCCGGTACGCTCCGCAGGCATATCAAAGGATGCCCTGGAACGGCTGAAGGACGAACACCCTGACATTTACGATCAGTATGTCACGGTGTCTGAATGGCGAAGATTCCATGTGAAAAAAGCTGCTTTGCAGGCAGCGTGAAAAGAAACGGAGGTGATGTGCTGTGAGCATTGTTGCAGCACTGGACAAGGTACTGTTTTTCAATGCGTCCAGCAAATATTCTGTTCTTCGGATGAAAACGGAGGACAGCAGCGTACCCACAGAAGCCCGGAGCCCCTATCGCTATCACGACCACCTGATCCGCTTTACCGCCGTCGGCATCGAATTGCCGCAGACGGATACGGTGAAGATCGAGATGGATGGAGAGTGGAAGGACGGAAAATACGGGCTTCAGCTTCAGGTCGATCATTGGCAGGAGATCGTGCCGCCCACATTGGAGGGCGTCCGCAATTATCTTGCCTCCGGTCTGCTGAAGGGCATCGGAGAAAAGACCGCCGACGCGATCATTGAAAAGTTTGGTGTCAATGCTCTGGAGATTCTGGAACATCAGCCAGACCGGCTTCTTGAGATTCGCGGCATTACGAAGGAACGGCTTGCGGAGATCAAGGACGCCTATGCGGAAACCAGCCGGATGCGTGTCCTGATGACCCTGCTGGCCCCGTTCAAGGTCACGCCGACGACCGCGCAGAAGATTTATCAGCATTTCGGGCCTGCCTGTGCGGACATCGTGAGACAGAGTCCTTTCAATCTCTGCCAGGTGCCGGGATTCGGTTTTAAGCGTATTGACGCCATCGTGCAAAAATCCGGTGGAGACCTGCGTGATCCGAAGCGTGTTCACGGTGCGCTGTTCTATGCGCTGGAGGACGCACGGACAAAGGACGGGCATCTCTATCTGGAGGCAGAGTCTTTGCTCAAAGCGGCTATGCAGCTGCTCAATGAGCGGATACCCCTCCCGCAGATGCGCGTCCCCATGAGCCAGGTCGAACAGGAGCTGTCTGCCATGATCCGGCAGGATGAGGTGGTATCGAACCACGGCAATGTGTATCTGCCCAAGCAATTCCTGCAGGAGAGCGAAACCGCACAGAAAGCGGTAGAGCTGTTTCTGGCAAAGCCGACGGTGGTGGACATTACGCAGCCGTTGGAGCGAGTGAAGCATAGCTTAGGGCTCAACCTGTCCAAACGCCAGTCAGAAGGCGTGGAAATGGTGTTCCGGCATAACCTGTCCATTATCACAGGCGGCCCCGGCACCGGCAAGACTACGGTTCTGAAAACAGTGATCGAAGTGTACCGTCAGCTCTATCCTCAGCAGAAGATCGTACTCGGAGCGCCCACAGGTAAGGCGAGCCGGCGTATGGCGGAGGCAACGGGGATCGATGAAGCACAGACGCTCCACAGCATCCTGGGGCTTCACGGTGATTCGGAATCCAAGAAAGACCGGGAACGGAAACCGCTGGAGGCAGGGCTCCTGATCGTGGACGAGACTTCCATGGTCGATATGTGGCTAATCCATCAGCTCTTTTCACGCTTGCGCCCCGGCACCAAAGTCCTTTTGGTCGGTGACGCAGACCAGTTAGAGAGCGTGGGCGCCGGCGATGTGTTCCACGAGCTGATCAGCTCCGGTGTCGTGCCGGTCACGGTGCTGGACGAGATCTTCCGTCAGGCACAGGACAGCCTGATCGCCCACAATGCCCGTTTTATCAACGAGGGTAAAACGACGCTCTACTATGGTGAGGACTTTGCCTTTCATAAGGCAGAGAGCCAGGAGGAGACTGCCGGCATCATCCGTGAGCTTTACCGGGAGCAGATCGCCGCAAAAGGAATCGAGCAGGTGGAAATTTTATCGCCGTTCCGCTCCGAGGGCGAGGCATCGGTCAACAGACTGAATGAAGCTATCCGCGAGGAGATCAACCCCGCATCGCCGGAGACACCGGAGATCGTGTACGCCGGAAAGATATTCCGCCTCAATGACCGCGTGATGCAGATGCGGAATAATTACGACATCAAGCTGTATGACCGCTCCGGCAAGCAGGTCGGCGAGGGTATTTTCAACGGTGACATCGGCACGATCCGCAAAATTAGCGGCACCAATGTCGTGATCGAGTTTGACGGCCGCTATATGGATTGTCCGCAGGTGCTTCTGGATGATTTGGAGCTGTCCTATGCCATTACGATCCACAAATCTATGGGCTCAGAGTATGATACGGTCATTATTCCGCTGCTGGCTGCCCATAATGTGCTCCTGACGCGGAATCTTCTCTACACGGCCATCACCCGTGCCAAGCGCCGTGTGCTGCTGGTGGGTGAGAAACGGGCGCTGTATATGGCGATCCATCGGAGCCGAAAAGGAAAACGCAATACCATGCTGGGCGAACGCATCGCCCTCTACTATAAGGCGGTCACGCTCAAGGCTCTCCGTAACGAAGAGGGCGAAGAATGGCAGCGTGCCAGTTAATGTGAGATGAATGTGCAAAAAAACGCACAGTCATCTCTTATTTATTTTATGAAGGGAGTATCAAACCATGTCCAGAGAAAGAATCATGCTGACCCAGGCGATCCCCGCCGTACAGCAGCTTCGCAGGGTGCAGGGCTTTGACCCGCTGCGCTTTCTGAAAAGAAACGTCAACGGCGGAATCGAGCTGGAGCCGCGCTATCAGCGGCTCTGGTTCCGATTGGCCTGCCCCGATGGAAAAATGCTGCTGAACCGGCTGCAGATCACAGACCAAATCGCCGTTTATGAGGCGCAGGTATTTCTGTCCAGAGAGGATAACCAGCCAATCGCCAATTTCACCGCGGCGGTGGAAAAGGCGCAGGCTCCTGCCGGACGCTATGTGCAGGCCGCGCAGGACGCGGCGCTGAAAACGGCACTGGACAATGCGGGCTTCGGCATCCAGCTTTGTGAGATCAACCCCTCTGCGGCGGTAGATGCACAGGCCGATGGAAAACAGGAAGTCGCAACGGGCGCTGTAAATCGTCAGGAGACTGCTCCGGCGGCAAATAGAGCCACAGCGCCGCAGCGAGAAGATACTATCGGCGAAAGTCATCCGGTACAGGCAGTGCCTACACCGCAAGAGGTTCAACCGCAGGAGGCGGCAAAGACGCCCAGCGTAAAGCAGCAGGTGGTTCCCCCCGCCCAGCAGACGGAAAGCGTTTCAGACGCCATGAGTCTGCTGCAGGCGTTAAGCGGCGGAGCTGAGGCTTCTGAGCCTGATCCGGTTATGCCCCAAAAGGCGCAGGAGATTTCTTCGGAAACGGCGGAGCCTGCTGTCATGGAGCGGGCTGAAACAGCGCAGACGGTAAAGTCTGTTGTGGTCGATATGCCGGCAGCGGCATCGACAGCGGCTGCACCGAAATATTCGGACGATATGACGGTGGACGAAATCCTTTCGCTGATGACGGAAGAGGAAGCTGCGGAGCTGGTCGTGACCACCGGCGTCAATAAGGGCTGGACGATGGCACAGGTTTCTGAGCAGCGTCCCTCCAGTCTGAAATATTACGCCTATCTCTGTGAGGACTGCGGCAATATTGTGAAAGCCGCCGCCATGCTTCTGATGGGCGGTTCGCAGCAGTTAAAGGCAAGCTGACCGCTTTCCATCCGTAAATTTCGCGTCTTGGGAGGGATGCTGGTTTGCATTACGGGAAAAAGCATGATCTCCCCTTTGGTATTATGGATGTGGCCGGGCTCCTCCGCCTGAATATCAGGCGGAGGGCTCCCGGTCAGGTGTACGTGGATTGTCCCATCTGCGGTGACCGCCGGGGGAAAATGAATTTGAACACGGAAAAAGACCTGTGGCGCTGTAACTACTGCGGTGAAGGCGGCGGAATGCTGTCCCTTTACGCAAAGGTGTATGGCGTCAGCAATTCTGACGCTTATCGGGAGATCTGCGACGCTTTGGCGGTAAATGGTTTTTCACCGGACTATACCGTTCCGGAGAAGACGACGCCTGCGGAGGTCGAGCAGTCTGACGCGGCCTCTGTTCAAGAAGTGCATCAGACTCTCTCCATGCTGCTGTCCATGCTGACACTCATTCCGGCGCACCGCACACACCTTCAGTCTGTGCGGGGGCTGTCCGACGATGAGATCACACGCTTTGGCTTCAAGAGTACGCCGCCCCCTTTCCTGTGCCGCTCCCTGACCAATCGGTTGGTCAAGGCGGGCTGCAGGGTGCAGGGTGTTCCCGGCTTCTATGTGGATGATAACGGCTGCTGGACGGTCAAATTCCACCAGCGGACATCAGGCATCATCATTCCCATCTTCGGTGTAGACGGTCTGATCCACGGCACACAGATCCGGTTGGATCACCCGCTCAAGGATAAGGACGATCCACCGGAGAAAACGGGCGTGAAATACCTGACGCTGTCCTCCACGGGAAAGCGCATGGGAACGACCTCGGGGAGCCCCATTCACTTTGTGGGCGATCCATGCTCCCGCGTTGTATATGTGACGGAAGGCTGTCTCAAGGCGGATGTCGCTCACGCGCTGATGCACAGGACCTTTGTTGCCACGCTGGGCGTCAACAATACCGCCAAGCTGGATGAACTGTTTGCGTTCCTGCACCGAAACGGAACGGAGGAGATCATCGAGGCGGAGGACATGGATAAGTACAGTAATGAAATGGTGGGGAAAGGCGCATCGAAGATTTATGCGCTGGCGGCCAGGCACGGAATGCGCTGCCGCAGGCTCACATGGAATCCCAATTATAAGGGCATTGATGACTGGCAGCTTGCGCTGCGCCGGAAAGAACAGAAAATGAAGGAGGATCCAGGAATGACATTTAAGGAGCAATATCTTAATGGCCTATGCGGGTTGGAAATGCTGGAAACCTATACGGAAAAATGGCATGCGATGAAGGTGGACAGTATTTCCCTGCGGGACTATCTGGGGCTGACGGAGCAGGAATACGATGCGTACTTACAGACTGACCCCGGCGTTTCTTTTCAGGAGCTGTTGGACAGTCAGCGCAAAACGCAGCGGTTTCGTGTTTATCAGCTGGAGCTGGAGCATGGCGAGACGCGCGCATTCGCCTTTGGCGGCATTGACGCGCTGCACAAGGCCGGCTTTCAGCAGCCCCCGGCGGCGGAATACACGCTCGTTTATGACGGTGAACTGATCTGCCCGGTTAGGCAAGATGACCGTGATATTCTGGAACGCATTTTTGAACGTTATAACCAGGCGTTCCCCCCGGACTATCGTGGCCGCAGCATTGCCCCATCCGATGTGCTGGAGTTGTATGATGAAAGCGAGCGCAGATACTTCTACTGCGATATGGCTGGTTTCCCGCAGGTGAAATTTTCTCCCGCGCTGGCAAAGAAGGCATGAGTATGCTGTGATGGAGAAACAAAGAAAGGAATCTCTTGAAGCGGTATTACAGCTTTGCGGAAATTTAGGCGCAGAGATCCGGTATCATCCGGAGTACCGCTATTTTACAGCTATGGTCTGGACCGGCTGGGATACGCCCTGCGGAATGGGTGAGGCCCTTGCCATCCAACAGGAAATTCAAAGAACGGCTGCTCAGTATCCGACTGTTGTGTGCTACTGCTTCGACCCATTCAGCACACTGGTCTACACGGTCTGAGCCAAGTATGTAAAAAGGACGCCTTGTGCCATTGGCACAGGAGCGTCCTTTTCAAAATTTTATTTAGGAGGAATGTACGAATGGGCGCTTTTTCAAATGTGGATTACGAGCTTCAAAATAATGAGGCTGCCGTTTCCAACGCCTTTATGGAAGATGATGCTATGGATATGCCGCAGACGGTCCCCGCGGAGCCAGCAACAGGCAGTTTCCCGCCGGACACAGAACTGGCTCCGGCCACAGCGGTCAGCGAACCGTCGGCCGTCTCCGACACCCAAAGTGAGGACGAGGCCCGCCGTGCGCACGAAGCGGCTGAAGCCAAGCGCAAGGCAGAATGGGACGCCAGGCAGGCAGAAAAGCAGCGGGCGGAACAGGCTGCATTGGAAAAGTTGGATGCCATGAGCCCGGCTGAACTGCTCAAGGCTGCCGCAAAGCGCGTGTCCGCAGATACGGAGAAGCTGACGCGGCGCAACATGAAAGAAAGCGTTTCCGAGTTTATCCAGACTAAGTGCATTGATGACCTTGATTTTGCACGGCTTACCATGCACCCACGCAAGAGCATGATCCACTGCTTCCAGTATATCAGCCGAAAGTCATGGGATTATGTGCAGGATGAGTTGAAAGCGAACGGCGTTCAGCCGGGCCCCGGCCAGCAGGGATACGGCTGCGATATTCCCGACGATCTCTGCTATCAGTGGGCGGAGGATTATTTCCATGACCCCGATGCCAAGGAGGATCAGGGGGATGAAGAGAAGTTTGTCCCGCAGCCCTATCGTGGGAAAACATCTTCCAAGTCTGTTTCCAAGAAGAAAAAGGAAGAAAAGAAAAAAGAACCGGAGAAAAAGGAACTGCCGAAAAAAGCGGTAGCCGACGATGGGCAGATCTCGTTGGGTGACCTCTCCTCTTTTGGGGAGGCAGCCTGATGTATGCTTATAAAGGCTTTGAGCCGGATCTCTCCTGCCGTGGCTATCGGTTCGTCATGGGAAAGAATGTCACCCCGGAGGCAAACTGCGCCAGCAACGGTTTTCACTGTGCGGAGAATCCGCTGGATTGTCTCACCTATTACAGCGATATGGATCGCTCCATTTACTGCTTGGTGCAGCCCGGCGGGGATATTGACGAGGACGATCGTGACTCCAAAATTGCCTGCACAGAGCTGACGATCCTGCGGCGGCTGACAAGGAAAGAATTCTTTCTCCATGCGCTTGCCTACATGGTGGATCACCCATGCCGCAAGGTAAGCGGCAAGGTACAGCGTGAGCACGGCGTCAGCCGCGGCGGCTATGCCATCGTTCGAGGCAAGGAACCCGCTGCGTGTGGAAAACTGGGCGATATTCTCGCATTTGCCAGAGAGCGGCGTGAAACCGAAGTAATCTGTCAGATTGCTGTTGCCGAAGTAGATGGAGAAAAAATCCAGCCCGGAGTATGGTATGACATTGATTTTGTGAAAAGAGAGGCGGTGCAGAAATGAAAAAAAGCAGTTTGCTGAAAATGAAGAATTTGCCTGCGACTGAAGAAATGCTTGCGGTGGCCCGCGAGGATGTTCCGGTCAAGGTCGGTTCGGGCTGGAACACTTCCTATCGATGCCGATACAGCGGTTTTGCACGAAGCTCGGTGGAAGGCGGCATTTTGAAAGTCACCCTGTATGACCCGGATGCAATGCGCCTTGGTGGGACGCTGCCGGTCTATGAGATTTTCATGGAGAAAGAAAAGCAGCAGTTTCTCACCTATGACCGTGCCCATGACAAATGGCGGACGGCAAAGATCGACTACTTGGAATGGCAGGCGAAGGGATCCAATAACGTATGGATCAGCGCCGTGGATGATGCGCAGATCCGGCAATATCTGGTGTCGGATGAAAAAAACGTATATCGGGCTATTCTGAAATTTCAGCGCGCCGTTCGTGATGCTGAACTGGAACGTCGGCATAGAAAGGAAACCGATCCGTGGGACGCAGAGCTCTCTCAGACGCCGCCGCTGCCGAAAGACTGGGAACGGTGGGTCAATAAGGTGGGTATTCAGGAAAACTACATCTTCTATGATTACCGCAAGGGCGGGGCAAGGTACGGCTACTGCACCTACTGTGAGAAGGAAGTCGCACTGAAACAGCGGCCCTATCATAACGCGGTGGGAAAGTGCCCGAGATGCCGTCATAAGATCACGTTCAAGGCGAAAGGGAAAATAACGGACTATCTGCACTCCCCAACAGAATGCGCATATCTGGCGCAGAAGTGCGGAGACGGGTTTGTGGTTCGCCAATTTCAGGTGAGCAGGCAGTACCGGAAAGAAGAGAACACCATCACATCGAAAACCTCCAGCTTTGAGAAGCAGCGTATTTTCTACCGTGCGGATCTGTCTTCACATTCGTATTACTGGGGCTGGTACAAACAGCGCCGCACCCGATGGGTGGAGGGCATCGATGAGTACGTCTACACGGGTATGGGCTATTCCTACAACGAGTATTGTTATCAGCCGGGGAGCATCTATGGAAAAACGCTTTCCAGCATTGCCCCACTTCTTGCAAGAACCGGATTGAGGGAGTATGTAAGACTTTGCCGGGGCTGTGTAAGCCCCAACTGGTACCTGTTTGCGTGGGGGTGGTTTCCACGCGTTGAGCAGATCTGCAAAGCCAATCTTCCGCGGCTGACCACGGAGTGCTTGGAAGATTTCGGAGCCGTAAAAAGCTGTATTCGGCAGGAGTCCGAAACCAGTCTTGTCAAGGCATTGGCGCTTGATACGAACCGGCTTTCGCGGCTCCGGACACTCAACGGCGGCACCATTATGCTCGACTGGCTGCAGCGTGAGAAATGCAGCGGCAGAATCATCCCGGATCATGTGCTGCACTGGCTGGAGCAGGAGAAGATCCATGTTTCCGATATCGACTTCATTCTGGATCGAATGTCAGAGCAGCAGGTCTGCAACTACCTTCAGCGTCAGAAAAGCGGCACGCGGGATTCCCTGCGGCAGATTATTTCCACGTGGCGGGATTACCTTTCCATGGCGGATAAGCTGGGAATCAACACCAACGATGAGATCGTATACCGTGTCAAGCTGCTGCGCCAGCGTCACGATGAACTGGTGGAGCAGCTGCGGAAAAGAGAACGGGACATGGAAGCTGCCGCAACAGCAAGAAAGTATCGGAAAATTGCAGGCATCTGCCGCTTGATCAAACCCAAATACGAATATACCGGCGAGGTGTATTCCATCGTTGTCCCGTCAGGTGTGCGCGATATTATGCGCGAGGGCGATGCGCTTTCCCACTGTGTCGGCAAGTCAGACCGCTATTGGGAGCGCATCGAACAGCAGGAGGCATATATCCTGTTCCTGCGCAAGACCGCAGAGATCGACAAGCCGTACTACACCCTTGAGGTGGAGCCAAACGGCACGATACGGCAGAAACGGACCTACTTTGACCGACAGAACGATGACCTCAAGGAC